>Ga0310690_10012802_pt1 | contig 10271 bp, 6 predicted proteins | sample AusTroGonzalo_MG_2_FD_207661 | JGI IMG/M metagenome (GOLD analysis project Ga0310690, IMG submission 207661) | Bovine rumen microbial communities from tropical cattle in Woodstock, Queensland, Australia - Gonzalo_04 (v2) (version 2) | ecosystem: Host-associated > Mammals > Digestive system >...
GGATTTTTATTATACTTGCTTTAATCAATCTTGTTTTTGCATTTGTTATAAAAGAAATTCCGTTTGTTTTTATTATTTCAATTTCGCTTCTGGTGTTTTACATTTTCTACCGCTTTTATTTTGCAGCCCCTGTTTCAAAAACTCAAAAATCACTGAAGCCTGAATTCATTAAAAACTTTTCGATTACTCCACGCGAACAGGAAATAATCCTTGCTTTGCTCGAAGGAAAATCTAACAAGGAGCTTGCACAGGCTCTTTTTGTAAGTGAAAAGACAATCGAAACTCATCTTGGAAATATTTATAAGAAAATCGGTGTGAAAAACAGGCTGGAATTGTTTTCACGCCTGCAAAACGATTTGTAATTAAACTACTAAGGGTTTCCCCTGAATTTTAAAAATCCTCAAAATTCCGTACAATCCCTAATATCTTTATGAACCGCCTTATATTATTATCGCAAATGTAAAGGAGGTTCTATGAAAAGAATATTAATTTTTGTTTTATCAGTTTTTTTGTTCGTGCAGGCAGGTTTTGCAGAACAGAAAAAGCCGTCGGTTGATATAGCGTTCGGTCTTGACTGGACTTTTGGCTGCTATAAGGAAACTACTTTTTCAAGTATTTCTCAAAGCCTGCTCAGTCCGCGCTTTCAGGTGGAAACAACAATCCGTAGTGATAATTTTATGCACAAAATCACACTCGATTACTTTTTTACAAAACCAACTTCGGCAATGACAGACACAGCTGTAACGTACAGGAACTTTGATCCAATAACCGGCGAAACTTATTACGAAGCATTTGAAAGCAAACTTCAGTTTCACAGAATAAGAGTTCAGTATGATCTACTTTATGGTGTAAAACAGCTGAATAAAACTACATTTTATGCCGGTGGAAATTTGAGTACAAATGTTTATATGCAGTTTGAAAATTATCCTTCAATTACCGGTATTGTTTCGCTGGGTCCTTCAGGCGGTATAGACTATCAGATTAATGAGCAGAATAAAGTTTCTGTAGCCTGTGCATTACCACTTTTTGGATATGGAGTTCGTCCTTCTTATGCGGGCTGCGATGCAAGACTTATGAAATACGCCGAAGAAGATTTTATGAAGATTCTGACTCTTGGAAATTTCTTGAGTCTTCATAATTATCAGGCAGTTTTTTTGAATGCTGATTACAACATTAAGGTTAATAAATATTTTTCACTTGGGGTTGGCGGTAACTTTGAATATTCAAGGATTGCAGTTCCGGAAGAAAAACCGCTTTATTATTTGAACGGAAGCTTTAATACAAAGGCAACAGTGAGCTTTTAAAAATCAATAACTTTTACAGGAGATGAAAATGAAAACATTCGAAATCAAAACTAAACAATTCTGGGGTGCCTGCTTAATCTGGCTGTTGTGTACATTTAATCTTAGTGCCTGCAATTTCTTTTACGGCGGAAAAACAGGAACTTCGTATAACGATATGTTTGACGCTATGTGGAATGATTACAACGACACTTATGCCCTGTTCGAAGTCCGTAATGTAGACTGGGAAGAACAGTACAGGCTTCATAAACCGAATATCAGTGAGTCTATGACAGATAAAGAATTTTTTGCTGAATGTGCCGCAATGCTTTATACGCTCAAGGATTCTCATGTTTATATTAAAACTCCTTTTGGAAGCATGAACTCTGGAGAAGATATTCTTCCGCCTGATGCTTTTTCTTTGAATGAAGTTTGTGCGCAGTATATCGATTCTCCAAAAAAATGCGGAAACAATATCATAACTTACGGTAGACTGAAAACAGACAGTACTGTAGGCTACATTCATATTGCATCTTTTTCGAGCGGTCAGACTGGAATAAACCAGAATCAAAACTGGGCGGGCGACATAGATATTGCTCTTGAAGCGCTTAAGGATACAAGATGTATGATTCTTGATGTTCGTGGAAACAGAGGCGGACTTACAGGAAACGTTTCAAGAATCTCTGGAAGATTTTGTGCAGAAAATAAAGTTTATGCTATTTCGCGTACAAAAAACGGAAGCGGAAAAGATGATTTTGACAGCGGGGTAGAACTTGAAATTAAAAAGAACGGAAGCTGGCAGTACACAAAGCCTATTCTGTTTTTGACAAATGCGCAGACTATGAGTGCCGGCGAAGAATTTTCTATGGCAATGACAACTCAGTCTCATGTAACCCAGATTGGAAATCACACCTGCGGAGTTTTTTCACTTGCTCTGGAACGATGTCTGGGTAACGGCTGGCGCTATGCTGTTTCTGTTCAGAGAGTAACAGATCCTGCAGGGCATACTCCTGAAGGTACAGGTATTGTTCCACGCCCTGAAAACCTGATTGTTAATGTTACTGCTCAGGATGACTTACAGATGAAACGTGCTTTGGAAATTGCACAAGGACTGTGATATAATATCAATATGAAAATGATAAAGAAGATTTTTGCAGTATTATTAATTATTTTTCTGTTTGTGTTACTTGGTGTTCCCTGCGTAAATAAAATCAGGGCACTGAGAATGAAAAATGATTACAGTAGTATTTACAAAAATGAAAAATATCAGAAGGCTGTCGCTGTGCAGGGGATTACCGTGTTTACGCAAAAGTATTCGTGCGGGTATGCGGTAATCCAGATGATTGCACAGTGGAATAATAATCCATCACTGACAGAAGAAGCTTTGTTCAATGAGCATGGTAAGATTGTGACTTCAACGGGTAGGGCGCTTGCAAAAGAAATGAACAGCAAAGTTCCTGAATACAAAACCCGTATGTATAAATATCTGAAGAACACAAAATTGATCGACAAGGTTTACGACAGTCTGGCGGCAGGAGTGCCGGTTCCGTTTGAGTGGGCAGCCAAGAAAGATGATGAATGGACGCTTCACTATTCATTAATAACAGGACTTGATGTTCCCGGTGATAGAATTACTGTAGCAAATCCGTACGGGTTTATGGAAGAAATATCTATTGAGGAATTTTTGGGTCGGACAAGTTTTGACGCTTATGAAAAAATGCCTTTGTTCATAAGGTTTGGTTTTGCTTACGGCGTTTTTGAAAAGAATGCTGTTTTTATTTTGGAGCGTTGAACTTTTTAAAATTCAGTCGCAGTGCATTTGAAACTACGCAGAAGCTCGAAAGACTCATTGCTGCAGCTCCGAACATAGGGTTTAAGTGCCAGCCTAAAAGCGGTACAAAGGCTCCTGCTGCAAGAGGAATACACAATACATTGTAGAAGAATGCCCAAAAAAGATTTTCTTTGATGTTTCGTACAGTGGCTCTGCTCAGACGGAAAAGGATTGGGAGCTCGCGCAGTGTGTTTTTTACAAGAACAATGTCTGCAGCGTCAATTGCTATGTCTGTGCCGTTTCCTATTGCTATACCGATATCTGCTGTGGTGAGAGAAGGTGCGTCGTTTATGCCGTCTCCTACCATGCAGGTTTTTCCTTCGGCTTTGAGTTTGTTTATTGCGTCTGCTTTTTCCTGCGGGAGAACGCCTGCAATTACGTTTTCTATTCCTGCCTGTTTTGCTATGGCGCGGGCTGTACGTTCGTTGTCGCCTGTAAGCAGTGTGACTTTTATTCCCATTTGTTTAAGCTCTGCTATTGACTGTGTGCTGTCCGGTTTTATTGTGTCTGCAACTGCAATTATTCCAAGAAGTTTGTTGCCCTGTGCAAAGAAAAGAGGAGTTTTTCCCTGAGCTGCAAGATTGTCTGACTGAGCAACAATAGCGGGTGTGATATTTGCAAGCTGTTTTATAAAGTTAAAGTTTCCGCCGGAACAGGTTGTTCCGTTTATGTTTGCCTTAAGGCCGTTGCCAGGGAAGATCTGGAAATCCTGAGTTTCTGCGGCTGCGATATTCTGTTCTTCTGCTTTTTTTGTTATTGCTTTTGCGAGCGGGTGTTCTGATTTTGTTTCGAGAGAACAGGCGAGCTGTAAGAGAGTTTGCTCTGACTGGTCTGTGGCCGGGATTATGTCTGTTACAACAGGTTCTCCGTTTGTGATTGTTCCTGTTTTGTCCAGGGCGATTATTTGTGTGTGTCCTGCCTGTTCAAGGGCTGCTGCAGTTTTGAATAATATGCCGTTACGAGCTCCAACGCCGTTTCCTACCATGATTGCAACCGGTGTTGCAAGTCCAAGGGCGCAAGGGCAGCTTATAACTAAAACTGCAACTGCGTGCATGATTGATATTTCTGCACCATCTCCTACTGCAAGCCAGATGCAAAGAGTTACAAGTGAAATTGCAATTACAGTTGGTACAAAGATTCCTGCAACCTTGTCTGCAATTTTGGCGATTGGTGCTTTTGTTGCGGCTGCATCGCTTACAAGCTTTATGATTTGTGAAAGTGTAGTGTCCTGACCGACTCTGGTTGCACGGCATTTTATAAAGCCGGAAAGGTTTGTTGTTGCAGCGGAAACTGTGTCGCCGGTCTGCTTGTCTGTGGGAATGCTTTCTCCGGTGAGAGCAGATTCATTTATTGCAGCGTTGCCTTCTATAATTACACCGTCTACAGGAATGTTTTCTCCGGGGCGCACTACAAATATGTCGTTGATTTTTACCTGGCTGATAGGAACTATTTTTTCTGTGCCGGCTGCATCAATTATTGTCGCTGTTTTTGGTGCGAGCTTCATAAGCCCTTTAAGTGCGTCTGTTGTTTTTCCTTTTGAGCGTGCTTCGAGCATTTTACCTACAGTAATGAGTGTCAAAATCATTGCAGCACTTTCAAAGTAAAAGTCGTGGGCTGCTGTTGATTTTAAGAAGGAGATTGCAATAAGCACCCACACGCTGTATATGAACGAAGCGCCTGCTCCAAGTGCAACGAGTGTGTCCATATTAGGGGCAAGATGAAGAGCTGATTTAATACCGCTTGTAAAAAAGCGCTTGTTTATAATCATTATTATAAGGGTAAGTACAAGCTGAACAAGGCCCATGATTGAATGATTTTCTGTAAGGAAGGCTGGAAGCGGGAAGTTCCAGAGCATGTGACCCATTGTGATGTATAAAAGCGGGAGAAGGAAAATCAGTGAAGTTATGAGTCGTTTTTTAAGTAGGGGAGTTTCCTTGTCGGTAAGGGGGTCAGAAGTTGTGGAGTCGCTTTTTGTGTCAGCGCTGGACCCGGCTTCTGCTTTTACGCTTGCTTCATACCCTGCATCTACAACTGCCTTAATGATTTCTTCGTCGCTGGCAGTACCTTCAACGCCCATGGAATTTGTGAGGAGACTTACAGAACAGGATGTAACCCCCGGTACTTCCGAAACAACCTTTTCAACTCTGGCACTACAAGCGGCACACATCATACCGCCAACGTCAAACTGCTTCATGTTAGCCTCCGCTAACATAATAGATTGATTTTATGTATTTTTCAATTGCTTTAATAATCCTTTGATATTATATTTAAAGTAGAGATTGTCGGGTCGAGCCCGACAATGACAGAGGAGATACGTAACATGAAAATCGCATTTTTTGACACACACTCGTATGACAAACAGTCATTCACTCTTGCTAATGAGGACTTTAAGTACAAGATTGACTTCAAGGATTACAAACTCAACGAAAATACTGCCATGACAGCTAAAGGTTATGATGTTGCCTGTGTTTTTGTAAACGATGTTGTAAATGAAGCTGTAATTAATACGCTCAAGGAATGCGGTGTTAAGCTTATTGCACTCCGTTGTGCCGGTTTTAATAATGTAGACCTCAAGGCTGCAGCAGCTGCAGGAATTAAGGTTGTTCGTGTTCCGGCTTATTCTCCATATGCTGTTGCAGAGCATGGTGTTGCACTTTTGATGTCTCTTACACGTCATACACCTCAGGCATATTTACGAACAAAAACTGCTAACTTTAATATAGAAGGACTTACAGGCCGCGATCTTCACGGACTTACTGCCGGTATTCTTGGAACAGGAAAAATCGGCCGTATTATGGGTGATATTCTTAAGGGTTTTGGCATGAAAATCATTGCCTATGATGTTTATCCAAACAAGGAATGGGCTCAGGAAAATGATGTTGAATATGTAACACTCGAAGAAATCTTTAAGCAGAGCGATGTTTTGAGCCTGCACTGTCCGCTTACAGAAGAAACAAAGCATATTGTAAATCACGACTCAATGAAAATGATGAAGCATGATGCAGTAATCATCAACACTGGTCGTGGTGCGCTCATAGATTCAAAGGCACTTGTTCACGCCCTCAAGCACGGCCACATCGGCGGAATTGGTATGGACGTTTACGAAGAGGAAAGCAAATACTTCTTCAGCGACTGGTCTACAGACATTATGACTGATGATGTTCTTGCGAGATTGCTCACATTCCCGAACGTCATCATCACAGGTCACCAGGCATTCCTTACAACAAATGCCCTCAAGAATCTTGCAGACACAACGCTCGAAAACATAAAAGCATTTAAAGCTGGCGAAGAGCTTGTGAATGAAGTAAAATAAATTATGCGGATTTTATTTAATGACAACTGGCAGTTTGCAGAGCTTGCGCTTGAAGAAAAACTGATGTACAAGGATGGCAAGCCTGTCCTTTTTGAACCGGAAAGCTTTCTTGAAAAGGCTGACGGATTGCAGTTTTCTGCTGTCAGAGTTCCGCATGACTGGATGATTACAGATACAAAAAATCTGTACAGAAGTTCAGTCGGATTTTACCGCAAAAAATTTAATCTTGATTCTTTGAATGAACTTCCTCATGTTGCGCTAAGCTTTGAAGGCGTTTATATGAACAGCGCCGTATGGGTAAACGGAAAGCTCGCGGGCAAATGGAAGTATGGATATTCGCCTTTTGAATTTGATATTTCTGAACTTGTGAAGTCCGGTGAAAATGAAGTTCTTGTAATTGCAGTTTACCAGAATTGTAATACCCGCTGGTACTCCGGTGCCGGAATTTTCCGTGATGTTCATTTGATCTGTTTGCCTGCTGCCCACCTTGTTAGTGATGGTGTTTATTTTAGCGCCAAGCCTGTTGATGAAGATAAGCTGGACGGGGAGTGGAAGGTGAAGATTGCCACTGCGGTCAATATAAAAAAACGCGCGGTCCTTGAGCCTGTCGAAGGGCCGAATATAAAAATCATACACACGATTATAGACCAGACAGGTAATCAATTTGCCCTTCGACAAGCTCAGGGACCCCAAGACGGGGTTCCTGAGGCTCTCGAAGGACCCCAAACAGAATTTATCATAACCGCACCCCACCTCTGGGACATTTCTGATCCATATTTTTATATTCTAAAAACCCAACTGCTTGATGATTCAGGCAATGTACTTGATGAAATCACTCAAAATTGCGGCTTCAAATATGCAAAGTTCACCTCAGATAATGGCTTTTTCTTAAACGGGCGGCATGTCAAAATACAAGGTGCCTGCCAGCATCATGATCTTGGGGCGCTCGGGGCGGCTTTTAATAAAACTGCACTTCGCCGACAGTTTACAAAGCTTAAAGAAATGGGAGTTAATTCTGTGCGCTGTTCGCATAATCCGCCGCCTGCTGCGTGGATGGATTTGTGCGATGAAATGGGCCTTCTTGTAGATGACGAAGCTTTTGATATGTGGGAAAAGCCAAAAACTCCTTTTGATTACGGAAACTATTTTAATGAATGGTGCGAGCGTGATGTTGCTGTCTGGGTTCGCCGTGACAGAAATCATCCAAGTCTTATAATGTGGTCTATTGGTAACGAGATTTATGATACACATGTTGGAAACGGTCTTGAAATTACAAAGCGCCTTCGTGATTTTGTGCGACAGCATGATCCTGAACAAAACGCAGCAGTTACAATCGGTTCAAACTATATGATGACAGAAGGTGCCCAGGATTGTGCAAAGCATATTGATACAGTTGGCTACAATTATCTTGAACGTCTTTATGATGAACATCATTCAAAATATCCGGATTGGAAAATCTATGGCTCAGAAACTGGTTCTACTGTTCAAAGTCGCGGAATCTATCACTTTCCGGAATCTCTCAAGCTTGTGACGTTCAGCGACGGGCAGTGTTCGACTCTTGGCAACTGTACGACTCCCTGGGGTTGTGCAAATACTCAGACCATAATTGCAAATGACCGCGATTGTCCTTTTAGTGCAGGCCAGTATATCTGGACAGGCTGGGATTATATCGGCGAGCCTACACCTTATCACACAAAATCTTCGTTTTTTGGTCAGATTGATACTGCGGGATTTCCTAAAGACACCTTCTATCTTTTTAAGTCTGAATGGGCCGGTAAAAATACAGAGCCTTTTGTTCATCTGCTTCCTTACTGGGATTGGAATGAAGGACAAGTGATTGATGTAAAGGCATATACAAATGCTGATGAAGTGGAACTGTTTTTTAACGGGCAGTCGCAGGGAAGGCAGAAGATAAACCATAAAAACGGGGCGGAACCATTTGGGCGATGGCAGGTGGAGTATCACAAGGGTGAAATAAAAGCAGTTGCGTATGATGAAGAAGGGTGCGTTGTTGCGGAAGACATAAAGAAGCCTTTTGGAGATCCGGCTAGTATTATTCTGGAAGCGGAACAGGACTACAATACTCGTCATTGCGAGGAGCGAAGCGACGTGGCAATCCACTTTATACAAGTCATGCTAACTGACTCAAAAGGCACCCTCGTAGAAAACGCCCGCAATTACATCACATTAAACGTCACTGGCGACGCAGAACTCCTTGGAATGGATAACGGCGACTCTACAGACTATGACGAATACACCTGTAAAAACGGTCACACACATACAAGAAAGCTTTTTGCAAACAGACTCATTGCAATTGTACGTACAAACAAACACGGTACAAGCTTTACAATAACAGCTGCAAGCGAGGGACTTCCAAATACAACAATAAAATATGACGGCAAAAACTGGAGCCTAGAAGAACCGGATAATTCTGTAACACCGGAAAACACTTTTATTCCAACACGCAAAATAGAACTCATTGCAGACGGCTCAACAAAGCTTGATGTAGAGCACAGAGAGGTTGGTGTACAGGTAAAGGTGCTGCCGGAAAATGCAACTATAAAAGATGTGAATTTTAATCCTGTCCTCAAAGAGTGCGTGAAGAGTGATAATTTATCCATCATGTATGGTAAAGCACAGATTATCGGGTCAAGCCCGATAATGACAGTTTGTGCTCAAGGCGACGGGGAATGCATCCTTAGGGCAACGGCGCGCAACAATACTGAATACGACGAAGTCATAAGCGACCTGCCTTTTACTGTAAGTGGAATTGGAACACAAAAGCTTAATCCTTACACACTTATAGAGGCCTGCCGCTTCAACAGTTACGACAAAACAGACAACAAGCCTGCTCCGGAAATGTCGCTCGAAAGTGGAATCTCTAACCGTAAGTGTGGCGCTACCTGGGTAAGCTTTGACAAGGTTGATTTTGGCACGGATGGCGCAGACGTAATTCATCTTCCGATTTTCAGTTTCAGCACAGAGTTTCCGGTGGAAATCTGGGACGGCACAGGAACAGGCGGAGAGCTTCTTGGCTGTTTTACCTATAAGCACGAATCAATCTACAACACATATTCCGAAAACGTCTTTACGCTTGAACACAGGCTTTTTGGAGTTCATGCAATCACAATTGCGTTCCAGACGGATCTTTATCTTCACGGCTTTTATTTTGAAAAAACTCCAAAGGCATTTGCAAAACTCCGCGCCCTTGATGCAGATTTAATCACAGGCGATTCCTTCGAAAAAACAACTCAGGCTGTAGAACATATCGGCAACAACGTAAACCTCGATTTTGATAACATGAACTTTGGCGACAAAGGCTCCAGCAGGCTTACAATCTGCGGAAAATCAAATACAGAAAACAACACAATCAATGTAAAATTCTTTGCTGCAGACGGAACAACTTCTACTCAAGTTATCGAGTTTAATCACACAGATAACTATGAAGAAAAAAACTTTGAAATAACAAAAATCACAGGTTTTCAGAAAATCAGCTTTGTTTTCCTTCCTGGCAGTAATTTTGATTTTAAATTGTTTCAGTTTTCTTAAATCTGTGATATAATAATATAATATATAAAATATCAGTTTAAAAAGTTTAGAAATTAGAAAAATGATTACTTAACACAAAGAGGACTGTATATGAGTGATTATTCTAAAGAATCTGTTTCTAACTTATTTTATGGACTTGTCGACGCTATTATTATTGTAGATGCCCAGAAGGACAGTTACCACACAATAAAAAAGACAGGGCTTTTTGAGAATATGTTCGAGGCCGACGGAAATTATAAGGCTCTTGTAGAAAAGCTGTGGTTTCATTTCAGTGACAAATCAGACAAAATTGCAGATG
>Ga0310690_10012803_pt1 | contig 10270 bp, 10 predicted proteins | sample AusTroGonzalo_MG_2_FD_207661 | JGI IMG/M metagenome (GOLD analysis project Ga0310690, IMG submission 207661) | Bovine rumen microbial communities from tropical cattle in Woodstock, Queensland, Australia - Gonzalo_04 (v2) (version 2) | ecosystem: Host-associated > Mammals > Digestive system >...
AATAAGGGTAAAAGATTATAAGTAATGTTGACATTTACCCTTGTATATTATAATATAAATGTGTGAAATTGAAAATGATTATCAATTTCAATTTCATCTCCTAAGGTAATACGGCACTCGCCTTATTATATAGTCGCACCCAAGACATATAAACTGGGTACAATCAACGCAGACCGCAACTGCGACACTATAAATTAAGCGGATATAAAAGATTGTTTAGGAGGAAATTTTCGTGAACATCAAAGACATTTTCGACAAGGCAGAAAACGGCACTTTAACTTTTGAACAGTTTGATACCTTTGCAAAAGAAGGAAACGCAAAGTTTACAGACCTTTCAGAGGGAAAGTATGTTAGCAAGTCAAAGTATGATGATGACCTTAGTGCAAAAGACGGGTCCATCAAGCAACTCAATGACACCATCGCTCAAAGAGATACTGACCTCGCTGACCTGCAAACAAAGTTAAAGGACGCTGGAACAGACACAACAAAGTTGGCAGAACTTCAAACAAATTTTGATACCCTGCAAAATAAGTACACCGCAGATACGAAAGCGTACCAGGAAAAACTTGAACAGCAGAGATATGAGTTTGCCGTTAAGGAATTTGCTAACAACCTTGAATTTTCCAGCCAGGCCGCAAAGCGTGATTTCGTAAGAGAAATGATTGGCGAAAGTCTGAAAATGAAAGAGGACGCAATTATAGGAGCAGATGATTTTAAGAAGGTCTACGAAGAAAAAAATGTGGACGCATTTGTTTCTAAATCCGAGCCTCAAACACCTACACCAGCAACACCTGATGCAGGAAAACCGCAGTTCATCAGTACAACACCGGGCGGAACTGCGCCAAAGCAACCTACTCTGTCAGAAATGATGGCGGCGGCTAACGCTAAAGCCCGGCAATAAATATTAAAAACAAAGTAAAAGGAGAAAAACAAAATGGGACTTTTTGATGCAAAAATGTTCAATAGTGAAGTGTTCCAGCAGTATATGGACCGCATTCCTAACACAAAGTTGAACGAACTCGTTAAGTCAAGAGCAATCGTTCAGCGCCCTGACCTTGCATCTGCAATGGCAGACCAGGCAGGTGGCAACTATATCACAACCCCTCTCAAGGGTCTTATCAGTGGTTCTACACCGCTTAACTATGATGGTGAAACAAACATCACGGCTAATAGCACAAAGACATTCTCTCATTCAAGAGTAGTTGTTGGTCGTGCTGCCGCTTGGACAGAAAAGGACTTCTCATACGATATTACTGGTGGCGTTGACTTTATGGAGAATGTCGCACAGCAGATTTCAGAGTATTGGGATGAGATTGACCAGGATACAATCGTTCATATCCTCAATGGTATCTTTAAGATGTCCGATGCAGAGGGAGCAAAGTTCGTTCAGAGCCACACTTCTGATGTTTCCGCCGCTACAAATAGCGAAGGCGTTACAGGCTATATGGATGGCACAACGCTCAATACTGCAATTCAGAAGGCTTGCGGAGACCACAAGGGCAAGTTCTCTATGGCAATTATGCACTCTTTCGTTGCTACAAACCTTGAGAACCTTAAACTTCTCGTTTATCTCAAGTACAACGATGCTAACGGCATTCAGAGAGACCTCACAATCGGTACTCTGAACGGCAGACTTGTAATGGTTGATGATAGTATGCCTACTATTGCAACATATACAGGCGCTGGTGTTTACACAGTAACAATCGGTGGTTCTCCTGCAACTGGTGAAGTTTACACAGTTGACGGTGCATCTTTCACAGTTGCTAGCACAGAGACCGCTACCGCAGTTGCAACAGGTCTTGCATCTGCTCTTGGCTCTAACACACACTACACCGTTGCTAGAGACGGTGCAGTTCTTACTCTCACAGAGAAGTCTGGTCAGTATGGTTATGGTGCTCCTGCAACATCAGCACAGGGCGTAGGTACTGCCGCTCCTGAGGGAACAATGACAGTTGCTACTACAACAGAGCCCACCGCTACAATTAAGTACATTACTTATGTATTTGGTGATGGCGCTATTGAGTACACCAACTGCGGTGCTAAGGTACCTTACGAAATGGACCGTGACCCCAAGACAAACGGTGGTCAGGACACACTCTATTCTCGTCAGAGAAAGTGCTTTGCTCCTTACGGTATCTCTTTCACAAAGGCATCTATGTCAAGCCTCTCTCCTACGGATGAGGAACTTGAAATGGGCGCTAACTGGGAACTCGTTAATAGCAACGAGCAGGGTACAAAGCAGTATATCAGCCTGAAGGCAATCCCGATTGCAAGGATTATCTCTCTCGGCTAATCAACGCTTAATAAGATTTTTACAAGGAGGGTTTCAGATGGTTTACTACTTAACTTATGATGAATATGCAGATATGGGTGGTACACTTGACGAAACCCTCTTTGAAAATCTTAGGCTTGATGCACAGGGCTACATTGATTGGTATACATTTAATCGTCTTTGGAAAGAAGAATGGCGCACCGAAGAAATTATGGAGCGTGTAAAGATTTGTATGTATCAATTAATCGGTCTTGTAGGAGCAAAGTCTAATCTGATTACACCCCCTGCAAGTACGGGCGGTATTAATGTTGCCGCTCAAATATCCCAACAATCCAATGATGGGGTATCTACTACTTACGGTGTATTTAGTGCAGAAATGCTTTACGAAAAGGCAAGCAAAGAGATTGATAGTTGTGTTAACCGCTATCTTACAGGAATTGTAAATAGTGCTGGGCGCAAACTCTTATATAGAGGATTGTATCCAAATGAGTAATCTTCCGTTTCCTTGGTGGGATAAAACTATAACAATCTATAATAAAGTTGTTGACCCGACTACCCAAAGAATTAGTTGGTATAGCACAGTTGTTGAAAACTGTTTCTGGAAATATATTAATAACACTTATACAATAAGAGGAAGTAATATACTGCTGGAAACAAAAGAAGTTATTTGCAGAATACCCGAAGACGAGCGTTATGCAGATAAGGCAACTTGGAAAACATTATCCGATAAATCAGATAGATTTACATTGGCTAATGGTGATATAATAATTTTGGGTGAAGTAGAGGATGTTATAGATGAATACACCGCAGGCAGCCGTTCTACTGATATTATTGCAAAATATAAAGAAATAGATGCCTGTCTTGAAATAGATACTTATGTGGATAATGTGCGAACTGGAGTCGATTTAAAACACTATAAGGTTATAGGCAAGTAGTATGAAGTCAGGTGTGCAAATACAAGTTGATGCCTCAAAGGGTGTTGATGCTCTTATTAAATCACTTGATAAGACTATTCAAAAAGATGCCATTAATCTTCTTGCCGATATGTTTATTAATGAAGTTAATAAATATGTTCCTGAAAGTTCTGGTAACCTAAAAAGGTATGGATATACTTTACGCACATACACCCCGCAAAAGAAACCTGCTTGGTTTAAAGTAACATACCGTAATACAGCCAAATTGCCGTATGTTATGTATCAATACTACGGGGAAGTGTGGGGACCTAACAGAGCAGTATTCGTTGACGGAGAACATACAGGCTGGATGTCTCCCATTAGTCCAAAGCGTAAAACTAATAGGGTTCTGGGACATCCTGCACGGAAAACAATCGAACTTCGAGACGGACGGGTTATAAACATAACGGGATATACTGTTAATAAACAAGCACAAGCCAAATGGTTAGAGTATGTAAGAACTACCCCAACTGTTTGGAATCCGTTAAGGAAGAAAATGCTTGCCGAAATGAAAACATTTGTTAAGCAAAGTGTTGACCAAAGGAAGAGTAATGATTGATAAGAATAAGGCAGTTTTAGAGTTTATTACCACTTACCCGGGGATAACCACAAGCCCTATCTTTATCAACTTTATAAATGCTAAAAACGATGATATACAACTTTTAACATCTTCCAACGATAAGTCTTTAAATAGAACTTTCGTTGACGGAAGTGTTAAGAAACAGTATACCTTCTCCCTGGTAATTACCAAATCTATAACTGATATGGCTATCGCTAAAGACTTGCTTGATAACGAAAATATTGAAGACATAGCCGATATTCAGGCGTTTATGGATTGGGTTAATGAACAAGGAGAAAATCAAACTTATCCTAACTTCGGCGAGGATTGTGTTATTGAAGAAATGCACACGGCCGCCGAGAACCCATCATTAGATGGGATTAACAACGAGGTTAGTCCTGCACTTGCTTTATATAGTATGGAGATTAGGATTACCTACATAGACTATTCAAAAAGTATTTGGTCATAAAGAAAGGAGAAAACAGTTATGGCTATAAGTGAATTTAACTTGGCACAGCATCAGAGAGCGGCTCGTAAACTGCTTATTACCGTAGCAGAGTGGGAGGACCCGAATGGTTCTATCACAATTGGCTCAGGCACAGATGCGTATAAGGTAAACAGAGAAATTCTTGGTCGTAGAACTGAGGATTCTTCTATCGAGTACAACGCTGATATTGAGACCACAACGGATATTCTCGGTATCAACTACACCGATATTAACAAGACACAGCCTCAGCAGGACTTTGACCCTTATCTTATCCTCGGTGGTTCAAAACTCGGTGCAAAACTCAACGATATTCGTAAGAGAAACGCCCTCACAGAACTTAACCAGTTCACGCTTTATATCATTACCGCTTATATCGGTACTGCTGGTGCGTATGAGGCAGAGCGCCATGTCAACTGCACAATCACCTACAACTCACTTGGTGGTGATGCAAATGTTAATATGCCTATCTCCGCATATTTCTCTAACGAGAGCGAAACAGGCACAGTTGATAAACTGTCTGACGATTTCACATTCCAGTCTGACAGTTCAACAAACATCTGATTAAATTGAGTATCTCCTGTATGGGTATGATGCTCATACAGGAGTATTCTTATTTGGAGGAAATTATATGATAGACGATACAATTAAGAAAGTTCAAGATGAAACGGAACAGACTATTCCTGAAACATCTGTAAAGACAGAACCCGATGTTGTTGATGTTGATTTAGGTTTTGTTGAAAAGCGTAAGTTTAGAATTTGTGGCGATTACAACAGAATGTTGGAACTTAATGTTTCAGACCTTAATATTGCATCAAGGCTTAAAGTGGGATACCCAAAACTTAAAACTCTTCTGACGGAGGCGCAGGCAAAGATTGCGGCAATCCCAGACGATTTAGATGAAGAACAGATGCTTGGGGAACTTGCAGATAAACTTACCGATATTGATGCGGAGATGCGCAAGGTTATTGATTATATTTTTGATGCCAACGCATCTGCGGTATGCGCTCCTTCCGGTAATATGTATGACCCCGTAGGTGGTCAGTTTAGATTTGAGCGTATTATCGAAAAACTTGCCGCTCTTTATACAAATGGACTTGATAAAGAGTTTGAGCAACTTAAAAATAGAGTTGAACCCAAGGTTTCTAAGTACACCAAAAAGAGTAAGAAGTAATGTATGAGTTACCGACAACAGTAACGATAAATGAACAAATCTATACCATACGAAATAGGGGGGATTATCGTATGGTATTAGATTGTTTTCAAGTGCTTAATGATATTGAGTTGTCGGAGAACGAAAGAATAATTGCTTTTCTGATAATCTTCTATGAGGATTTTGATGATGTGGAGAGCGTGTTGTCTGTCAACGAGGAAACAATTCAATCGTTGATAGATAAGGCGTTCTTATTTTTTAATTGTGGAAATACGCAGAGTGCAGGCGAAACTAATTATAAAACCATTGATTGGGAGCAAGATGCACAGTTAATCAGTTCTGCCGTAAATAAAGTTGCGGGTAAAGAAGTAAGAGCCGAAACTTATTTGCATTGGTGGACTTTTATGGGCTACTTCAACGCAGTTGGAGAAAGTGCTTTATCTACTGTTGTTGGGATAAGAAATAAGATTGTTAAGGGTAAAAAACTTGAAAAGTACGAACAAGAATTTAGACGGGATAATCCGCACTACTTTACTTGGGATAAGCGTACTCTTAAACAAAAAGAAGAAGATGAATTAATCAACCAACTCTGGAACAAGGGGTGATATAAATGGCTGATGCTGAATTAAGTTTAGGGTTTAATTTAGACCAAGCAAAAAAAGATGTTCAAGAAATTCCTGAACTGCTTAATAAAGCCCTTGATAAGATTAAGGGTAAGGGTCTCACAGAACTTGAACAGAGTTTAAATGATGCGGTTAAATCTGCTGGAAAACTTGATAAGCCATTAGAAGAGGCTGCACAAGCACTTAAAGCGATGGATAATGCAACGGGTGAACTCAAAGCATTGTCCGAACTTAAAATGCCTCTTGTTGACGAAATTAAAGACCAAGAAAAGGCTCTCAAAAAGGCGAAAGGCGCTTGGGAAAATATTTGGAAATTTAAGGATGATGAGGCAGGAGCGGAAAAGAACCTTGAATATCAGTTTGCTCTTGAAAAAGAATTAGAGGAAAAGAAAGCCCTTCTTGCAGAATTAGAGGTTGAGGAGGAAAAATATAACTCTATTCTTGCTCAAGGAAAAGCAACTATTGAGAGTACAACTACCCAAATTAACGCTCAAAAGCAATCCTCTCAACAACTTGTAACTGATGCGGAAACAAAATTGGCCGCACTTGAACAACAAAAACTTGCAGAGCAAGGCCTTGTTAGTGATACCAAAGACGAGGCTACTAATGTTGCAACTGTAACCCAGAATTTAAATGCCGCTACAAGTGCCGCAGGACAACTATCATCCACGATTAAAAGCACAGGAACTGCGGCTAGTACCCCGTTGAATAATATTGCCCAATCCGCAGCCGCCGTTTCATCTGCGACTTCTCAAGCAGGAGTTTCTATTGATGATATGCGGGCTACCTTCCAAAGTGTACTGAATTTTGACAGGACTAATGCTGGAATAACTGACCTTGTACGCCATTTATTAGAGTTAAAGGCGGCAGAAAGCGCCCTTAAAAAATTGAACTTACCTCCTGAACTTGATAGCGAATTTAAGGCTATTCATCAGGATATAATAGCAACCACGGCAGATATCCGTAAGTATGATAGTGCGTTTAAACAAGCAAGTAGCGGAACTTCTTCATCCACCAAGATGATACAGGACTCGCTTGCGGGAGTAGGAAACGCAATTAAATCAGGGCTGAGTTCTGCAATATCCGCTACTCAGACTATTGCATCGAGCCTCAAAGGAGTTACAAAGTCCTTTGCGGCGCTCAAATCTGTGGCTTCATCAATTACTAAAAACATAAAGACGGCCTTTAACGGATTAAGTAAAGCAATTCAGGGAGTAAAGAGCCATTTCAATGGAATGGCATCGAGTATGAAATCTAATTTTAAACATATGCTTACCAACATTACTAAGTATGTGTTTGGATTTAGAAGTTTGTTCTTCCTTGTACGCAGAATAAGGAAGTATATCGGAGAAGGCATACAGAGTATGGCTAAATTTAACGGAGGAAACAATTCCGTTAATAGCAACATATCCCAACTTATTACTTCTTTAGAGTTTTTAAAGAACGCTTGGTCAACTGCATTTGACCCGATACTCTCTTTTATAACCCCTATGCTTACTGCGCTCATTGATAAACTTGCAGAAGTAGGAAATGCGTTTTCAAGGTTCTTGGGTAATCTTCTTGGAGTTAGTAAGGTATTTCAAGCAGTAAAAGGCCCTACAAAGAATTACGCAAAGTCGCTTGATAAGACAAGTAAGAGTGCTGGTGGAGCCGCCAAGAAACAAAAGAAACTTAACGATAGACTTGCCGACTTTGATGACCTTCATGTCCTTGGCAAAGATACTCCCAACACGGGTTCGGGCGGCGGCTCTGGTAGCGGAGATGATGATAAGGATAAAAAGCGCAACAATAAACTTTGGGACTTTGCAAAGGTTGGTAAAGATTTGCAAAAAGCCCTTAAAGATATGTGGCAAAATGCTAACTTTACAAGCCTCGGCATAAAGATTAGTGATGGCATAATTAAGGCGCTTGGAGAAATAAAGTGGTCGCAAATTAAACTTATAATGGCAAAGATTGGTAAGAGCCTTGCAACTTTCTTAAACGGTGCATTGGGTGACCCTAAACTTTGGCAATTAAGTGGCGCTACCCTTGCCGAGATTTTTAATAGTATAGGAACCTCAATTAATTCGTTCTTAAAGAATTTTAAGGTTGATTTTGGCGGAAATTTTGCCCGTTTTATAAATGCGTTCTTTGAAACGATTGATTGGAATCAAGTAAAAACAAATATCAAACTATTTGGTGACCAACTTATAAAGAACATTAATTCTTTCTTTAGGACACTTAAAGTGGATGATATTTCTATGGACCTCACGGGACTTGCGCAAAGTCTTACGGGTCTGCTTGTGAGATTTATTGATGATATTGATTGGAAACAGGTCGGTAATGCGTTCCTGTCATTTGGTAATGCAGTTAGCGAGGGTATTGAAAATGCGTTAAAGGGTTCAGATAACCCAATGATTAAATTGCTTGGTGATACTATATCCGCAATCAGACAATCTGCAACTGATTTATTGCCAGTAATCTCGCAGATTGTGGGTAGCGTGGGTCAGGCTATTCAAGCAATTTTACCGTCTCTGCTGTCTATGTTACCGTCGATTGTTAGTCTTATTCAACAGACGGCTACAACAATATTACCTGCTCTTGTATCTGTCATTCAGGCATTAATGCCAGTTATTACGCAGATTATAAGCGCCGTCTTACCTGTACTTTCTCAGGTACTTACAGCACTTTCTCCGCTATTTAATACTCTGGCAACTACTATTTTGCCGGCAATAGCAAACGCAATTTCCCAATTACTACCTGTAATAACTCCCATTATTACGCAATTGGTATCTGCGCTTGCTCCCGTATTAGCAAATTTAGTTACAACTTTGTTGCCTGTATTACAAGGTATTTTTAATGCAATACTTCCTATACTCCAGCAAATTTTGCCGATAATAATGCAGATAGTTCAAACTCTGTTGCCTGTACTTTCACAGATATTGGCTCAAATTATGCCAACAATTCAGCAGGTAACAGAGGCAATTCTCCCTATCGTTGTAAAGTTGCTTGATATAATTGCTCCACTTATATCAGATATCCTCACCGCGTTATCTGACCTTGTAGGCCCTGTTCTTGGATTATTAAGTCCTATTTTGGAATCTATTACTTCCACTATCGGACCGTTGCTCGATATAGTACGCCCTATTGTAAATATCGTTAGGGTTCTGTTAAACCTGGTTGTATCAATCTTGCAACCAATAATTGAACTTATTGGGCCTATAATGAAGATAATCAATGATTGTCTGTCTCCAATTTTCAGTTTATTTGGACTTATTGGTAATGTGCTTGAAGCGGTTATTGTACCATTACTGAAACTGCTTGCTGGAGTAATTCAAACCATCGTACTTCCCATACTCAAACTGTTGGTTGCAGGAGTAAAATTAATTGTTGATGCTTTCGGAAATGTATCAACCGCAGTAAACTTCGTTATTAGCTTATTCAAACTGGGCTTTGAGCAACTCGGCAAATGGTTTAAAGGCTGGGTAAACGGGTTCCTTGACGGTGTAGGTGGCTTTATTAACGGCTTTATTAAGGCGCTTAATGCAGGCATAAGAGGTATTAACAAACTTGCTATTGATATTCCTGATTGGGTACCTGTTGTAGGCGGAAAGAAATTGGGATTTAACATAAAAGAGTTAAATACTATCAATATTCCTAAACTTGCTCAAGGTGCAGTTATTCCCCCTAACAATGAGTTTATGGCAGTTCTCGGTGACCAATCTCACGGAACGAACATCGAGGCTCCGCTTGATACTATTAAGCAGGCTGTCGCAGAAGTTCTTGCTAACAATGGAAATCAGGAAGTGATACAATTATTACAACAACTTATTGGTGTTGTTGAAAGCAAGAATCTTGTTATCGGTGATAAGGAAATCGGTAAAGCAAATGCCCGTTATACTAACCAGCAGAAGTTGATAAGAGGTACAAGTTTCTAATGTTACACCCGACACACGAAACAGAATATAGAAATGCGATAGATGCGAGTGGCAGACCGTATAATACTGTTACGGGTTTAATCACTTTCACCGATGGCACCACTCTTGAAATAACAGACACGATACTATCAGAAGACCCAGTTAGAATTAGCCGACAATGCGTAGATAATGACCAACTGATGTTTGGTGGTGTATTTACTAATGTTCTTAGTCTTAACCTCGTAACTGATGTTGATAGATATAAATTTTTTGGTGCTAAAATCGAACTTGCTTGGGAGATAGAAATTACTATACAAGAAGGCACAGACG
>Ga0310690_10012804_pt1 | contig 10269 bp, 8 predicted proteins | sample AusTroGonzalo_MG_2_FD_207661 | JGI IMG/M metagenome (GOLD analysis project Ga0310690, IMG submission 207661) | Bovine rumen microbial communities from tropical cattle in Woodstock, Queensland, Australia - Gonzalo_04 (v2) (version 2) | ecosystem: Host-associated > Mammals > Digestive system >...
TAGTAAAATCGTTGACTCGTTTTTGCCGAAAAAGTAAAATCATTGACTCGTTTCCGAAAATAGTAAAATCGTAGCCGCAACCCTGCAAAATAAGAGCCGTGGATATGTTCCTGCAAACAGCATGTAGACGGGAACATATCCACGTTTTTTCCGTTCGTCCGATGCCCTTCAGGAACATATCAACGGGTTTTTGACCGTTTTTAGCAGATGGGCGTTTGAGGGAACATGTCGATACAATTAACTATAACAAAAATAGGCTTTCTGCAAACCATTCTGATCGCAGAAAGCCTTATTATTCAATGTGATTATAAAGATGTTAATTCATCTTCTTGCCGCCAAAATACACTTCCGTCGGCTTGTTGTAGCTGAATCCTTCCTTCTCTGCCGTAAGAAGGTCTTTGTCGAACACCAGGAAGTCCGCATCCTTGCCGGCTTCGATGGAACCCTTTGCAGCCTCAATTCCAAGCTGCTTCGCTCCGTTGATCGTAAATCCCAGCAGCATTTCTTCAATGCTCATTCTCTCGTCTTCAGGTGGAAATACCTCTTCGCATCTGGTAAATTCGTAGTTTCTGGTCTTTTCAGTGATCTTACGTGTCATGCCGATTTCCATGCCAAGATACGGATTCCAGGTCATGAAGTCACCGAAGACGATGTTATCGCTGGACCATGCAACGAGGGCTCCGGTATCCCAGACCGTCTTGCAGCGGAACTGCTTCTTCGAGCGCTCCTCACCAAGCCATGTCGCGCTGAAACCGGGGTCTCCGGCATGCCAATGCGGCGTGAAATTCGCGATCACGCCGAGCTTTGCGAAACGATCCAGATCCGCGTCATCCTCAATCTCCAGGTGGGCGCAGGTAACCCTTACCTTTAAGCTGTCTCCCATCTCCTTTTTGGCCATCTCTACACCATCCATTACCGTGCGTGACGCACGTTCCCCAACAGTATGAAGGTGAAGATCCAGATCTGCCTCATTGAGATTCTTCAAAAGCTCACAGATCCCCTCTGCGGAAAAAGCAGTAGCTCCAAGCGTACCTACATCCACATAAGGGGTGACCATGGCGGCGGTATGGATCTTCTGGGTGCCGTCCATGAATATTTTCATGGTGTGGACCTTCAGGTGCTCAGTATCATATTCTCGATGTAAGCGCTTCACCTCCTCGAGGCCCTCTTTGGCGTCCCGCTCCGCGTTGATCACAAGGCTGCCGTCAACGTAAACAGGCAGCTTTCCCTGTTTGTCCAGCTCGAGCAGGCGCTTGTAGACCTTCTCATGGAACTTTGCATCCCCCGGAAGGCCTGAATCAAACACCGCACACACACCGTATTCGATGGAAAAATCGATCCAGCGCTTCAGCGCCGCGTCGACCTGATCATCGGTCAGTTCCATTCCGCTGTCGAGGATGATCGGGACTTCCGCTGCTCCTTCAATACAATTTCCGGTCACATGTCCGTCCTTATCACGCACATAAATGGCAAGTCCCGGTATGGGATCCGGCGTATCGTCAGTAATGCCGTGCCGCTCAAGGAGCTTTGAGTTCGCCCAGATGCTGTGCCCTTCCCCTTCCTGGATCTGAAGCTCGGCATCCGGACAGATCGCATCGAGATCTTCCTTTACGATGTCTTCCCCCTTCAGGAATTTTTTCTCCAAAAGGAATCTGTAACGCTTCTCACCGGGATTCTCTTTGATACGTTTCGCCATGATGGCAAGCGCTTCCTGCTTGCCGTTTGGTTCAATGCGTTCTCCCATATCCGCGTACTCAAATCCGACAGGAATGGTTACATGGACATGGCTGTCGATGATTCCGGGCATGATGAACTTTCCGCCAAGGTCCGTAACGTCTCCCTCATAATCCGCAAGGCCGGCCTCGTCTCCGACATAGACGAATTTGCCATCCTTTACCACAAGGGAAGTTGCCATCGGATTGTCTTTGTCCGACGTGAATATTTTTGCGTTCTTAATGATCTGATCTGCTTTCATGATCGTTTCCTTTCTGCATATACGTGCCTGTTTTCACATCTGTCGTTATTGGTTCCTCGTTCTTCTTACCCTATAATCAGATCATATAATAGTTGGTCAGGAAATACGTCTTGTCCCAATCCACGATCTTTCTTTCGGCTTCTTTTTCCGGATGGATATTGAATTCATCGAAGACCATCACATACTTGTTCTCCAGATCATACAGCGGCCACTCGTGCGCCTTGCCGTCAGGGGAGATGTCCGCGGAAAGCGACGGATTTCCGGTCTTTGCGAACTGGATCCACATCCTGCGTAAGGTCTTCCCGAAGGTCTCGTCGAATCTTCTTCCTGTGATCAGATCCTCTTCCGGATGGTTGAACACAGTAGAAATCTCTATGGTATGCGCACAGCGCATCTTCGGCACGGAGGATTCCGGCGTAAAATAATAGGTGTAAGACTTGCCGCCGCCTTTTGTCTGGCTCTCCGACATCCGCATCAGCGGAGCCTTAAACATGATCTGCTCGAACAGGCGGGTCACGTTCAGATAATCGGGGTTTACATCCGGAGCGTTTTCAAGAAAACTCTCCACCTTCTCTCTTTCCTCTTCTGTCAGTTGGGCCAGCTTCTTCGCCAGGCGGTCGGCAGAAAACGCGCTGTAGATTTCCGGTCCCAGAACGAATGCAAAGTAACCCCCTTCGTCTTTGTTGCAGCCCTGAAGGATGGGGATGTCCTTTACCGCACCATTGGCATATTCGTCATACGGATTCTCTGGCAGGTAGCTTCCGTCCCTTTCCGGGAATATGCGCAGCGCAAGTATACTGCCGGAGGCCTCTATCATTTTCGCAGGCTCTATCTTCTGCAGATCGGCAACGGTTTTGCAGCCAAGGAGCTCCATCAATTCATTCGTACAGGCTATGGCTTCTTCTGTGGACCGCATGCACATAGGAGAACCGCTCTCGGAAATGATGCGGTGAATATACTTGTGGGAACCCTCAATGAGCGGAAGCACGCACACGCTGCAGCCGCCCGCGGATTCACCAATGATTGTTACGTTTCCGGGATCGCCGCCGAAGAGGGCGATATTCTCATGGATCCACTTCAAAGCCATCATCTGGTCCATGATCCCCAGATTCTGCGCGTCGGGATAATCCCCACCGTCCGGCAGATGGGACAGATGGAGAAAGCCGTAAACGTCAAGCCGGTACTCGATGGAAACGAATACGATATCCGGATTCTCCTGAACGTAGGCAGTTCCCTCCTCTCGCGGCTCGGCTGTGGATCCAGCCACAAAAGCACCGCCATGAATCCATACGATGACCGGCTTCCTGTCTGCGTTCGTGTTGTCTGCCGCCTTCCAAACATTCACATACAGGCATTCTTCGCTTGCCGGGTAAAGGGAACCGATCTGCAGGGGGTCTATGCCCTGGTGAGGAACTGTCCCGAAGAAGTACGCCTCATACACACCGTCATCCGGGACATACTCCACCGGAGCCTTCCAGCGGTATTCCCCGACGGGCTGTTTTCCGACATAGGGAATGCCCCTGTAAGCAATTGTGCTTCCCTTCTTCTGACCGACGAACGTGCCGTTGATGCACCGGACTGCAAGAGACTTGTCGTAATTACCGTCCGTGATTGTTTTGTTCTCACCGTACAGCGCCTGCATTCGTGCGGCTGCTTTCTGAATGTGCTCAACTGAAATGCTCATTTTATTTCCTCCCGTGTTATTGATTTCGATAAATTCATTTTCCTTCCGCTGAAATACACCTCACTCGGCTTGTTGCAGCTGAATCCTATCTTCTCCGCTATAAGCAGGTCTTTGTCGAACATCAGGAAGTTCGCGTCCTTACCGACCTCGATGGAACCCTTTTGGTTCTCTTATCATTATTTCCGTTTACGGTACGTGGCCGCCAAATAGAATAAAACATATATCAGAATGCTTGTCAATATCTTGGAATAACGCAGAACAGCGAACAAAAGGCACGGAAATGACAATCTGATTGCCTTCGGAAAAAAAGTAAACCATAGCTTTGGATGGCGGTTCATACACCAGAAACAAAAGTCTATTGAGCAGTCTTTCGGAAAAATAGTTCCGTCAAAATCATATACATTCATACATATCCTCTATTATGCCTTACTGAATATCAGTAGAGCATTATACCCGTTACTCCCCTTTCGACCAATAGGGGGTTCCAGAATGTCACATTTTTTCTTGCGCACTGTCTCACTCTGATGAAATAGCATACCAATGCCAAACAAGCTCATCATCGTTCACCCGTATGAATAAAGCAGGCGCATGTCAGGTCACATCCTTACCCAAAAATGGAGATAATCACCTGACCGCGCCTTTCCATTCATTCTGAGGAATCACCCCGATTTCCAGTATCAGAATGCAAGTGTGTCGATCCGCTCCAGAAGTCCGACCAGCTCGGTTTTCCAATAATTGATTTCTTCTCTCCCAGACTCTGTCTCCATTCCTTTTCTTCGGATGGAACGGCGAAGCAGGCGTGTGTAGCCAATAATTCTCGCTTTATCTTCCACTTCCCGGATTCTGTTTTCATCCTCTGTTTCGAGATAGAGAGCCAGGGTCTTTCGCCAGAATGTCCGTGCGGTCTCAAAGTCAAAGCCCTGGAACTCGAGGATAGCCTCATAATCCAACTCGTAAAAGCCTATAAAAGCATTGAACATACTCGCCAGTTCGAAAACAGGGTGACCCACGGCCAGAGTATCCATATCGATCAGAAGCACCTCATCGCCGGTGAGTTCCAGATTCTTTGTATGATAATCCCCGTGGATCATATGCTCATCATGCGGGACAGCTTCGATCAGATCCATCAGTTTTTTCCCGGCTTCTTCAGGCAGATGATCCTGCATGAAAACGGCCCATGAAAGCACCGTTTCCCTCATATCCGGAAGTTTTCCGGCAGGAACCGTAGTGCCGTGAATCAATTTCAGTATCTTTACATATTCAGCCACACACCAGTCCATCTTCTCCGGCTGTGTCTTAAGTATCTGTGACAACGAACTGGCGTCCAGAAGTTCAAATACAGAACCGTAGCTGTCTCCTATTTTGACCACATCATAGGAAATAGCCGTCGGGATCCCCAGCACCAGTGCAAGTCTTGCCACTTCCCGTTCATGCTGTATTTCCTCCAGCGCGTCAGCATTGTTGTAGACTTTTACGACATTGTCCTGATCGATACGGTAAATGGTACCGTTGGCTCCTCTGCCTATTTCTTCACAGCCATTCACGGAAACAACGCGGTATGCTTTTTCGACTGTCATCATCTGCGTAAATCCGGTCATCTCCAGGATCTCATATACATCAGAATTAACATTAATAATACGAAGTCCTTTAAAGTTCTTTTTCAGTTGGAATCAATTCTTCCTTTGAGTTCGATTTTCATTGTTATCCCCTTTTGTATTTATTTTTTAACATGCTCCACCAAGGTCGTTTAGCGCCTTGCTCACCGACAGGTCATGAAGGGTCATCCGCAAGGACGACCACGTTGATCGTGTTTCCGTAAAGAGGAGTTTCAGGAAAGATAACTCTTTTGGCTCGCTCCGGGGTCTCGCCTATTCCGCCTGAGAGCATGTCAACCTGTCCGGATTCCGCATCATTCAACATTTCATCAATACTCTCCGGACGGAATTCAACGGTATAGTTATACTTATTCGCAAAACGCAGCGTCAACTCAATATCGTGACCGACAAGCTTCCCGTCCTGATAGTATGAATTCGGTACCAGCTCTCCGGATGTGCCCACAGTCAGAATGCCCACCGGATCTTCCGGAACAGGGATATCCGGCATTTCCGTACGCTTGTCCACCATCCAGCGCTGATGCATCTCATCCAGCTCGCCGGACTCTTTCATTTCCTTCAGGAAATCATTCAACTGGGATTCCAGTTCCGGATACTTTGTGCGCGGAGAAATCGCCATGCCCGCCATCGCTTCCCCCACAGGCTCGTCTATCATGCGTAAACGCCCCGGGTTCTCTTCCATAGCAGAAAGTATATTGTCTTTTGCATGGACGAAAGCGTCGATCTCACCGCTTTCAAGGGCGGTGATCATTTCACTTAAGGTGTTAAACTGCTTCTCCCGAGCCCTTGGAAATACCTGTAAAATAAATGGCTCATGCACGCTGCCGGTTATTCCTCCAATCGTGACCGAAGGATCGTTAAGGTCATCAAGAGTCGCCGGTTTCCCGGCTTCTAAAGCTGCGCTGCAGCCAGTCAGTATGACTGCGACAAGAAGAACAATGCATATTGCGATCTTTCTTCGTCTGTCTGTTAAATACTTCATCTTTTCAAAACCCTTCCATTCCATAATCCGGATGTCAATATCTTATCACTTCCAAAAGCAGTTTGTATATATCAAAGAATACGCCAGAGATACTATTTTCCACAATAATAGACGATCCCTTCTGACCTGCCTTAATCTGCTGACCATATCACTTTTTTCATATCATATTGAAGTACCTGAACGCATCCATGATTCCCCCTCATAGCACCGAATCATTATAGATGAATTCCCGTAGTTGTTTAAAACCGCCGCGGGAATATATGGAAATGTCTTTTCGCTTTGTATTGATCAGGCAATCAGTGAGCAGGAACGTCTGGATTCCTACTTCGTAGGCAATCATATCCTCTTCAACATCATTTCCCACCATCAGACAATCCTCTTCTTTACATTCCATCCTTTTTATTATCTCCCGATAGTATTCAGGATTCGGTTTACAATAATGGCTGTCTTCATAGGTAGTGATATAGATAAAATCTCTATTGTCCAGCCCCGCCCAGGTCAAGCGCTTTTTCTGAGCGACTTCCGGGAAGATAGGATTGGACGCTATAACAATCTGGTACCCGTCTGCCTTCAACTGCCTGATCAAAGCACTTGCCTCCGGATTATAGCCGCAGACTTCTTTGGTCTGATCAAACTCATTAGCATAAAAACCATCGAGCAGCAACTTGTCCTGATAGACACTGTCCCCGAAAGCATGGGCAAAAGTCTCCCAAAAGGCCTCTTCGTTTGTTCTGCCACCGTCGTTTCGCACCATGCTGGCGAAGCCTGCCCAAATGCCATTCACAAGCGTATCCGGGTCGTATCCATATGGAGCCAGCTTTCTTATCAGCGCCTTGAAATATGCCCTGGTGAATACTTCCTCATCCATAGGAAGCAACGTCCCGTCCAGATCAAACAAAATGTATTTCATTCTGGTTATTTATCCTTATTTGATATGCTCAGAAATGCTGACTGCAAATCCCGAGGGTGCAACCAGCATAGTGGCCCTGGAAGAACTTGTATCGGTCACTTTACCACCGCGAGGATCAATAAATCCTTTTCCCCTCTTGCTACATTGACGTGATTTCCATTCGCATCCTTCATGGCAACAGTTGCGTTTGCACCGCCTTCAACATCTGTTTTTGTGTGACGCTTTTCGAAACCAAGCGCCTAAAAGAGAGCCACAACATTTTCCTGATCTTTTGTTACGATAAGTGGTCTGAATCCTGTGATTTTCATTGTGATTCTCCTTTTTTGATTATGGTTTATCATTGACTACGTAGCCGGAAGGTGACGACATTGTGTTATACCTGCTGCGTATTAAATCTTTCCATATATTTCGCCTTCCAGGATTTATAATGTCTCGCCAGTAGGAATGACACAAACACGAGAACAATTCCAAATACGTATATCACCACATAATTCGACATAAATTCAAGTTTAAGCAAATGGCAGAGGAAGAACTCTACGGCACCGATGATGTACCAGTGAATACAAAAGATTGTGTTAATGTTTTTGCTCATCTCGATGGACCGCCTGAATTTTGATGCGTCAACCTTCTTCAGCAAAAAGCGGAAGAGGGAAAGAAGGAAGAAATCAATGGAAAGCAGTCCGAGCGCTTCCAGAGGGCTGGCGTCATAATAAGCCTGGTTTTTACACAGGAAGAACCAGCCGCAGATGCAGGTTGATGCAATATAGATCACCATAATAATACCTGAAATTATCAGCAGTTTTTTATATAAGGCATCCTTATCCGGCGTCCCCTGAAGTATTCTTCCAAACACAAGACCTACCGCAACAAATAGATACCAGTTGCAAAAGGCGAACGTGGAAGTTCCGTGTGCCGGTGATGTATACAGGAAAAGACCAACAACCATATTAAGCCCTTGATTCTGTGTATCAACACCTGATGCCACCGTACCGATCATGGACAGAATCAGCGCAATAAAGAGTATTTCTGTTTCTTTTAACTTCAGCCTCCTAAAAATACCTGTAACTATGAGAGCTAATCCCGCAAATTGGAGAATATCTCCTCTGAACAGGGCTAACATTGTTCTCTCCGTAAAATCACCGGTTATTAAGCTTTCGGTCATATAATATATCCCGTGCCGGAAAAAATTAAACACGTAACCAAGGATAAGGATACCAACGCCTCTGCGGATCAGATCAGCAGGACTATTTTTCTTTGAGTATATCACTCCCACACCCATGGCAAACATAAACCCGTGTGCAACCACAACATACGCCCCAAGAATTTCGTCTCCGAAGAGATACCAAAACTCATTCTCATATCCCGGCCGATACTGTCCAAACGTTATAACAGCATGGCATATCACCATACAGACAATCGCGAGTGCCTTCAACAGATCCAAATTGTATTGACGCTCGTTAGTCTTCAACATTTTTTGCATAGACCTCCTGATTTATCAATGATTCTGAATGCCTGCGATGGAACGCAAACTTTTCAAATCATACTCTTTATTTTTCCTCCAGTCTACAGGGGGTTCCAGAATGTCACATTATTATATTTGCCGAATCATGTCGGTCTGCTCTTTCATCATCATCCTTTTCCTCGTAAAAACTTTCCGTTTTCCTCATGAGCTCCGGTAATATAAACCGCCTTTATCTGTGGTTTTTTTACAGCAGACCATTATCCTTTTGCCCAGTCACCCAATTCCGCCACGCTGCTCACCCGCCTGGCCTCCACGATTTCCGCACCGCTGATATAGGGCCGCAGCTTCTCTGCCGTCCTGCCTATACCGCTGCCACCGGAAGTCGCAAAGATATATACTTTCTTGCCGATCCAGTTGTAAGCCTTGCAAAAAGTGCTGACGACGTTCGGCGCGTACCCGTACCAGATCGGAAACCCGATGAAAACGGTATCGTATTCTTCAAAGCCCGTTACGCCTCCGGAGACCGGTACATCTTTCCTTCCCGCATGTTCCCGGTTACATCTCGCAAGGGGATTGATCCATTTCAGATCGACTTTTGAATAAGGCTTTTCCGGAATGATCTCAAAAAGCTCCGCTCCAATTACCTGTGAGAATTCCTTGGCTACTCTCGCGGTCCTGCCGACTTCAGCGCTGAAATAAATAACGATTGCTTTCATGAAACTATCCTTTCTACCGCCTTGTCATTTCTTTGTTTATATCATTCATCACAATCAAAGATTGCTTTTTTCTCGATCCTGTCCTGATATTCTGTTTTCCAGAGCAGGTGCGGTTCCGACACATCGTATGTTCCCAACGCGTCTTTATCCATATCCATAACGATCATCAGGTCATACCGATTCTCACGATCGGAATTCGACACTTTCACATCCACTTTATGAATACCGGGTATCGACAGCGTCTCTTCAAAGATTCTGCGAACCGGTTCGACAAGGGCATAGACATCCGTCCCTTTTTTGAATTTCACGATTATATAATGCTTCATTTGCAATACCTTTCAAAACTGTCTCTTTAACTGTCCATATACAGAAGAAACTTGCTGGATAATACCTTGTAAAATTCACTCAGTCGGGAATAAAGAGAATAATATTCCAACAAATCCCCCTGTTCAAGTTAGAATCTGTACGTCTGATCCTGCGTTACGATCTCAGCATACTCTATACTGTTGTTGTATTTTTCAGAAAAAATCTTCTTACTCAGCATTAGACTGTCTTCTATCTTTCAAGCCCGTATCGCTAACACAGCAAAGCACCATTACAATCAACAGCAGCAGGTTCACTGGTGAAAGAAATGTTCCGGAAATATCATCCCAACCGAAGGATTTCTGCAGAAACAGCATCCTGAGTCCATAATACAGAGCTTCTTCACCCAGCAGGAACACTTCGAAGAGAATTCCGCTTATTATCACTCTTTTGAATCGTGGTATCTGCACGATCTTTCTGTTCGCTAACCCCAGTATCACAACAGTCAGGGCAAATGAAATCAAATGCAAAAGCGGCCCTACCACCTGCAACTTACAAAGCCATACGATTTCGGACACTCCGAACGGAATCAGGCATATAAGACCAAGTCTGATACCGAACACC
>Ga0310690_10012806_pt1 | contig 10269 bp, 9 predicted proteins | sample AusTroGonzalo_MG_2_FD_207661 | JGI IMG/M metagenome (GOLD analysis project Ga0310690, IMG submission 207661) | Bovine rumen microbial communities from tropical cattle in Woodstock, Queensland, Australia - Gonzalo_04 (v2) (version 2) | ecosystem: Host-associated > Mammals > Digestive system >...
GATCCGACGACAGCCACTTTGATACCGTTGGAAGGAGCTACGGTTGCGGAAGCCTTGGCGAGGGTTTCGTCGGCCACGAAGCGCTCGAGCTTGCCGATGGCCACCGGCTCACCCTTCACGCCGAGGACGCAGCTGCCTTCGCACTGGGTCTCCTGAGGGCAGACACGGCCGCAGACTGCAGGCAGGGAGCTGTCCTGGGCGATAATCGCGGCGGCAGCTTCTACGTCGCCCTCTGCGACTTTTGCTATGAATTCGGGAATGTTGACGTTGACGGGGCATGCTCCCACGCAGCGGGGATTCTTGCAATGCAGGCAGCGGCTGGCCTCCAGCATCGCTTCTTCACGGTTGTAACCGTAGCATACTTCTTCGAAGTTGGTTGCGCGGACCTTGGGATCCTGCTCGCGGACCGCGACTCTGGGTATTCTGTTTGCCATTATTTTCCCCTCCCTATTTTACAGACGTGATTCTCGTTGGCAGCAACTTCCTCTGCCTTGTACTGGCCCTGACGGCGCATGGCCTGGTCGAAGTCGACCTCGTAGCCGTCGAACTCGGGACCCTCGACACATGCGAAGCGGGTCTTGCCGCCCACGCTCACGCGGCAGGCGCCGCACATTCCGGTGCCGTCCACCATAAGGGTGTTAAGGCTCACGATTGCGGGGATGCCGAGCTTCTTGCAGGTGAGGGTCGTGAACTTCATCATGATCATGGGACCGATGATGACGGCCTGGGTGTATTTGTGGCCTTGCTCAACCACATGCTCCAGCATGTTGGTGCCCATGCCCTTGAAGCCCTCGGAACCGTCGTCCGTACAGATGAAAAGATTGTCGCAGACCTCACGCATTTCGTCGGTGTAGATAAGCAGGTCCTTGGTCTTGGCGCCTATGATGACGTCTACGGGAACTCCGTGCTCCTTGAGCCATTTGGCCTGGGGATAAACGGGAGCCGTGCCGAGGCCGCCGGCGATGAGGATGTAACGCTGCTGGGCGAGCTTGTCTGCAGGCATCTCCACGAACTCGGAAGCGAGTCCCAAGGGGCCCACCACGTCGGCGAAGCACTCGCCGGGCTCATAGGCGATGATGTCGGCAGTAGATGCGCCGATCTTCTGGGTGACGATGGTTACCGTTCCTTTCTCGCGATCGTAATCGCTGATAGTAAGAGGGATGCGCTCTCCCTTCTCGTCTGCGCGGACGATAAGGAACTGGCCCGGCTGGGCCGCAGCGGCAAGCCTGGGTGCGGACACCTTCATCCTGCAGATGATGGGCGTCAGCATCTCTTTACTTAAGATTTCAAACATTGCGTGTCTAGTGGTTATTTAATGTTTAGTAAAAATTGTTCTATCACTCCGCATGCCTCCATGGCCGGAACGGGCTCCGGGCCATTATCCGTCATCACAAAATCATATATATCCCCTTTCAGCTGGTGGCGGCCGACCTTGAAGCGGGCGCTGCTGCAAGATGCCGCATAGCGTTCGAATATGTCGCCGGCCAGAGCCAGGGAAATGAAAAGGTCAGAAGAACTGCGCAGCTCCTCGTCTTCTGCGTGAAGCCATGAAATCCCTATTCCATACTGCTTGAAAAAGGTGGTTACGCTTACTTTCTGAGGTTCGGAAAGATCTCCGGGATTATCCAGATAAATGACGGCGCTGTGCAATGCGGACAACGGTACCAGGCCTGTGGGGCCGGTACTGCGGTTGCGGCGAAGGCTAAGCAGATGTATGAGCTTCCGGGTTACTTTCATAGCTGACCGCCGTTGGCGGTTATGAGTTCCCTTATCTCAATCTTGGCGTCGCGCCAGCGAGGAATGTCAATCTTGGTTCCTATTACCTCGACCACCTTGGCGGCGATAATGGAACCTACCTCTCCGCAGACCTTGAGCGGCATGCCCAGGGCGTGGGCGTACAGGAAGCCGGCGGCGTAGGTGTCTCCGGCGCCCGTTGCATCGATGGTGTTGGCCGGCCATGCGGGGATGTAGTACTCTTCGTCACCTGACTTGACCCAGCTGCCGTCCTTGCCCACCTTCACCACGGCAGTGCCGCAGAGCTGGCACATCTCCACCATGGCGGCGTGGGGCTCGCTTATCTTGGTAAAGGCACGGGCCTCGGTCTCATTTGCGAAAACTATGTCTACGTAACGGTCCACGATGTCGTGCAGGAAGGCATTGTTGCTCTCCACAACGTTGTAGGAGGCCATATCCAGGGAAATTATGCAGCCGGCCTCGTGCGCCAGTTCCACCGCCTTGCGGATGAGGTCCTGGTTCTGCACCAGGTAGCCCTCGATGTGGAAATAATCGTGACCTGCGAAATACTCCGGCTTGAGGTCTTCCGGCACCAGGTCCATGGCCGCACCCAGATAGACCGCAAATGTGCGCTCGGCGTTGCCTCCGCTCACGAACACCATGGAACGGCCGCTGGAGTGTTCGCTCTTGAGCAGCAGGGTGTTCACTCCGTACTGCTCCTGGTCGCTCTTGAACAGCAGGCCGAGCTCGTCGTCGCCTATCTTGCCTATGAAGCTGGAGGGCATGCCGAAAATGGATGTGCAGACTATGGTATTGGCTGCGCTGCCTCCGGCTACATATTTGACGCCCAGGGGTTTAAGGGCCGCCCATATCTTGTCGCCGGTCTCCATGTCCACGTGCTGCATGCTGCCGCGCGGCAAATGGTAAGTATTCAACAGAGTGTCGTCCGGAAGGACGGCAAGAATGTCCGTTAAGGCGTTGCCGATGCCGAGAATAGATTTCATACCTTACAAAGATAAGAAATAATTGCTAAATAGCTTCCAGCAGAAGAACGCGGCTGGACCAGTCGGTCTTGCGGGAGTGCTCCACCTCGTTGGTAAGGGGTATCTCCAGGCCGCTTTCCATGAGGAAACGGCCGCTGAACACCTTGCCCTCGTAAGCAAGCGGCTTGAGATCCGCACGGTTGAGCTCCGTAACTCGGTACTGCTTGTCGGGATCGAGCCCGCTGCAGCGCAGGCGAGGCAGGTGCTCGTCGTAGAAATTGCGTATCTTCCACCAATAAGCCACCGCCTTGTCGCGTTCGGGCGAAGCGTAGCCCTTGTCGTCGTTAGGGGAAACAAGCCTGTGGATGTCGCCGAACTGCACAATCGGCCGAATACGCTTGTAGTCTGCAATGGCCTTGCGGCACATATCCTTCTCCTCCGCCGTCATGTTTGCGGGCTGGATTTCCATACCGAGACGTCCGCTCATGGCCACGTCTATGCGGTACTTGAGCGAGGTGGTGCGGAACACGGTATGATTGGGAGTGGCGCTGATGTGGCAGGCCATGGCGATGGCCGGGAAGAAGTAGGACGTGCCCCACTGAATGTAGATACGCTGGAGGGCGTCCGTGTTGTCGGAGGTCCAGAACTCGTCGAACCAGGGCAGCACGCCCCAGTTGGCACGGCCGCCTCCGGAAGCGCAGTCCTGGATAATCAGGTCGGGCCATGAGGCGCGCACGCGGTCGCAGACTGCTGCGAAGCCCTGCCAGTAAGCGATATTGGAGCAGCCGTCCATAGCTATGATGGAGTTGGAATCCCACTTGATGTACTTGATTCCGGGATTATCCTTCATGATGCCCTCGACTATGCCGTAGGCGAAGTCCTGCACCTCTTTCCTGGACATGTCGAGCACCACCTGGGTGCCGCCGCGGCCCTGGATTATGGGGCGCTTGTCGGATTTGATTATCCAGTCGGGGTGTGCCTCATAGAGCTCACTCACCGTGTTGGTCATCTCCGGCTCTATCCAGATGCCGAACTTGATTCCGCGCTCGGTTGCAGCCTGTACAAGAGATCCAACTCCGTTAGGAAGTTTGCGGGTGTCTACCATCCAATCGCCCAACGAGGTATGGTCGTTGTTACGGGGATACTTGTCTCCGAACCAGCCGTCGTCCATCACGAAGAGCTCGCCGCCCATGGAGGCGATGTCGTCCATCATCTGGAACATTCCTGCCTCGTTGATGTCGAAGTATACACCTTCCCAGCTGTTCAGCAGGATGTCGCGCTCGCGGTTACCGTGCTGCAGGCGGTATTTGCGGCCCCAGCTGTGGAAGTTGCGGCTCGCTCCGCTCAGGCCGTCGGAACTGAAGGTCAGCGCCAGGTGAGGCGTAGCGAAACTCTGTCCTTTGGCCAGACTGACGTTGTCGTGTTCCGGGAGTATGCCGGCAAAGAAATGGTGATAGTCGGTCTCGTTGGTCTGGAAACGAAGTTCATAGTTGCCGCCCCAGCAGAGCGCCGCGCCTATTATGCGGCCGCTGTCTTCCCGGGGCCTGCCGTCGAGCGAAATCATCACCTCGCCGTGGCTGGCCTGGGAATTTCGGGCTCCGTCAATATTCTTGATGACCTTCCAGCCGCGGGTCAGAGGCTCGGTGTTCACCCTCGCCTCGTTGGCCCAGGAGCCGTAAAGGGTTGATATCCAGACGTCATCTACCCTGATGGGCAGGTGGCCGGAATCGAAGCGGGTCAGCGTCAGCGGCTTCTTTCCTTCGTTCACAGTCTCCGTCCAGGTCTCTATCATATCCTGGGCGTCGAAGCTCTTGAAGCAGATCTTCACGCTCATGGGATATACTGTGTCGCGGCAAAGCACCTCAAGCAACTGCCCGCCTTCCCAGGGAGTCTGGGACACGGACTCGATTGCCAGCTCCACAGTCCTGTTGCCGTCGGCCTGGATGGCCGAATAAGCGGCCTCTTCCATACCTATGATGCCGTAGCAAGGGTAAGTACGTACGCGTGCATAGCTGCCGGCCATGCCGACTTCCGCGTCGGATAGGCGGGCTCCGTAATAAACAGTCTGCAGTTCCCTGCCCTGTTGCGCGTCGAATACCATAGTGGTGTTTGCTGTATGCAGGGCCACCAGACCTGCAAGAACGGAGATTAATGCTGTCATAGTGTTATCGTCAATTCATGTGTTCCGGGGCTGTAAGTTACGAAAAATTTCTTTTTTTTCAGTACCTTTGCGCCGTGTTTAAGAAGTATCTCATAGTTTTCCTGATATCCATGGTGCCGCTCATCGAGATCCGCGGCGCCATGCCATACGCAGTCATTTACCAGTTACCCATTCTGCCCTCCGTTCTGGTGGCCATGATAGGTAACATGTTGCCGGTTCCATTCATTTTCTTCTTCGCCCGCCGCATTCTGGAATGGGGCAAGGACAAGAAATACATAGGCGGATTCTTCCGCTGGTGCCTGGAGAAAGGAGAGAAGGGAGGAAAGAAACTGGAATCAAAGGCCGGCCGCGGCCTGTACTGGGCGTTGCTGCTGTTCGTAGGCATTCCCCTGCCAGGCACTGGAGCCTGGACGGGAACCCTTGCCGCCAGCATCCTTAACATGGACTTCAAGAAGAGCGTAGTTTTCGTGATGCTTGGAGTCGCCATGGCCGGTGCAATTCTTCTGGCCCTTTCGCTTCTGGGATTCGGCGCTTACACTATGATAAAATAAGCATTCCAGGAACAAATTGTTTTGATTTGTTCCAAAAATGCAGAAAAAACAGATTCCGGGAACAAAAATGATCATTTTGTTCCCGGAATCGTAGTTATTATGAGTTGTGCACCTACAGCAGGTGGAAACCGACCGTTAATCCCGCCATCACAATACTCACCATGCTCATAAGCTTGATGAGGATGTTGAGTGAAGGTCCGGAGGTATCCTTGAACGGGTCGCCGACGGTGTCGCCCACCACGGTGGCGTGATGACACTCGGAGTTCTTGCCGCCGAAGTGGCCTTCCTCAACGTACTTCTTGGCATTATCCCATGCACCGCCGGAGTTGGACATAAACACGGCCAGCACGAAGCCTGCACCGAGTCCGCCGATGAGCAGACCGAGCACGCCGGCAACGCCGAGCACGAGACCAACCACGACAGGAACGATGATGGCAATCAGAGCGGGGCCGAGCATCTCATGCTGTGCGGCCTTGGTGGAAATCTCCACGCAACGCTTGTAGTCGGGAGTTCCTTCGCCGGTAAGGATACCGGGGATCTCACGGAACTGGCGGCGCACCTCGATAACCATCTTGGCGGCAGCGCGTCCAACGGCGTTCATTGTGAGGCCGCAGAAGAGGAATGCCATCATAGCACCCACGAACACGCCAGCAAGCACGGTAGGATTCATCAGGGACACGTTGTAGTTGTTAAGGATGTCCAGGAAGGACGCCTCGGCAGCCTTAACCTGTCCTGCGACGCCGGCGATGTATTCACCGGAGCGCTCAAGGGCTATCTTTATCTCCTCGATATAGGAGGCCAGCAGGGCGAGGGCGGTCAGTGCGGCGGAGCCGATGGCAAAGCCCTTGCCGGTAGCGGCGGTGGTGTTGCCGAGGGCGTCAAGCACGTCGGTGCGCTCGCGTACCTCAGGCTCAAGCTCGGACATCTGTGCATTGCCTCCGGCGTTGTCGGCGATAGGGCCGTAAGCATCGGTGGCAAGGGTGATGCCGAGGGTGGAAAGCATACCGACGGCGGCAATCGCGACGCCGTAGAGACCCTTGGACAGGGCGGCGGCGGTCATCATGTTCTGCACGTCGAAGCCGATGGCGAAGAGGTATGCCAGCACAATGGCGCATACGATGGAGATTACGGGTATCGCAGTAGAAATCATACCCAGGCCGACGCCGTTGATGATAACGGTTGCGGGGCCGGTCTTGGAGGCCTCTGCCAGCTTCTGCGTAGGTTTGTAGGAGTGTGAGGTGTAGTACTCGGTCGCCTTTCCGATGACGACGCCGGCGATAAGGCCTGCGACCACGGAGCAGGAGAAGTGCCACCAGTCATTGTTGCCGGTGCCGAACACGAGGGCCAGGATGCCGAAGGTGGCGACGCCGCTGAGGATTGCCGCCAGGTTGGTGCCGAAGCTCATGCTCTTGAGGAGCTGGCCCATTCCTGCGCCTTCCTTGGTACGCACGGTGAAAATGCTTATGACGGAGAGCACCACGCCCACTGCCGCAATGAGCATAGGGGCGATGATGGCCTTGGTCTGCATCTCGGGGCCAGCCATGTAGAAGGCGGAAGCGCCGAGGGCCATGGTGGAGAGGATGGAGCCGCAGTAGCTCTCATAGAGGTCTGCGCCCATGCCGGCCACGTCACCCACGTTGTCGCCCACGTTGTCGGCGATGGTTGCAGGGTTGCGGGGGTCGTCCTCAGGGAGGTCGGATTCAACCTTGCCTACGATGTCAGCGCCTACGTCGGCAGCCTTGGTGTAGATACCGCCGCCCACACGTGCGAAGAGTGCCTGGGTGGAGGCACCCATGCCGAAGGTAAGCATGGTGGTGGTGATGACCACGAGGTTCTGTGCCTCAGTCGCAGGATAGAATGCCTGGAGAATGAGCCACCAGAGAGAAATGTCGAGCAGACCGAGACCTACTACCGTAAGGCCCATGACGGCTCCCGAACGGAAGGCCACCTTGAGGCCGGCGTTCAGGGAGCGGCGGGCGGCGTTGGCGGTACGGCCGGAGGCGAAAGTAGCGGTCTTCATGCCGATGAAACCGGCCAGGCCGCTGAAGAAACCGCCGGTGAGGAATGCGAACGGCACCCAGGGATTCTGAACGTGGAACACATAAGCAAGTACAGCAAAGAATACTGCCATAATCGCAAACACGATCACAACTACCTTGTACTGCTGTTTCAGATAGGCCATGGCGCCCTCACGGACGTACTGGGCAATCTGTTTCATAGTCGGAGTTCCCTCATCCTGCTTCTTCATCTGCCTGTAGAAGATGAAGGCAAAGAGCAGCGCCAGAACTGAAGCGCAAGGAACTGCATAGAATAGAGGATTCATAAGGTTTGGTTATTTAATTTAGCTCGCTAAAGTAAAAATTTTCTATTAGAAAAACAAAGCCCCGAACTGTTTATCAGTCGGGGCTTGTCTTCCTGGAAGCTCTTATTCAGCTTTTGCTTCCTCTGCGGGTGCCTCTGCAGGGGTCTCTGCGGCGGGTGCTGCAGGCTCCTGGGCAGGAGCGGCTTCGGCCTTCTTGGCGCGGCTGCGGCGGGTGGTCTTCTTTGCGGCCTTGGGTGCGGTTGCAAGTGCGGCCTCGTTGAAGTCAACCAGCTCGATAAGCGCCATCTCGGCAGCGTCTCCCTGACGGAAACCTACGTGAAGAACGCGGGTGTATCCGCCCGGACGGTCTGCAATCTTGGGAGCGATGTTGCGGAACAGCTCGGTGACTGCATTCTTGTCCTTGAGGTAGCTGAACACGACGCGGCGGCTGTGGGTGGTGTCTTCCTTGGACTTGGTGATAAGCGGCTCCACATAGCTCCTGAGGGCCTTGGCCTTGGCTACGGTGGTGGTGATGCGCTTGTGCATAATCAGGGAAGAAGCCATGTTCGCAAGCATAGCTTTGCGATGACCGCTCTGGCGTCCCAGATGATTGATAGCTTTATTGTGTCTCATCTCTACTGTTCAATTTTTTTCTTGGGTTCGATATTATACTTGGTGACGTCCATTCCGAACTCGAGCTTCATCTTCTCGACGAGAAGCTCTATTTCGTGGAGACTCTTGCGCCCGAAGTTGCGGAACTTCATAAGCTCGGGGCGGGTGTAGGACACCAGGTCGGCGAAAGTCTCGATTTCAGCAGCCTTGAGGCAGTTGAAAGCGCGAACGCTCAGACCTACGTCGGCGAGCTTGGAGAGCAGCAGGTGCCTCGTGCGGAGGGACTCCTCGTCCAGTTCGTTGCTGGCGGACTCCACGGCGCTCTCGATGGGCACCTTCTTGTCATCCGTGAACAGCCTGAAATGGTAAATCAATATGTTGGCAGCCTCCTGAAGGGCGTCGTCGGGGCTGATGGAGCCGTCGGTGACAACCTCGAGGGTGAGCTTCTCGTAGTCCGTCTTCTGCTCGACGCGCCAGTTGTCCACGCTCCAGTTGACCTTGCGGATAGGAGTGTAGATGGCATCCACGGGAATGGTGCCGATGGGCGTGTTCTCATCACGGCTCTCCTCGGCGGGCACGAAGCCACGGCCCTTGGTGATGGTGATGGCGATTTCAAGCTTGACGGAAGGTTCGAGAGAACAGATGTGCTGCTCCAGGTTCAACACCTTGAAAGAAGACAATCCTTTGGAGATATCCTCGGCGGTAAACTCCTGCTTGCCGCTGATGGTAATGTTGACAGTCTCGGAATCGACGGATTCGACCATTCTGCGGAATCTCACCTGCTTGAGGTTGAGAATGATATCCTGCATCCCCTCCATAACGCCGGGGATGGTCTGGAACTCCTGGTCGACACCGACAATCTTGATCTGGGAGATTGCAAAACCCTCCAAAGATGCCAGAAGGATGCGGCGGAGAGCGTTGCCGATGGTCTGACCGTATCCGGGCTCAAGGGGACGGAATTCGAAACGGCCGACGGTATCGGTGCTTTCGAGCACGATCACTTTGTCAGGTTTCTGAAATGCTAAGATTGCCATATTATTCTTGTTGGGGTGTTAACTGTTACTTGGAGTAGAGATCGACGATAAGCTGCTCGTTGATGGTCTCGGGAACTTCTGCGCGTGCAGGCAGGTTGAGGAACTTGCCCACAAGGGTCTTCTGGTCGAACTCGAGCCAGGAATACTTGGTGACGGATGCCACGCTTGCCTGGATAACCTCGAGGCTCTTGGACCTTTCGCGTACAGCAATGGTGTCGCCCGGCTTCACCTGGGCGGAAGGGATGCTGCAAACGTCCCCGTTAAGGGTAATGTGATGGTGGGAGACAAGCTGGCGTGCGGCGGCGCGGCTGGGAGCGATGCCCAGGCGGTACACCACGTTGTCCAGGCGGGACTCGAGGAGGAGAATGAGGTTCTCACCCTTCTGGCCGGCCATGCGGGCTGCCTTGTCGTAGGTGTTGCGGAACTGACGCTCGAGCACACCGTACATATACTTGACTTTCTGCTTCTCCTTGAGCTGGGTGCCGTACTCCTTCTGCTTCTTGCGCTTAGCAGCGAGTCCGTGCTGTCCCGGAGGGAAGTTTCTCTTCTCGAAGTACTTGTCTGCGCCGAAAATAGGCTCGCCGAACTTACGGGCGATCTTGGTGCTGGGACCTGTATATCTTGCCATAGTAATTCTGCTTTAAAAGGGTTAAACTTTACGACGGCCTTTCGGTCTGCATCCGTTGTGAGGCATAGGGGTGACGTCGATGATCTCGGTCACGATGATGCCTGCGTTGTTGATGGTGCGGACGGCGGACTCACGTCCGGAGCCGGGACCCTTCACATAGCACTTGACCCTGCGGAGACCTGCATCGTATGCTGTCTTTGCAGCATCTTCAGCGGCCATCTGGGCAGCGTAGGGAGTGTTCTTCTTGGAACCTCTGAAGCCGCA
>Ga0310690_10012807_pt1 | contig 10268 bp, 5 predicted proteins | sample AusTroGonzalo_MG_2_FD_207661 | JGI IMG/M metagenome (GOLD analysis project Ga0310690, IMG submission 207661) | Bovine rumen microbial communities from tropical cattle in Woodstock, Queensland, Australia - Gonzalo_04 (v2) (version 2) | ecosystem: Host-associated > Mammals > Digestive system >...
CTCTCCCTTGCTCCTTTCGCCCAGCCAGGCGCGTATGCCGTTGCGGCGGATGGTGGTGTCGCTGTTGGTGGAGTCTTCCATCCAGTCCAGCTTGCGTATGTCGCGCAGGTAATGGACAATGTAGTCGTGTGTCGTGCACAGCAGCGGACGGATGATCATCGGTTCGCCGCCTGTCACGGGATTGACGCTCTTGGCGCGCATGCCGCCTAATCCCCGCAGTCCGGCACCACGCAGCAGGTTCATCAGTACGGTCTCTGCCTGGTCGTTCTGGTGGTGGGCGACGGCTATTGCCTCGCAGCCTTCTTCTTTTGCCACCTGCTCAAACCAGCTGTACCGCAACTCTCTGGCGGCCATCTCTATGCTCAGGTGATGCTGCCCGGCATAGGCTGCCGTGTCAAACGACGCCACGATGCACTTCACGCCGCGCTTTTCCGCTGTCTGCCTAACGAACGCCTCGTCGCGGTTGCTCTCCTCACCGCGCAGGTGGAAGTTGCAATGCGCCACGATGCACGCATATCCGCCTCGCTGCAACACATCCAGCAGTGCCACGGAGTCTGCTCCGCCGCTCACGCACACCAGCACGCGCGCGCCGTGCGCAAGCAGTTCATGGGTCCGTATGTATTGTTGCACTCTGCGTAACATATTTGTCTTTGTTCTTTCAGCGGCGGGGTCCCCACAAATAACATGCAGTGGGGTGCTTGTAGCGGTCTATATGTCCACAAGCTTGTTGACTATGGCGTATATCGTCAGTCCGGCGGTGGAGTGGATGTTCAGTTTCTTTGCTATATTCTTCCTGTGCGACAGCACGGTGTGCAGCGACAGGTGCAGTTTGTCGGCAATCTCTTTGTTTATCAGTCCTTGCACCACCAGGGTGAGTACCTCTTTTTCTCGGTCGCTCAGTTCCTCCTGTGTATCATTGAGCGCAGCGCTCTTTGCTCGTTTGGCGTAGCGTTCTTTGCTCTTGATCAGCGCCGGCCGCAGTATCTCGTCTTCTATCGCGCAGTGCGTCTTCAGTTCCTCTTCCGTCTGATAGATGCCGGTCAGCACCGTTGTCATCAGCTCGTTGGCGAACGGATAGGTCGAGTGGGCGGGGTAGTATTTGATAATCAGGTTGACCAGTTCGTGCAGTTTCTGTGCTATATGCTGGTCATCCGTCGCATGTTCCTCCAGCAGTCCGTCGTCTTCATGCCGGATGTGCGTGCGTATCTCCTGCACATATTCGTCAAAGTACCGCACGATGAGCAGCGGTATCTGGTTGTCCGCCACGGTCGGGTTGATAGCCTCTATCAGTTGGCGGCGCAGCCGGGGCAGCAGGAAGTCCAGAAAGTACGTGTGTGCGTTCTTGAGGTACTTCTGCAACGTCGGCAGGTCTATATCGTCGGACAATCTTTGTTCTTTCAGCGTAGCGGTCTTTGCTCTTTCAGCGTAGCGGTCTAAATTCACTATCGCCAGGAACGTCGGCGTATGGATGCCGTGCTCCTGGCATACGGCATCTATCGTCTTGTCCCCAACGCCCATCGGTATGCCGAAGCGGCTGGCTATCTGCATCGCCTGCCTGTCCTGTGACAGCAGGTCGCTCATCTTGTCTATGTCACGATATGGCATCGCTTGAATAGATTGCTGTTAAGGATTTTGTTATAATTACAAAATGCGCTCGCAAAGTTACAAAAAATTATGCATATTTGCAAGTTAAAAGTCAAAAAAACGTTCGAACGGTGAAAATTACTCCAAATTAACTCTTAAAATGCTTATGTGATTTGCAAATATCGAATAATTTTTGTATCTTTGCAGTTGGGTATTGCGCCTGCTTGTGTGCGCGGTACGCTCGTGAGCAAAACTAATTATCTCAATATGAAACTCAAACAACTGACAATCATGGCAATGCTTGCCTCTGCGATGACAATGAGTGCATCCGACAACCCGTTCTTCCACTACAAAGAGTGGAAAACTCCCCACGGAACCTATCCGTTCAACGAGATCTGTAACGCCCACTACATGCCTGCTTTCGACGAGGCGATGAAACGCGGCTTGGCGGAGATTGACGCTATCTGCGACAATCCTGCCGCACCGACCTTTGCCAACACCATTGAGGCGTACGAGCGTTCGGGTGAGATGCTCGGCATCGTGGCGGGTTGCTTCTACAACCTCGCTTCCGCCGAGACCAACGACTCCATCCAGGCTCTGGAAGTCGAACTCTCGCCCAAGATGAGCGAGTACTCGTCCACCATCCGTCTGAACGAAAAACTCTTCCAGCGCATCAAGGCCGTTTATGACCAGCGCGAAAAACTCAAGCTCAACAAGGAGCAGCAGAAGCTCCTCGACGATATCTACGAGTCCTTTGCCAACAACGGCGCCAACCTCAGCCCCGAGGACAAGCAGACCTACCGCGAACTGTCCGCCAAACTGTCCATGCTCACCATGACCTTCGGTCAGAACGTGCTCAAGGCTACCAACGCCTGGACGATGCTCGTTACCCGTGAGGAGGATCTGGCTGGCTTGAACGACGACACCAAATCCATGCTCCGCGCCAATGCCGAGGCCAAAGGCATGGAAGGCTGGCTGCTCAACCTCAAGCCCACGACCTATATTCCGGTCATGAAGGACTGCGACAACCGCGATATCCGCCGCGAACTCTATATGGCGTACAACACGCGCTGCCTGGGTGGCGAGTTCGACAACACGCAGATCATCGTCGATATAGCCAATACCCGTCTGGCACTTGCCAAACTGTTCGGCAAGGACTGCTATGCCGACAAGTCCCTCCACAAATCCATGGCGGAGAACAAGGAGAACGTCTATCGTCTGCTTGACCAGCTGCGTGACAACTATATGCCTGCAGCACGCGAGGAGGTGAAGGAACTCGAGGACTACGCCAAGGCGCAGGGCTTGTATGCCCGGCTCCAACCCTGGGACTGGAGCTATTATTCCAAGAAACTCCAGAACGACAAGTACGCTATCAGCGACGATGTTGTCCGTCCGTACTTTGAACTGGAGGCGGTCAAGCAGGGTGTGTTCGGACTGGCCAACCGCCTGTACGGCATCACCTTCAAGCCCAACAAGAATATCCAGGTCTATAATCCTGAAGTGACTGCCTATGAGGTGTTTGACGAGAAGGGCAAGTTCCTCGCTGTCTATTATGCCGACTTCCATCCGCGGGAGGGCAAGCGCGGCGGTGCGTGGATGAACGACTTCCAGCCGCAGTTCATCGAGGGCAAGAAAGACCATCGTCCGCATATCGTCAATGTGATGAACTTCACGCGCCCCACGGCGGAGAAACCTGCGCTGTTTACCTACGACGAGGTGCGCACCTTCCTCCACGAGTTCGGCCACGGCCTGCACGGTATGCTTACACGCTGCCAGTACGGCTCGCTCTCCGGCACCAATGTGCCGCGTGACTTTGTCGAACTGCCCTCGCAGTTCAACGAGAACTTCATCGACGAGAAGGAGTTCCTCGACACCTTTGCCAAGCACTATCAGACCGGCGAAGCCATGCCGCAGGAACTGATTGACAAGATTAAGCGTTCGTCCAATTACCACGCTGCCTATGCCTGCGTCCGCCAGCTCTCGTTCGGCTACCTCGACATGGCTTGGCACACGCTCACCGAACCGTTCACCGTACCGGCTGACCTGACTGTTCAGGAGGCTGTTGCACGTTTCGGCGACGAGGCGATGGCGCAGGTGCAGGTTGTTCCTGTCGTGCCCGGCACGCAGATGGAGACGGCCTTCACGCACATCTTCTCCGGCGGTTATGCCGCAGGCTATTATGCCTATAAGTGGAGTGAACTGCTGGATGCAGATGCCTTCAGCGTGTTCAAGGCTGCACAGGCCAAGAACGGCTCTATCTTCGACAAGAAGTCCGCTGCCCTGTTCCGCAAGCACATATTGGAGCGTGGCGGTACCGAGAAGGCGGCTGACCTCTATCGCAAGTTCCGCGGAGGCGAACCCACCATCAACGCCCTACTTGAGCGCGATGGCATCAAAGTTATCCCTGTCCGGTAACCTGTCCAAATGCCAAAACGGCAACTGACAAATGGCAAATTACAAATGGCACATCACAAATATGATAATTTCTGAACGTATATCCCAGATTTCTGCTTCGCCTACGCTGGCGATGGCAGCCAAGGCGGCCGAGTTGAAGGCTGCCGGTGAGAATGTCCTTTCCATGTCGCTCGGCGAACCGGATTTTCCCACTCCGGCTTTTGTCAAGCAGGCGGTCAAGGACGCTGTCGATGCCGACCTCTCGCATTACGGTCCTGTGCCCGGCATGCCCGCGCTGCGTGCTGCCGCGGCCAAGTACATGTCCTCGTTTGTAGCCGACAAGGGTGGGGAAGATGTCTTCTCTGCCGATGATATTATCGTCTCCGTGGGTGCCAAGCAGGCTATCTGCAATGCTATCGAGACGCTGGTCGGCAAGGGTGACGAGGTTATTCTGCCTACACCCTGTTGGGTCAGCTATACCGAGATGGTCAAGCTTGCCGAGGGGGTGCCTGTCATGGTTCGCACGACCTATGACAACGATTTTATCCTCACTCCCGAAGCCCTCGAGGCGGCCATCACGCCCCGTACGCGACTGCTTATCCTCTGCACGCCCAATAATCCTACCGGCGCCGTCTATAGCGCCGAAGAGATTGACGCGCTCGCCCGCGTACTGCTTCGTCATCCGAATATAGCAGTCATTGCCGATGAGATATATAATAAGATTTGTTATGCAGGCGCATGCGCATCGTGGGTGGACCAGAAGCAGCTGCTTGACCGGATGGTCGTGGTCAACGGCGTGAGCAAGGCGTTTGCCATGACCGGTTACCGTATAGGCTGGCTGGCTTGCAAGAACAGGGACTTCATCAAGGCGTGCACCCGTCTGCAGGGACAGCAGATCACCTGTGCCACCATGGTTGCGCAGTATGCAGCCTGCAAGGCGCTGGATGGTGACCTGACCTGTCTGGACGAGATGGTTCAGGCGTTTGAACGCCGCCGTGACCTGATTGTCAGTCTGGCTAAGGATATACCCGGCTGGAAGGTGCGCAGCCCCAAGGGCGCGTTCTATCTCTTCCCGGATGTGACGGGCTTGTTCGGCAAGCATGCTCCGGCTGACAGCCGCTATGCTCACCGCACGGCTGCCAACCCGCAGACTCCGGCTACGCTCATCCGCAATGCCGACGACCTCTGCGAGTACCTGCTTACTGACGGACTGGTGGCATGCGTCTCCGGTTCGGCTTTTGGCGAACCGACCTGCCTGCGTATCTCCTACGCCTGCTCCGAGCAGCAGATTACCGAAGCCATGCGCCGCATCCGCGCCGCAATCGAGAGACTGAAGTAACCTTTTCTCCATGCATGCATCAAACGAGCACTCCGGTGCTCGTTTTTTTTGTGTACTTTTCCCTAAATCATACAATTATTTCGGGAAAAAAACACTCAAAGATTTGCAAATATCAAATATTTTGCGTAACTTTGCAGTCGCAAAGTTTCCGGTGTAGCAAAGCACAAATTCAAAAAGGACCAAGCTAACATTTAACATATGGACCCGATTCAACTACACACATTGTCGGAGGAGGATATCAAGTTCCGGTTTATCACTCCCGCCATTGAGCGTGCCGGATGGCAAAAGGAGCAGATTCGCATGGAATACTGCTTTACCGACGGTCGAATCATCTCTGTCGGCAGCGAGTATGAGCGTGCGTCGAAAAAGAAAGCCGACTATCTGCTCAAGTTGAATAACGACAATATCCTTGCCGTTGTCGAGGCCAAAGCCGCCACCAAAGACCTGACCACAGGACTGCAACAGGCTATCGGTTATGCCGAGGCTCTGGATGTGCCGTTTGCGTATGCTTCGAACGGTTTGGCGTTCCGCGAGCACGATATGATTACCGGCAGGGAGCGCGACTTTACGTTGGAGGAGTTCCCGACCTGTGAAATGTTAAAATGCCGCTGGATACTGGAGAAACGCATGAGCAAGCAGCAGGAGGAAGCACTGGATATTCCCTACCACTACAGCAAAGGTGCCCACGAACCGCGGTACTATCAGCGCATTGCAATCAACCGCACACTGGATGCCATAGCCCGTGGCGACAAACGTCTGTTGCTCGTTATGGCGACCGGTACGGGCAAGACGTTCACGGCGTTCCAGATCATCTGGCGTCTGCGCGAGGCCAAACTGGCAAAGCATATCCTTTACCTCGCTGACCGCAATATCCTGATTGACCAAACAATGCAACAGGACTTCAAGCCGTTCCAGAAAATCATGACCAAGGTCACCGGCAAAGAGCTTGAACCGTCCTACGAACTGCATATGGCGCTATATCAACAGCTTGTCACCTATGATGATGACAAGGAGCAGCCGTATTTGCAGTTTGACCCGAACTTCTTCGACCTGATCATCATCGATGAGTGTCACCGAGGCAGTGCCAAAGAGAACTCCGCATGGCGCAAGGTGCTCGAATACTTCAGCAGCGCCACGCAGATTGGTCTGACTGCTACCCCCAAGCGCAAGGAGGATGCCGATAACTTCGACTATTTCAACGAACCGATATACACCTACAGCCTCAAGCAAGGTATAGAAGACGGCTTCCTTGCACCTTATCGCGTGGCGCGTGTGCATTTGGATGTGGATGTCAACGGCTATATCGTCAAGTTGGGCGAGAAGGACACCAAGGGCAACGAGGTGCCGGTACGTGTGTACGAACGCAGCGAGTTCGGCAAGAAGATTACCATTAACCGCCGTCAGGTTGCCGTGGCAATTGAGATTCAGGAAAAGTTGAAGGATTTGGGCGAATATACCAAAACCATCGTTTTCTGTCCGGATCAGGATGAAGCCGCCAAGATGCGCGACCTGCTTGCAGCACTGTTCCACGACAAGATGGCCAAGAGCCCGAACTACGTCATGCGTATCACCAGTGACGACCACGACGGCAAGAAGATGCTCGACCGGTTTATTGACCCCGAATCAAAATATCCTGTCATTGTCACCACATCCGAACTGCTCTCCACCGGTGTGGATTGCAAGACCTGCGGACTGATTGTTATAGACAAGGAAGTTAACTCAATGACCTTGTTCAAGCAGATGATAGGCCGTGGTACGCGTATCTATATTGACAGCGAACGCAAGATTAACAAGTGGCACTTCGATATTCTGGACTTCCGCGATGCTACGCGCCTGTTCTTTGACCCGGAGTTTGACGGTGAGCCGGATATTGATTCCGACAAGCCGCGCCGCACATCCAAAGATGGCGAACGCAAACCATCCGCCGGAAAGAAGATTGAGATTGCCGGTGAGGAAATCGACGAGGAAACGTTCCAGAAGATTCATGTCGAAGGCAGCAGTCGTGTCGCCAAGCTCAACGAGATTTACTATGTTATCAGCGATGACGGACAGGCGCTGGAGATTTCCGACTTCCTTGATTACACGCGCAAAGGCATACTCCGCCGATTCCCGAAGTTCGCTGATTTTGCCCGTCTGTGGACGGACACCGACCGCAAGAGCACCATTATCGACGAATTCAAGGACCATGATATTTTGATTGAGGAAGTGCGTCGCACCAATCCTAATCTGGCTAATGCCGATGTGTTTGACATCATCTGCCACGTGGCGTATGACATGAAACCGCTCACACGCCAGGAGCGCGCCAACAATGTCAAGAAGCGCAACTATTTCGGCGAGTACGGCGAGCAGGCACGTGCTATCCTCAATGCCTTGCTTGACAAGTATGCCGAACTGGGTGTCCGCAGTCTGGAAGACCCGCAGATGCTGCGTCTTGAGCCGTTCGCCCAATATGGTACGCCCGTCAAGATTGCTTCATTCTTCGGCGGTCTGAAAGGGTATCAAACAGCTATACACAAACTCGAACAACAATTATACTCCGCATAATCTATGGCAGTAAACAATCTGGTTAAACGATTGCAGAATGTGATGCGTCAGGATGCCGGTATATCCGGTGATGCACAGCGTATCGAACAAATGACATGGACGTTCTTCCTCAAGGTCTATGACGCACAGGAAGACGAATGGGACTTCAAGAGCAACGGCACGTTTCACTCTATCATTCCCGAACCTATGCGTTGGCGCAACTGGGCAACGGATAAGAAAGACGGCTCGGCGCTGACAGGCGACGAACTGTTGAACTTTGTCAACAACGAACTGTTCCCCACGCTGCAAAAACTGCCTTTGGTGCCTGATTCACCGCGTGCGCACTGGATTGTCAAGGAGGTTTTTGCCGACCTCAACCAGTATATGAAGAACGGCGTACTGCTCCGGCAGGTCATCAATATAGTCGATGAGATTGACTTCACCGATGCCGACGACCGCCACACCTTTGGCGACATTTACGAGGGCATTCTCAAGGACTTGCAGTCTGCCGGTAATGCCGGTGAGTTCTACACGCCGCGTGCGCTTACCGACTTCATTATCGAAACCCTCAACCCGCGTCTCGGCGAGTCCGTTGCCGATTACACGTCCGGCACAGGCGGATTCCTCACCTCTGCGCTCAATTACTTGGCTACACAGCGTAAGACACCGCAGGACGAAGAACTATGGCAACACGCCGTGCATGGTCAGGAGTGGAAACCGTTACCGTATCTACTCTCGATCACCAATCTGCTTGTACATGGTGTTGATGAACCCGATATTATCCATTGCGATTCGCTCGGCACACCCGTCTCGTCGTTCCAGAACAAAGACCGCGTGTCTGTCATCGCTATGAATCCTCCGTACGGAGGAAGTACCGAAGCATCGGTCAAGATGAACTTCCCTACGGATATGCGCTCGTCGGAAACGGCGGACTTGTTTATGGTGCTTATCATGCGCCGGCTGAAGGCGGAAGGACGCGCCGGAGTCATCATTCCCGATGGCTTCCTGTTCGGTACCGATGGTGCCAAACTGGCTATCAAGACTGCACTCTTGCGTGAGTTCAACCTGCATACGATCATTCGTCTGCCGGGATCAATCTTTGCGCCATATACGAGCATCAACACCAATATCGTCTTCTTCAACAACGAAACCGCCGAAGGTGCCGAAGAAGGCTTCCGCACCAAGGATGTGTGGTTCTATCGTCTCGACATGCCGGAAGGATACAAACATTTCTCCAAGACCAAACCGATGCGTCTGGAGCATTGCCAACCTATACGCGATTGGTGGAACGACCGCAAAGAGATCATCACCACCGATGAAGAAGGCAATGTCCTCGACGAGAAATCCCGCCGTTTCACAGCACAGCAACTCATCGACCTCTCCTGCAATTTCGACCAGTGCAAGTTCCCCAAATCCGAAGAGGAAGTCCTGTCGCCTGCCGAACTACTCGCCGACTACCACAAGCGCCGTGAAGCCCTCGACGCACAGATAGACAAAACACTTGCACAGATACAAAAAAAGTTGGGGTTGGACTTAACTCATAAATAGAATAACCTATGAATTGTGATATAGAAATAGTTGCTACTACCGAAGACGCATTATTCAAACAGGTATCCACCCTAATAGAAGAAAGTAGAAAACATGTAGCCAAAGCGGTTAATACCGCTATGGTTTATACGTATTATGGCGTAGGGCAATATATAGTGGATTACGAACAAGGAGGCAACTACCGGGCTGCATATGGAAAAGGAGTTTTGGCTCGCTTATCATCCAAATTGACAGATAAATACGGTAGAGGTTGGTCTGTTGAGACATTAACCAAATGCAGAAAGTTCTACAATATCTATGCAATATCGTCTGCGCCGCGGACGAAATCTATAGCGAAGGTAAATTCGTCTGATGAGCAGACGAAATCTGTTCCGGAGTTTACTCTGTCTTGGAATCATTACCAGATTCTGATGCGCATAGACAATCCCGAGGAAAGACATTTCTATGAGATAGAAGCATATCGACAGAATTGGGGATACAAGTGGCTACAGCGGCAACATGCCAGTAGTTTATATGAACGGATTGCTTTAAGCCAGGACAAAGATAGTGTCCTCCGTCTTGCAGAACAAGGTCAGGTAGTAGAGAAGCCTGCTGATATTATCAAAAACCCTATTTCATTGGAGTTCCTCGGACTAAAACCGGATAGTTCCTATAGCGAAAGTGCATTGGAAAACGCCATCATAGGTAAATTGCAAACATTCCTATTGGAAATGGGAAAAGGTTTTCTATTCGAAGCGAGACAAAAGCGATTCACTTTTAACGAAGATAATTTCTTTGTGGATTTGGTTCTCTATAATCGCATACTGCAATGCTATGTACTTGTTGATTTGAAGATAGACAAACTGACTCATCAAGATTTAGGTCAGATGCAGATGTATGT
>Ga0310690_10012808_pt1 | contig 10268 bp, 6 predicted proteins | sample AusTroGonzalo_MG_2_FD_207661 | JGI IMG/M metagenome (GOLD analysis project Ga0310690, IMG submission 207661) | Bovine rumen microbial communities from tropical cattle in Woodstock, Queensland, Australia - Gonzalo_04 (v2) (version 2) | ecosystem: Host-associated > Mammals > Digestive system >...
ACCTTGGATGGAAAAGCAATCACCACCCGTATTCGTCAGCTGACAATGGTCGAGACGGACATAGGCGTTAGTAGATGCGACGCCTACACCAGAGCAGTTGTGTACCACACAGTATTCCATCTCCAAGCGGTAACGGACGGTGTCAAGAGCGGCAGAGTCGCAGACTACACCATAAAGTGGATTCCGGATCTCTGTCCGAACAAACCGATTGCTATGCGACGTCTCATGAATCATGATGCCGTTCCACTGACCACTCACACGGTCGTAGGGCAGATAGGAAAACATGTCGTCGAGACGATCCCCACGCAACACACAATCTTCCAGACACAGTGTGCCATGCACGTCGAGGCCAGATCCGTCGTGGAAATACAGATTGGTATTGCGGATTGTCAATGTAGCCCCCTCCTCTACCCGTATGTCGCCAAAAACAACGATGGGTGATGCAGACTCTATCAGCGAATCCTTGGCGATGACAGGAGAATAGACTTTTCTTGCGTCCCACACCCACGCCTGCAGACACACCCGCTGTTCAACACCGCTCTCCAACTGGAACAGCAGGTCGTCTTCCAAAAGCACTGGTTCTGACTGTCCCGTCTCGCTGGGTGTGAGTTCTACGAAGACGAGGATGCTGTCGTTGCGACGAATGAGCACATCGGAGGTCTGAGAGCCATTAGAATTGTCGAGGTAGATGCCATCCACATTCACCCTAAAACCTGTTTGGTTGCCACGCTTTAGTCTGACACTCTGCATCCGGATACCGGCGTCGTGTTCGTTGTATACCCAGAACGTATAGGTCGACGAGGGTGTACGACTGAACACGGTATCCATCTTCAGCGTGTCATAAGAGAAAGTCACACGAAGACCTGTACTTGTCGAGAAGTTGTCATCATCCTGACAAGCCAAAAAAGTCAACCATATTGCGAGAAAATAAAAAATCCGTCTCATACAAATAAAACGCAGTTGCCTGCGTTTTATTGTGTAAACTATAAACCGTAAACTATGCATTAGCCAAAGTACCTCTTCAGCAGTCCGGCAAAGCCTGCACCATGACGGGCCTCGTCCTTAGCCATCTCGTGTACGGTGTCGTGGATGGCGTCGAAACCAGCAGCCTTGGCATTCTTGGCAATACGGAACTTATCCTCGCAGGCACCAGCCTCGGCAGCAGCACGCTTCTCAAGGTTCGTCTTTGTATCCCAGACGCACTCACCCAGGAGTTCTGCAAAACGGCTGGCATGGTCGGCCTCCTCGAAAGCATAACGCTTGAAAGCCTCGGCAATCTCGGGATAGCCCTCACGGTCGGCCTGACGGGCCATGGCCAAGTACATACCAACCTCACTACACTCACCGTTGAAATGATTGCGCAGGTCATCAATCATCTCTTCGCTGACACCCTCGGGCTTACCATCGCCAATCTTATGGACAGTGGCATAGGTCATGTCGGCATCATCCTTCAATTCAGAGAACTTGGAGGCAGGAGCCTTACAGATTGGGCACTTCTCAGGAGCTTCATCGCCTTCATAGATATATCCACAAACGGCGCAGATAAACTTTTTCTTCATAATTGTTTTTTTGTTTAGTTATTAAATAATGTGTAAGTCGTCTGTTATCAAACTTCCGTCTGCAAATATACGAATAATCTTTCAATTTTGCAAACATATTTACTTAATTCATCTTAATTTCAGAAAAAAGACGTCAGCGGAGAGAATAACTTTACAGGAAATTACTTATCTTTGCAGCCAAATCATTCATTTCTAAACAGCACAAATATGAAAAAGAACATGATTATCATGGCCGTAGCATTGGGTCTGTTGACGACCGGCTGCGCCAGTAAGAAGGATCTGGTGAACTGCCAGACAGAGAACAAGTCGCTTACTGAGAACCTGCAGGCTGCCAAAGAGGACCTGGCCGCCAAGAATGCCCGCATCACAGCCCTTGAGGAGCAGCAGCGCGGCATGCAGCAGATGCTCAAGAATGCTGAGGAAAAGTATGCCAAGCTGCAGGAGTCGCTCGACAAGAGTCTGACCAACGCCTCTCAAAACAATATCTCGATTGAAAAGCTCGTGGATCAGATCAATGAGTCGAACCAGTACATCCGTCACCTCGTAGAGGTAAAGTCGAAGAGTGACTCACTGAACATGGTGTTGACAAACAACCTTACCCGTTCGCTCTCGAAGGAGGAACTGAAGGAAGTCGACGTACAAGTGCTCAAGGGTGTGGTTTACATCTCTCTGGCCGACAACATGCTCTACAAGAGCGGTTCGTATGAGATCAACAGCCGTGCTGCCGAGACACTCTCGAAGATTGCCAAGATCATCAAGGACTACAAGGACTACGACGTGCTCATCGAGGGTAACACGGACAATGTGCCCATCTCGAAGCCGAACATCCGCAACAACTGGGACCTCTCTGCCCTCCGTGCCTCTTCAGTGGTACAGGCTCTGCAAAACGACTATGGTGTAGATCCGAAGCGTCTGACCGCCGGTGGACGTGGTGAGTACAACCCCATTGCTACAAACGATACCGAGGCAGGCAAGCAGCGCAACCGCCGCACACAGATTATCATTACCCCGAAGCTCGACGAGTTTATGGACCTCATCGGCCAGGCTCCTGAGAGCGACAAATAAGAGAGTTTTTAACCACAACGGATTTCACGGATTGAACGGATTTTTCAAGTCTCTGATTATCAGTATGGCTTAAATCCGTCTAATCCGTGAAATCCGTTTTTTATATGATCTACGTATTATGACACACCTTCCTTTATGGATGGTATCAGTCTTTCTTCAAGCGATAAGCCTTAAGGAGAGGGATTTCTTCACATAGTGCGTCAGCCAATAAATCGGCCACAACCTGCGCTCCATATATATTATAATGTGTATTGTCCTGCTTGCCTTGAGGAATACTGGGTTCTTCGCCGGGACGGAACCACATATGAAGTTTCTTTGAGGCCTCGCGACCCAGACCCTGCTCAAGGTCGTGGGTAATCTGGTTAGCATCGATGAAATGGCAGTTCATACGACAAGCGACATCTCGTGGTGCCACACGGTAAAGACCATGAGTGTCATTGAGGGTGTCTCCCTCTACGAGGTGTTCTGTATCACTGAAAACGGTGTTACGCAGCTGCTCATCGTCGGCCACCACAGGTGCTTTCATGAAGAAGTTACGGCGCACCACAGGATTCATCAGCACAGGGATACCTCCATGTTCACGTGTCTCACGAACATAACGTGCCAAATTGTAGTCGAAGGTTGAACCTGGATCTGTATGACGGTTAGGCTGGGCCTTCTCGTCGTTATGACCGAACTGGATGATGACATAGTCGCCAGGACGGATTTTCTCCAGGACTTTATCCCAGCGTCCCTCGTCGAGGAAGCTCTTTGATGAACGACCATTCACTGCGTGGTTGTCGACAACAATATAATCGACATCAAAGCAATTCTGAAGCATCATACCCCATCCGCGTTCTACCTTACCACCAGTCGTATCCTTGTTGGCAGCTGTGGAATCGCCAATCACGAAGATAGTCGTGGTCTTGTCAGGCAAAGCTGCAGTAAGGCCACAAATGACAAATACGCCACAGACAATAAACTTCAGACCTCTCATCAATTCACGATTTAACAATATCAATAACTTCTTCTATAGCAACGAGTTGCTGCTCACCTGTCAACATATTCTTCAAAGTGAACTTATTCTCACTCATCTCGTTTTCGCCCGCCAATGCGACAAACGGAATATGCTTGGCATTGGCATACGACATCTGCTTCTTCATCTTCGAACTGTCAGGGAAGATTTCCGTCCGGATGCCAGCCTTGCGGGCCTTAGCCACAGCGGGCAGGCAATAGGCCGTCTCCTTATCTCCGAAGTTAATGAAGAGCAATTGCGTCCCGACAACAGCATCCTGCGGATATGCATCAAGGGCGTTGAGCACATCAAAGATACGATCCACACCAAAACTGATACCTACACCAGAGATACCTGGCATACCGAAGATACCCGTCAGATTGTCGTAGCGTCCTCCACCGGTGATGGAACCGATCTGCACGTCAAGGGCTTTCACCTCGAAGATGGCACCAGTGTAATAGTTCAACCCACGGGCGAGAGTCAGATCAAGTTGAAGTTCATTCTTCAAATTTGTCACTTTCAACATATTGAGAATATAACGGGTCTCCTCTACTCCTTTCAGGCCCACCTCGCTATCCTTCAGAACATCAGCAATCGTATTGAGCTTTTCTTCGTTGGTACCTTCGAGGGAGATAATGGGCTGGAGCTTGGCAATCTGCTCCTCAGTAAGACCATCCTCACGGAGTTCCTGATTCACATTGTCGAGGCCAATCTTATCGAGTTTATCGATAGCCACTGTGATGTCGACAATTTTATCGGCAGCACCGATAACTTCGGCAATACCTGTAAGGATTTTCCGGTTGTTGATCTTAATCTGTACACGGACACCAAAACGAGAGAATACAGTATCGACAATCTGCATCAGTTCAACTTCATTGAGCAAAGAGTCTGAACCAACTATATCGCCGTCAAATTGCCAGAACTCACGGTAACGCCCTTTCTGTGGACGGTCAGCACGCCACACTGGCTGCATCTGATAACGTTTGAACGGCAGTTGCAGCTCATCACGGTGCATCACGACATAACGGGCGAACGGGACGGTGAGATCGTAACGCAGACCCTTTTCACAGAGTTTGGCAGCCAGATGAAGGGTATCGGCCATTGAACATTGACCATTGACCAATGAACGTTCCTCATCTGTCAGCTTCGAAAGGAAATCACCACTATTGAGTACTTTAAAGAGCAGCTTGTCGCCCTCTTCACCGTACTTGCCCATGAGCGTTCCGAGCGTTTCCATCGCCGGTGTCTCTATCTGCTGGAAGCCGTAGAGCTGGTACACGCTACGGATGGTGTCGAAGATATAGTTACGCTTCGCCATCTCCATTGGGGAGAAGTCGCGCGTACCTTTAGGAATACTTGGTTTCTGTGCCATTACAATTTACTTTCTTACGATAGTCTGGTCGCGATCAGGACCAATGGAAATAATCTTAATCGGAGTTTCGAGCTGAGCCTCGAGGAAGGCGATGTAATCGCTGAACTCTTTCGGGAACTGATCCTCGCTCGTGAATTTCGTCATATCGGTCTTCCAACCGGGGAGTTCCTGATAGACAGGCTCGATGCCATCTTCGATATTATACGGGAAATAATCGATTTCAACACCATTCTGCTTATAGGCGACACAGGCCTTGATCGTGTCGAAGCCATCAAGCACGTCACTCTTCATCATGATGAGCTGGGTGACACCATTGACCATGATCGAATACTTCAGTGCCACGAGGTCGATCCAACCGCAACGGCGCTCACGACCGGTGACAGCACCGTACTCATGGCCGAGGTCGCGGATGGTCTTACCCGTTTCATCGAACAGTTCCGTGGGGAACGGGCCTGCACCGACACGGGTGCAATAGGCCTTCATAATGCCATATACATCCCCGATCTTGTTAGGTCCGATACCTAATCCAGTGCAAGCACCGGCACAGATGGTGTTGGATGAGGTGACGAATGGATAGCTGCCGAAATCGATATCAAGCATTGTACCCTGAGCACCCTCGCAGAGTACACTCTTACCACTCTTAAGAATGTTGTTGATCTCATGCTCTGAGTCGACAATGGGGAACTGTCGGAGGTACTCAACACCTTCAAGCCATTTCTTCTCGACTTCAGTAATATCGTACTCAAAGTTCAGAGACTTCAGGATAGCCTCATGACGAGCCTTGGCCTTTGCATATTTCTCCTCAAAGTTATCAAGAATGTCACCCACGCGCAGACCGTTTCGGCTAATCTTATCAGTATAGGTCGGGCCAATACCCTTACCAGTAGTACCCACTTTGTTCTTCCCCTTCTGAGCCTCATAGGCAGCATCGAGCACTCGATGGGTAGGCATGATGAGGTGTGCTTTCTTTGAGATGTGCAGACGTGAGTGGAGGTCATGTCCGCTAGCCTCCAGTGCCTTTGCCTCGTCCATAAAGAGATCTGGAGCGAGCACCACACCATTACCGATGATATTCACCTTGCCGCCCTGAAAGATGCCCGACGGAATAGAGCGCAGGACATACTTCTGACCTTCAAATTCCAAAGTATGGCCAGCATTCGGTCCTCCCTGAAAACGGGCTACCACATCGTACTTCGGGGTCAGTACATCGACCACCTTGCCTTTTCCTTCATCGCCCCACTGCAAGCCGAGCAGGACATCAACTTTTCCTTTGTTCATAATCGATGGTTATACTTTATTATTTTTCTGTTTCTTTTTCTTCGTAATTTTGGCCTGACAAGTGCTGCATACGCCATATATATAAAGCGTGAAGCCATCCTTACGGAACCGCTTGGTATGCATATTCTCCACAGCAACGCTAATCTCTGGGGACTTAATCTCCATCACCTTACCGCACATTGTACAAATCTGATGGCAGTGGCTGGAATTGTCGTAACAAGCCTCGTACTTCGTCGTGCCTTGAAAACGGTGACGGATTATCAGCCGTAGTTCCATGAACAGGTTAAGTGTATTGTACATCGTAGCCCTGCTCACATGGAAATTCATCTCTCGCAGTCTCTCGTTTAATTCTTCCAACGTAAAATGCCCGTTGGTATAGTAAATGGCCCGAAGGATGGTATAACGTTCAAGCGTCTTGCGATGATTGTTCATCTCAAGATAGTTGTCCAAGATGCGCTCAACAGCGCTGATTACGCTTTCCTTATTCGATACCGCCATCGTTCTTTTCTGTCGAATCCATGAAAACCGCACAAAGGTACAACTTTTCAAAGAGACAGAAGAGAGATTATTTATAAAATTTCTAAATTAACTGTTTTTATTGCGATAAGACTAAAGACTCTTCTTCGTTGTTTCTATTTTATAAAGACTTTTTTAACCGTTCCATCTTTCATCTTTATGATATTGATTCCTTTGGATGGACGATTCACCTTTTCTCCTCTTATGGAATAAACAGTCTCAATAGCACTTGAATGAACCCCTTGGATGACATTAGCATCCAGAGACACAATCTCTTTGAAACTACTCCACGGCAACGTTGCCCTAAACTTATCGACAGCAGATGTCGGCACATGAAGCGTAGACAAATCCATTGGACTCCCTTCAAAAGCATTCTCGTCCGTCATTGGAACATCCTCTGCATAACAATAGACATCCGTCAGACCCGTACAACCCTCAAAGGCAGAACTGCCAATAGATTTCACACTGGCAGGAATGCTCAGAGTTTTGATGCAGCTACAATGATAGAATGTGAAGTTGCCAATGGATTCGACGCCCTCAGGGATATCTAACCGATCTGTCTCTATGTCGTGAACAAATAGCTTTTCAGCGCAGGAGAGTGGACTGGCGTGCTCATTACCTAATTCCACCAGGCACCATGACTCTGGGTCAGCGATGTTCACAGTCACATTATTGCCACAGTCAAAGAACGCATTTTCACCAATGGATGTAATACTCCACGGAATAGACAGAAATTTTATATCATCTCTGCCCTCAAAAGCATGAGCTACAATAGACGTCACTTGATATTCTGTACCATCAATCAATACTGTGTTCAGGATATCTACGACAGTAGTTCCATTAACCAGACCTGTAACTTCCAAAGTTCCATCGTCCTTAACTATATAAATAATGCCATTATCAGAAAATGATGTATTACTCAACGGAACAATTTTTTTGAAATCACTCCACGGCCAGGCTGACCTGTATTTATCGACAACTGATGCTGCCACATGGAGTGTAGATAACTCTGTTGGAGTCAGATCAAAGGCATTCTCATCTGTATTTGGAATAGTATCAGCATAGCAATAAACAATCCTAATACCCTGACAATTCTGGAAAGCTTTCAACTTGATTTCATTGACGGTACCAGGTATCGTGAGGATTCTCAATCTTGTACAACCCTTAAAGGCATAGTCTCCAATAGACTCTAAACCATCATTTAACGTCAATGCTGCAAGTTCCGTACAATCCTCAAAGGCAGAACTGCCAATAGATTTCACACTGGCAGGAATGTCCAGAGTATTGATACAGCTACACTTGTAGAATGTGAAGTTGCCAATAGATTCGATGCCCTCAGGGATATCTATCCGATCTGTTTCTACGTCGTTTATAAGAAGCTTCTCAGCACTGGAGAATGGAGTGGCGTACTTATTACCTAATTCCGTCTGACACCAAGCCACCAGGTCTGCGATATTCACAGTCAAACGACTGCCACAGTCAAGAAACGCATTTTCACCAATGGACGTAACACTTCCCGGAATAGACAGATATTCTATATCATTTCTACCTTCGAAAGCATGCGATGCAATAGACGTCACTTCATATTCAGTATCACCAATCGTAACAGCACTCAAGATCTCTATTTTAGTAATTCCATCCTCCAGTCCTGTAGCTTCCAGAGTCCCATCGTCCTTCAAGGCAAAGATTAATCCATTAGAAGTAAAAGATGTATTGTTCAAGGGGACAATCTCTTTGAAATCACTCCAAGGCAATGCTGCCCGATACTTATCGACAGCAGATGCTGGCACATGGAGCGTAGACGAATCCATTGGATTCCTATCAAAAGCATTCTCATCCGTCATTGGAGCATCCTCTGCATAACAATAGACATCCGTCATACCCGTACACCCCTCAAAGGCAGAACTGCCAATAGATTTCACACTGACAGGAATGTCCAGAGTCTTGATGCAGCTACACTTGTAGAATGTGAAGTTGCCAATGGATGCGATGCCCTCAGGGATATCTATCCGATCTGTCTCTACGTCGTTTATGAGAAGCTTCTCAGCACTGGAGAATGGAGTGGCGTACTTATTACCTAATTCCGTCTGACACCAAGCCGCCAGATCTGCGATATTCACAGTCAAATGACTGCCACAGTCAAGGAACGCATTTTCACCAATGGACGTGACACTCTCAGGAATGGAGAGATATTCAATATCGTTTCTGCCTTCGAAAGCATGCGATGCAATAGACGTCACTTGATATTCAATACCATCAATCAAGACTGTGTTCAGGATGTTTACTTTTATAGTTCCATCGTCCAGCCCTGTAACTTCCAAAGTTGCATCGTCCTTAACTATAAAAATAATGCCGTTATCAGAAAATGATGTATTACTCAACGGAACAATTTTCTTGAAATCACTCCACGGCCAAGCTGCCCTGTATTTATCGACAGCTGATGCCGCCACATGGAGTGTAGAAAACTCTGTTGGAGTCAGATCAAAGGCATTCTCATCTGTATTTGGAACAGTATCAGCATAGCAATAACATTCAATCCCCACTCCATCAGCACGAGTACTTGTCGGATAACTTGAAATACCAGCAAACGCCCTGCTTGCAATTTCCTCAACAGCTTTTCCTATGATGATGGTGACGATATTCTTACAGCCTTCAAAAGCGCTCACGCCGATGGTTTTAACCGTGTTGGGTATTTCCACGGAAGTAATCTCCAGGTTGTCTTTGAATGCTCCGTCTTCAATAGCAGTCACATGAAGAACTGTGTCATTGAAGACAATAGACTCTTCAATCTTCACCTCCCCCTTCGCGGTCTTGCTCATCGACACAACAGCAGAATCACCATCAATGGAATAATTCACCCCATTAATATCTTGTATTACAACGCTACCAGCCTCAGTTATATTTTGGAATACGTTCCATCCTGTTGCAGACTGATAGGCAGTTTTTGCCCCTTTAGGGACTATCAACTCGGCATTAGAAGGAATGCCATTAAATACAGAAGTACTAATCTTAAAGGGTTTTTCTATCTCAGAGATAACAGTGGTTAGACCTATACAACCATAGAAAGCGGAATTGCCAATGGATTTCACACTGTTGGGGATGGTCACAGTAGTCAAGCCGCTACAATTATAGAAAGTATCATCGCCGATAGAGGTAATACTATTGGGTATGGCTATGGAAGTTAAGCCACTGCAACCTAAGAATGCAGAACTGCCAATGGAAGTCACACTGTCGGGAATGGTTACAGAGATTAAGTCGCTGCAACCTAAGAAAGCATCATCGCCAATGGAGGTTAAGCCCTTGGGCATGGTTACGGAGGTCAGACCACTACAATCTTGGAAGGCAGAATTGCCAATGATGGTTATGCTGTCGGGGAGAGTCACGGAGGCCAGGCTACTGCAACCATAAAATGCCCAATTGCCAATGGACATCAGGCTATTGGCAATCGTCACGGAGGCCAGGCTGTTGCAACCGTAGAACGAAA
>Ga0310690_10012809_pt1 | contig 10267 bp, 10 predicted proteins | sample AusTroGonzalo_MG_2_FD_207661 | JGI IMG/M metagenome (GOLD analysis project Ga0310690, IMG submission 207661) | Bovine rumen microbial communities from tropical cattle in Woodstock, Queensland, Australia - Gonzalo_04 (v2) (version 2) | ecosystem: Host-associated > Mammals > Digestive system >...
CGAGAACAAGCGTAGGTCGTATGGTGTTCTATTACTGGAAATATATGGCCTCACTTCGTTTCAGACAAAGAATCGAAAAGGCGCTAAGAGACGAGTCTATCGTTGCAGTCGCAAGAACGGTTATCACCGCTCAGGACTGGAAGGAAAACTATCTTGATAAGCCTTTACCGATAAGAGTGATTCCCAGCTCTATTGAATGGGAGAACATATAATCACACAAGTATTACAGGAGGAAAAGAAAAATGATTTATGTTACTGATGACCTAATTGAAGTACAACACTTAGGTCTTGGCCAGTACGCTGGCACAAAATTCAGGTCCATAATTGATCCACACAAAATTCAGCTGATCAGAACAAAAGGACCGACAATTCGCTTGAAGGGTGATGACGCGTTAAAGCACGTCTTTCAAGTGATTTATAGTAACAGGGGCTACACCGAATCCCTTGTTATCGAAAGCTACGAGTATATTCAACTTCTTATATTCTTAGCTTTGGGAAAACGTGGCTACGATTGGTTTATGGCTAACCCAGATGATAATCACGTCAATGACTATGTTAACCGTGCATTATCAAAATCAACGGTGAATCCAGAAGATGGACCTAGCCCAAGAATCCTTATCTGGTACATTAAACAAAAACTCGATAAGGAAGACCGCGAATCAAGGGAGGACTAACTTATGAAAATGTATAAAATCTCCTTTGCCGAATCACGTTTGGCACCTGTTTGGAAACAAGCTGAAGTGCCGTGGGAAAAACTCGTAGAAAATTTAACTAAGACTCTCATCACTGAAGAGACCTACGAAGAATACCTTAAAATGTCGAAAGACGAACAAGGCAAAATCAAAGATCACGGCGGTTTCGTTGGTGGCGCTCTTAGAGAAGGCAAACGTAGACGCGGATACGTACTATGTCATTCGCTTATCACTTTGGACTTAGATGATTGTCCGGCCGATATTATTGATGATATCGATTGCATGTGCCCTTATAGAGCTATTATTTATAGCACACATAAACACAGCAAAAGGAATCCAAGACTCAGAATGGTTCTTCCACTATCCAGAGAATGCTCAGAAGAAGAGTATGAGCCGCTTGCTCGTATGGTTGCGAGTAAGTGCTTATCTTCTATGGATCCATTCGATAAAACAACATACGAACCAACAAGACTTATGTACTTCCCTACTACATCTACAGGTGGTGACTTCTACGGGAAAGAACACCCAGGAAAGATAGTAAACGTTGACGAGGAACTCGCTTGTTATAAAGACTGGCATAATGTCGATGAATGGCCCAAGTCTTCAAAAGAAGAAACCCTTCGCAAAAAGGAAATCAAGGACCTAGATGATCCTGCGAAAAAGAAAAATATTATCGGCGCGTTCTGTAGCGTATATGGAATTGAAGAGGCGATTGCTAACTTCTTAACTGATGTATATGAACCAGGGACTATCTCTGGAAGGTATACATATATAGGTGGCTCAACCTCTAATGGTGCACGTGTTTATAATAACTCTTTCTTATATAGCGACCATCAAACTGATCCAGTAAATGGACAGGGCAGTGTCAATTCATTTGACCTCGTTAGAATCCATAAGTACGGTCATCTCGATGTGGATGTACCAAAAGGTACTCGTGCCTCGTCCTATCCATCTTTCAAAGCTTGCGAAAAATGGGCGCTTACCATTCCTGAAGTAGCAGAAGCCCTTACCGAGATTAAAGCCGAAGCAAGAGCTGAAAGAGCGACAAAAGCTGCCAACGAAATCACTGGCGAGATAACGGTTAAAGGCGAATACGAACCTTGGATGGCTAAACTTATTATGAATCCACAGACTGGCCGATATGCCGATACAGCCGAAAATTACGAAATAATTCTTAATAACGATAAGAACCTAAAGCACTTAATTGGCTATAATCGTTTTTCAACGAATGACGAGCTTATTGGAAAGGCTCCATGGACTAGAGCAGATGACGCTAAAATCACCTTCAATGATGATGATACTAATCAACTCTATTGTTACATCTCAAAGACTTACAAGATTCGTAAAAAGAGTGAAATGCTTGCCGCAGTAAGTGGTTGGGTTGCTAAAAATGCCTTTGATCCAGTCAGAGAATATATCGAAACCGCTAAGTGGGATGGAGTACCTAGAATCGAAAGATACTTCATCGACTATCTTGGTGCCGACGATAACGAGTACGTACGCACCGTTACTAGAAAGATGTTTGTAGCTGCGGTTGCACGTGTATATAGACCAGGATGTAAGTTCGACTATATGGTTACGCTCGTTGGTAAGCAAGGCATAGGTAAGTCCTATGCTTGTAAGAACCTCGCCGGACCTAACGGCGAATGGTTCCAAGATTCCATCAGCGGATCAACTATCCTTGGCGATGATAAATCCTACGATAAGGTTCAGGGGGTTTGGATTATCGAACTCGGAGAACTTGCGGCGCTCAAGAAGAACGAACGCGAGCAGGTAAAGCTCTTTATATCAAAACAAGCTGATACCTATCGTAAGGCATTCCACACCAGGAACGAAAGCTATCCTCGTAGATGTATCTTCATCGGTACAACTAACGACGACTTATTCCTTAATGACGCTACCGGTGCTCGTAGATTCCTTATTATAGATTGCCACGGACACAGTAAAAAGAAACCGTGGGACATTAAACCAGAAGAAGTGAATCAGCTCTGGGCCGAGGCAAAGGTGTTATTCGATAAAGGCGAGAACATTATGGACCTCTCTACTGTTGCAGAAACGGCACTCGAACAACAAGAATCCCATAGCGAGATTAACGAATATCTTGGTGAGGTCGAGCAATTCGTGGATGTCAAAATACCTAGTAACTGGAGCAAGAAAGATATTGTATCAAGAACCCAATTCATTCGCGGTAACGAAGAACATAGAGCTTCAATTATTAAAGATGATAATGTCACGGAGGATGATCTTGTACTTCGAAATAAAGTTTGCGTTTCAGAGTTCTTCTGTGAATTCCAGGGGCACGATAGAAACTACAAAGACGGCTATGCTTCTAGAAAGATAAATGAGGCATTGTCCAAATTAGGTTGGATACGTGAAACAAGTCCATCTAACTACGGTCCATATGGTAAACAAAGAGGGTGGAGAAGGCCAAAGATTGTAGACAAAAAGTAAAAAAGTTCTCGTACACGTCCAACTGCGTGTGAGCGGACCTAGGCATACAGTTGGGCGAGCGCGAGGCAAAAACACGAAAAACAGCTAAAAATTTGTAGCCAATCGAGTTTGTAGACATAGTTTGTAGACGTCAAATCGGACAAAACTTAACAAGTCTTATAAATATATAAGTAATCTACAATGTCTACAAAACCTACAAAAACTACAAAAAATTCCGTATTACACATAAATCGTATATGCCCAACCGCACACAGTTGGACGGACACGAGGAAATTTATAGCACATAGGAAAACGCTGTAGAAAATGTTCCATTGTAGGTACCGATGAAAATTAGGAGAACACTGAAATGATTGAAAAAGATGTCGAACAGCGCCTGGTAAAACGTGTGATTGAACTAGGCGGAAAATGCTATAAATTCGTATCTCCAGGAAATGCTGGAGTTCCGGACCGCATTGTTGTCTGTAACGGGCATACCGTATTCGTTGAGCTTAAAAAACCAGAAGGGTATAAGTTCGCGAAATTACAGAAATATCACCGAGACGAGATAATCCGTAACGGTGGAGAATGCGTGTTAATAAAAAACTATGATGAGGTAGATCACTTCATCGAAAAATTAAAGGAGGTGGTGCGAAATGAAGTTCATTCCACATGACTATCAAGCGTATGTGTCGAAGATCATTATTGATAAGCCGCGTATAGCCGTATTCATGGATATGGGCTTAGGTTAGGAAAGACCGCAAGCACGTTAAAAGCGATAGATGAACTAGTGTATAACCGGTGCGAAGTAGACCGAGTATTAGTTATAACTAAAAAGTCGATTGCAAGATTAACCTGGCCGGAGGAAATCGCAAAGTGGGACAACTTCCATCATATGTCGATTTCACCGATAGTCGGTACGCCAAAGCAAAGACTAAAAGCACTATCTACTAAAGCTGACATTTATACCATTAATGTAGAGAATGTCGAGTGGCTATTAGACTATTTTAAGGAATTAAAACAGTGGCCGTTTCAGATGTTAATTGTTGACGAGTCTTCTTTAATGAAGAAACGTAGGACAAAACGTACTTCGAGATATCACCAAGTAGAAGTGATGAGCAAGGTAACTAAACGTGTCGTTCTATTAACGGGAACACCAACACCAAATGGTTATCTGGATCTATTCGGACAAATTTATCTTCTTGATCATGGTGAAAGATTCTCCACATCAGAAGAGAAGTTCAAAGTTACTTACTTTGTACCTAATAAGGTAGGATCGAATCATGAAGTCTATTCATGGAGAATGAGACCAGGAAGTAAAGAACTTATCGAAGAAAAGATTAAGGATATATCCTTCTCACTTATGAGTTGCGATCATATCAAAATGCCTGAAAGAGTTGATAACGTAATCGAGCTAAAACTTGGTAAGCGTGAACAAGCGTTATATGACGAGATGGAACACGAGTATCTGGTAACGATTGATGATACGACTTTAGTCGCACTATCTGCAGGTGTTGTAGCTGGAAAGCTGCTTCAGATGGCAAATGGAGCATGTTATAAAAACGATTCTAAAGAGTATGTAGATATTCATGATATTAAGCTTCAAGCATTAAAGGATATTGTAGATGATTCTGATCAGCCGATATTAGTTGCTTATTCCTACGAACATGACTTAGATAGACTAAAAGTCTACTTTAAGGATTACGATTATGAAGTGTTTGATGGAACTGAGAAGCAAAAGGCAAGATGGGATAATGGAAAAATTAGGATATTCTTCGCCCATCCAGCACAAGCAGGACATGGTCTGAACCTTCAACGTGGTGGACATATCATCGTATGGTTCGGATTAACCTGGAATCTAGAACACTATCTTCAGTTCAATGCGAGATTATACCGACAAGGACAAAACGAAACTGTTGTTATACATCACTTGTTAGTAAAAGGAAGTATGGACGAAGATGTTTATAAAGCAATTAAGAAGAAAGACCGAGTACAAGAAGGTCTAATGCAGGCATTAAGAGCAAGGATTAAGGAGGCTAAGAGTCGTGATTAAGAATTCGTCGATAAAGAAGATATCGGAGTATCTTGAAGATACTAAGTCATTAAGCATGGCTGTTGACCGACTGGCTTTGTATAAACAAATGCAAGATAACTGTATGACAACAAAAAAGAGGTCATACGACACGATAATTGCGTCACAAGAAACGATAATTCAGAATTTGCAACTTCAGGTTAAGAGAGATAAGTGCGATCTATCTAGATTAGTTAACCAGGAAGAAGCACAGTTCTATGTGTTCTATCTTCACATAGTGAAGAGAAAGACACTAAGAGAGACTGCTAGACTCACCAGCTATTCCAAGGATGGAGTTGTAGCTATATTAAGAAGAATACGCAATAAGTGTACACAGATAAAACGTAGGTAAGCGCAAATAACGTTTGCCTACTTTTTTGTATACAGGTATAATGCGTAATGACCGAAGGAATCAATGTGGTTCGTCCGTACCACGATTGGACCTAGGTCACCTTAGTAATATGCCAGAGTACAAACGATCAGTAATACGAGAAAGGTTCTATCATTCGGCTATCTGGAAACGGGCGAAACAAGAAAAGATAATGATGGCTAAAGGAATCTGCGAGAGATGTGGACGTCGAGGTACAGAAGTCCATCACAAGATTCCATTAACAGATGAGAACGTGGATGATCCGAACATCGCGATTAATCCTGATAACCTCGAACTACTATGCAAATCGTGTCACGACAAAGCCAGAACAGATGGAGAGGTGAGAAATCCTAATCGCGTCGAGTTTACAGAGAATGGCGATGTCATTATTACCAGGTGACGGGGGGTAGGGTATGTAAATTTCATACCTCACTCTACAGCGGCCCTGGACTGCGGAATAGTGTGATTCCCAAAAACCGAGAATTCATCGAACTAATTTGGAAAATCACCATACTTCGTAGAAGTCTGGACAATTACTTATAAAAGATGAAAGTTTCATCGGCTCTCCGCTTGCGTGTGGCCACTAGGAAACTTCCCCTCAGCAAGGAAGGGACCGAACAGTGATAAGCCATGAAGGGACGGAGAAAGGAAGTCTCGGAAGTTACAGCTGGTAACGGAACTGACGGATAGCCTCTAGAACGGAGTGGTGATAGGAGGGCCGATGTTACCCCTATAAATGAAACGGACGGAGATGATCAGTAATGCCAGGAGGAAGAAAACCGAAAGCAACTACTAAGACAGATTGGGATTCTACTCACAACTACTCGAAAGCTGAAAAGCAACATCGTGAAAAGGTGAGTAACGCTATGAGACGTATTCCAGCTGGTCTTTCTTGTCCTAAAGAGTTGAAAGATCCAATCGCTCAAAAAGAGTGGAGGCGCTTAATGCCACTCTATCGCAAAATGGAAATCGATGTTCTGAACGACTTGGATGTTCCAACTCTAATGGCTTATTGTATGGCCCACGCGGTCTACATGAGAGCTCTTGAGGACTGGAATAAAGATCCAACGCTCAAGGTAGAGACTTATAACAAACATGGTCTGTTATCGGGTATTAAAGAGAATCCGGTTCTTAAAACGATGAGAGACCAGGGAACGCTTATCGCGAGATATGCAGAAATCTTATGTCTATCGCCTGTAGGTAGAATCCGAATGGGTATCTTACCTAAAGACAAACCTAAGAAAGAAAAGAAAACCGGACTCCAGGCACTCTTCGATGACAACGAAGATGAGCCAGGAGAAATTAAGGCTTAATGGCCAATTACATTAAGCAGTACATCGACGCTATAGAAACGGGCGAAATAGTAGTGTCGAACTACATCAGGCTACTCTACTGTCAACATCTTAAAACTATCATCGAGGGTAAAGATCCAAGATGGTACTTCAATGAGAAGAAGGGCAGTAAGTTCATAAAGTTCGCTGAAGGGTTCTGTAGACAATCCAAAGGCGACTGGAACGGTAAGACTTTACAGTTGTGCTTGTTCCAAAAAGCAAAATACCAGGCTATCTTCGGTATTCTCGATAGAGAGACTCACTTGAGAAGATTCAAGGAAGTCTTAGATGTCAGAGCCAGGAAGAATGGTAAGTCTACTGAGAATGCTGCGTTAGGTCTATACCTAGAGCTATTCGAAGATCCAGGAGCGGAAATTTATTCTGCTTCGCCTTCCTATGCACAGTCAAAACGAATTCTCGAAGAAGCTGTGTCTATGAAGAATAAGGATCCTGAACTCTCTAAGATAATGAGTTCGCGTATGTACCCTGTCTACGAGATATCGGTACCAGAACGAGATTCTTACTTCAGAGCATTATCGAATAACCCTAAGGCATTAGATGGTCTTAATGCGAGCTGTGCTATCGTTGATGAGATTCACGAGTTAAAACGAGAAATCTATGACATCTTGAAGCAGTCAACCTCTACAAGAAGTCAGCCTCTAGTCTCGATGATTACGACTGCGGGCTTTGTTCGTGAGGCCCTCTTCGATGATATGCTCAGCTACGCAATTAAGGTACTTAACGGTGCAATCGAAGATCCTGGATTCTTGCCTATCCTTTATATGCTTGATGATCCAAACGAGATTTATGATGAGTCTTGCTGGATTAAAGCTAACCCAAGCTTAGGTGAGATTAAGTCCATCGACTACTTACGTAGTGAAGTCGCACACATGAAAGGTGATGAGAACTACGCGGCTACAGTTAAGGTTAAAGACTTCAACGTAGTCGGAGTTAGTAACATTACCTGGCTTGATGGTGAGACTATCAAAAACGATGAGAAGTACAGTGACGAAGAACTTAAACGCTTCGATAACTCTACGGTCATCGGCGGTTACGACTTATCCAGGACTGGTGACTTGACTGCATTCACTACCTTGTTATTTGACTGGGAGAAGTGCAAAGTCATCGCCATTACCCAATACTGGGCAACCATGAAATTCCTGGAATCCGAAGTGGCGAAAGCCTCAAAGGTTCCATGGAATGCGTGGATTGAACGCGGACTTCTTCGTGTTTCTGATATGGGTGGTCTTATTAACTACCACGATATCGCGAATTATCTATTAGAGATGTTCCAGAAGCACGGATGGACATACGCGAAGATATGCTACGACTCATACTCAGCTGGCTATCTCGTTAAGGAAATTAACGACTTGGGTTGGTCAGAGGATATGTGTCAGGAAGCAGTTGCCCAGGGATTTAAGACACTAAGTATCCCAATGCAGGAGATGAAGGCTATGCTCCAGAACAAGACCTTAGTGTACCAAAACAATCCTATAACGAAGTGGATGTTAGCTAACATTCAACTAGTCGTAGATAGAAACGGCAACCTAATGCCTAAGAAAGCAGAAGATGGCCGTGCAAATAAAATCGATGGACCGGCAACGATTCTCAACGCACTTGTCGAGTTCTGTCGAAATAGGGGTTCGTATCTCCCTAATTACGAATCCAATGTCAGCGAGGAAGGAGGTAACTAGATGGGAGCAATCACAAACTGGTTCTCAAAAGTGTTTGGGGCTAGAACCCAAAAACCAAACGGAATGATAATTCCAATGGGATGGTTCAACAAATACGATGAAACCGCAAACAAAGAGACCAACGCGACCTACATGTCATGTGTAAACGCAAACGCTCGTCATCTCTCTAAAGTCAAATTCGCCCACACATTAAAAGGCGAACCGACAGAAAACAAAAAAGACTTAGTTAGATTACTTAACCTCCGTCCGAATAAACTCCAGTCAGCGATTCAGTTCTGGAAGGAAGTTGGAAGTAGCTACTGGAGAGATTCAATCGCACTCGTCTATATAGAATGGGACTTCACAAAACCTTCGATGGTTGGTGGATTATGGCCAATCGATATAGACAATGTCGGTAGAGTGTCAATGGTCAACGGTGAGTGTTATATCGACTTCACTGTTAATGGCCAGAAGCACTATGTAAAAGAAAGTCAACTGTTAGTCCTTAAAAGGAATGCGGATAACGTAGCGGGGCTCTTCGGAAAGTATTCTTCTCCGATCAGCAAATCGCTCCAGGCAATTCAAGCTTCATATGATGGACTTGCAGCTGCAATAAAAGCCTCACAGTATATCAGATTCGTAATTCAAGCTGGCGCACCGGTCTCTGATGAGAACATGGCAAAGCGTCAGGAAGAATACGCAAAGAGGTTCTTAGGTTCAAAAGATGGTCTTGTCTACGTAAGTGGAAACGAAAAACTTACTGAGATCAGCTCAAATGGTAAGTGGCCACTTGCTCCAGAACTTCAATCAGTGAAGGACGACATCTATGAATTCATGGGATGTACTCCTGATATCTGTAAAGGTAAATTCGATTCGAAGAACTGGCAGTCATATTACGAAACTACCATCGAACCGATAATCGAAGAAATAAGTCAAGAGCTTACATATAAGTTATTCACTACTGGTGAAATTAACGCGGGAAACTTAATTGAGGGTGTATCTGATCCACTTCAAGTAGCAAGCTTCCCAGAAAGAGCTCAAATGGCGTCTATCGTTGTGAAAATGCCAAAGTACAAACCGAATACAGTGCTTGAGATCTTACACTTACCGAAGATTGAAGGTGGAGATGAACTGTATCAAAACCAAACTTACAAAAAAGATGGGGACAAGGATGAGAATGATCCCGATGACCCACTTAAACAATTAGATCCAAATAATCCTAAACAGGAGGGTGAAAAAGATGAATGAAAAAGAACTAGAGAAGATGATTCGTGATAAGGACTACCATCGTGTGATGGAAGTTCGTGCTCGCACTGAAGAACGTGCAGAGGGCGAAGAAACCAAACGCGATATGATCATTGAGGGTACTCCTATCGTCTATGACGCAGAGACCGAATTATTCCGCTTCAAAAATTTTGAAGGAAAGATGGTCATTTATAACGAAGTTATCGCAAAAGGTGCTGTTGATGATAAGACAAGAATGAAGAACTGCTTTATGAAGTTCAATCACTCTGAAGATGTCTTCCCAGTAGCACGCGTTAAAAATGGTTCCTTGGAGTTAACATCTCAAGATGATGGCGTTCATATGAAAGCCAAGGTCATCGACACTCCTACAGGACGTGAATTATTTAAGTTAGTAGAGGAAGGTATTCTCGACAGAATGTCGTTTGCCTTCGTTATCGATAGAGACAATGGCTCAGTAA
>Ga0310690_10012810_pt1 | contig 10267 bp, 22 predicted proteins | sample AusTroGonzalo_MG_2_FD_207661 | JGI IMG/M metagenome (GOLD analysis project Ga0310690, IMG submission 207661) | Bovine rumen microbial communities from tropical cattle in Woodstock, Queensland, Australia - Gonzalo_04 (v2) (version 2) | ecosystem: Host-associated > Mammals > Digestive system >...
AGGTATCAACTCCAAAATTAAAAACAAAAATTCATTCAAAAGAAAGAGGTGTTTATCATGACGAAAGTTGAAATGTTTGAAGCAATCAAGGCTGTTGTTGTTGACAATGCGGAAATGGTAGATTTTATCAACCATGAAATCGAACTGGTTCAGAAGCGGAACTCCCGCAAGTCGAGTAAGCCTACTAAAAAACAGACTGAAAATCTGGCTATTAAAGAAGCCATTAAAGATATGCTTGCCAATGCGGAAGGCATGACCGCAACTGAGGTTGCTACCGCTGTCAATGTCTCTCCCGCTAAAGCCACGGCTCTGCTGACCCAGTTGGTCAAGGCTGAGGAAATCAAGCGTACTGTGGAAAAGAAAGTGGCTCGGTTCTCCATCTGAGCCACTCCACAAAACTGAATATTGCCCAGGGTGAGACGTATAGTCTCACCCTGTCTGATTCGCGCCGGCCGCAAAAAATTGCACAATAAAGTTTGTGCATTTTGTATATTGTATTTTATCTCCAATGTGATATACTAATAATTGTCAAGGGGATGAGAGAGCAGTCCGTAGAGACAGTGACCCAAAAGAAAATTTGAAAAAATTTTTGAAAACCCCTTGACAATTCCTTAAAAGGGTGCTACAATAACAATGTAAGGTAAACAAAACAAATTCAAAAAAGAAAGAGGTGTGTACTATGACTAAGAAAGAAATGTTCGCTCGTATCGCTACTGTTAATGCCAATGATGCGGAAATCGTTGAATTCTGCAACAAGGAAATTGAACTCCTTAACGCTCGCAAGGCGTCTAAGAAACCTTCCAAAACTCAGATTCAGAACGCTGAAACTCTGGAAGTAATCAAAGAGGTGCTTGCGGAAGCAGAAGCCCCCATGTCCATCTCAGAGATTAAGGGTGCGGACGCTCGTCTCGTGGAGTTTTCTCCTCAGAAGATGTCGGCTCTTCTCAAGAAACTTGTGGTCGATGGTTCTGTGATTCGTTCCACTGACAAGAAGAAAGTCTTTTTCTCTCTTGCCTAACCTCTAACCATCATAGCCGTTGCGGTGGGTATGAAGACCCACCGCAGGACAGGCGCTCTTCGCTTAATGGTATAGCACATGACTTTTAATCATGACAACATGGGTTCGATTCCCATAGAGCGCAGTTTGTTTGTTCTTCCTTTTATTTCCCTTTCCCGCAGAGAGTGACCGCAAGGTCACTTTTTGCGCGCCGGCCAAAAACCGCTTGACACCTCCAATTAAACGTGTTATAATTACAATATCAATGAAGAAAGGAGAATAAAAAAATTGAACCCCTATGGTAGTTATGAAGATACTAAAATTAAAAGATGTCAAGTTGTGTATTTAAAAGAAGTAGAGCATCTAAAACCTAAACAGATTTCTAAAATTGTAAATTATTCTTTAAACACTATTAAAGCATATATTTATAAATTTAAAAATCTGTTAGAAGAAGCAAAAAAACTCTTCCAAAAAGTTGAAATTGTAATTATATCAAAAGCAAAAAATCTCGGAAAAGTAGGTGAAGAAAAATGTTATTTATTTAAATTCTATGAAGATAATAAAATACTTTTTACAAAAGTAGGAACTACCACAAGAGAAACAATGACAAGGCTCAAAGAAGAAATTAAGAGTTATACAAGAAGCGGTTTTAAAATTACTAAAGTAATAATTGAAAATGTTGTTAATTGTGGTTCAATTCCCGCAGAAGGTTTAGAAAGTTTTTGTAGAGCAAAATTCATGCTAAAGTATCCTAACACTTTTAAAAAGAATGATAGATTTATGGGAGTTGATATTCCAGTAGAATATTTTAATAATTTAACAAAAATGTACTTGACAGAGTGACGCTTTGCGTCACTCTTTTTGCGCGCCGGCCGCCGCCTCGGAAATTTCTACTTGACAAAATTTTGAAAATATGATATAATATAATTATAAAATAAAAAATAAAATTTTTCAAAATCAAAAAATTGTGCTTGACATTCAGAACCAAAGTGATATAATAGTAGATAGAAAAGGAGGGCAACAAAATGACTTATAACCACGAAAATAAACTGATTGTGATTCCTGACAAAGAAATTGAAAACCTTATGGACAAGTTGGAAATTTCAAAAGAAGAAGCAATCGAAACGTGGCTGATGGACAATGACTTGCTTGAAGATGAAGAAGCGGACGAAATGACCGCAAAAGCAAAAGCAAACAAAACAGGAGCGGACGCCGCTAAAGGACACCGCAAAACCAACACAAAACCTAAAACTGTAAAGATTTCTGATGAAAAAAAGGAACTTTTCTCGATGTTTTGGGACTTTTTACAGGAAAAATTCGCAGAAAATGCACAGATTGTAAAAGAAAATAAAGAATTTTCTGTAACAATCGGTGAAAAAAAGTTCAAAATTGACTTAGTAGAACATAGACCTCCTAAGAAAAAGCCCTAAAACAGGGCTTTTTCGCATATTTTGCGCCGGCGCCCGCATAAAAAAAAAGTGTTGACAATATTCCATTCTTTTGCTATAATTGAATTATCAAAAGAAAGGAGAAAAAAAAATGAAATATCTTGTTATGCAGTGTGTGGAACTCGGTGACCAGTGGGAATGTGATGCTGATAGAAGACCTGTTTGTCTTACTGAAGATTATTCAAAATATGATAAACAGGGGTATGAAATTTATAAACTTAATAAAGATAATACCTTTACTTTAGTTCGTAATTATGAAGATGTTACCAAAGAAGAAATGGTAGTTGCTATTTGGAAAAATATAAATCATTGTGAAAGCAAACCTAATAAATATATTACCATCTGCGGTGGTGATAGAAATTATGTTACATCATCTATAATAGAGAAAGTTAAAAAGACTTATCATTTTGTTGATAGTGTAGAAGACATTGAATCAGATATTTCTTGCTCTGGCTCTCATGGGGAAGAAATCAACGGAAAATGGATAGTCTTTGGTGAAAAATTTGATGACTACATTAGTAAGGGTTTTTAACCCTTGCTATTTTCACCGGCCGCCCGCTCAAAAAATATGTAAAAAAAGTGTTGACATTTCAATATATTGTGTTATAATAATAATTGTTAAGAGAACAAAAGAAAGGGGTGCTATGAATAATGAATTTACTTGTAATCGACACTGAAACTACAAATGGACTTGAACAGCCTATTCCTTACGATATTGGCTACGCTATCTTCAATGAGGAAACAGGCGAAACTTATTTAGAACGTTCTTTTGTAGTAGCAGAAGTTTTTCTTGACAAGCCTTTAATGAAAGAAAGTTTTTACGCTGAAAAAATTCCTCAGTATTGGGAAGAAATCAAAAGCGGACAGCGCAAAATGGCAAGAGCAACTACTATTAAAAAAATTATTTCAGAGGATATGAAAAAATTTGATGTTAAAAAAGTAGGTGCTTATAATATGAATTTTGATAAGCGTTCAACAAACAATGGTATGCGCTATATCACAAAATCCGCTTTTAGATGGTTTTTCCCTTATAAGACAGAGTTGTTTTGTATTTGGAATATGGCGTGTAGTTCAATCTTAAAAAGTGAGGATTATAAAAACTGGGTTATTAAAAATAATTTTGTCTCAGAATCAGGAAACTTAAAAACAAGCGCAGAGGTCGTTTATAGATACTTAAAAAATGATGCTGATTTTACAGAATCTCATACAGGGTTAGAAGATGTTAAAATTGAAATTGAAATCTTGAAAGCGGTATTAGAATCAAAACAGCCTTACGATTCCTCAGTATGCGGTTTCTGTTGGCGGAAAGTCCAAAGGGGTTGACAAAACCCCTTTTAGGCGCCGGCGAAAATTTTTGTATTGACAAACAAAAAGAAATATGATATTATATAATAAAGAAAGAAAGGAAGGTGCGAAATGAAAGGGAACATTCATAAAAAAATGACTTTTGAAGATAAGTTTGATCGCGCTTTCGCTTGTTGGGTACAGAATAACCGCAAAGCTTGGCATTATTGGAAACACAGAACGAGAAAAGATTTCCGCAGAAAAATGAAAAAAAGTCTTGACAAAGAATTTGAAAACTGATATAATTAAACCATCAAAAGAAAGGGAAATAAAAAATGTTCATAGCCATTGTAATTGGAGCAATTATCTTTTGCTTAGGATTTATGACAGGTTTTCTTGTTCATAAGTATGAATATAGAGAAATGAGCGATAAAGAATATTTTGAAAGACTTGACAAACTCTCTTAAATCTGATATAATAAAATCATTAAAAAAAGGAGATAAAAAAGATGAAAAAAAAATTTGAGTGTCCTGCATTTGATTTTTCTTGCCCCTACTTTAAGAAAGGTTTTTGTGAACTGGGTGAAGATGCAAAGAATGAATGTGATGAAGCATGGGAGGAAGAAGAAGAATGAGAAAATTCAAACTTATTGAAGAACAGTGTTTTTATAAAGAATATGAAATCGAAGCTGAAAGTCTTGAAGATGCTTATAATAAATGGTATAAAAATACAGAAGAAATTGAAATTGCTTGTGATAGTGTAGATTGGGAACCTTCTGAAAATGTTGGATTATATCGCATAGATGATATTGAAAATAATGATTACTGGTATTGCAATCAAGAGAGGCTTAGGCCTCTCTCTTTTTTCGTGCCGGCGGCCGCACCTAAAATTTCTTGTTGACAAAGTAAATTTAATTTGCTATAATTAAATCATCAAAAGAAAGGGGAATAAACATGACAGTAATTGTAACGAAAGCAAATAGTGACTATTGGTATGAAATCAGAGTATTTAGTACAATGGAAGATATTCAGCGGTTTATTAAAGAATGTCAACATGCAATCATCATCGAAAAAAATCATTATACTGATGATGAATACTTTAAATTTTGGGAAGGTATGAAAGCCGAAGATATTCCCATCATCAAAGAATGTCCTTTACACATCACAATTTATAATGACTATGTAGAATAAAGAAAGGGGAATAAAAATGGTTGCTTACACTAATAAAAATGCTGATATCATCGTTATCACTTGCATCTGCCCTTTTTGCGGACAGGAAGAAGAAGTTCCTGTTTATACAGAAGACTACGCAGACTGGGAAAATGGCAAACTGATTCAGGACGCTTTCCCTTATCTGTCCGCAAATCAGCGAGAGTTTCTTATTTCTGGCATTTGCCCGAAGTGCTGGGACAGTATGTTCGAGGGAGAGTAATCTCCCTTGACCACGCCGGCAAAAATTCCCTATTGACAAATAATAATAAATATGATATTATTAACTTACAAAAGAGAGAGGAGAAAAAAATGTACAAAATCAATTATACTCTGTGTGACATAAATTTTGAAGAATATGGTTTCTCTGCTCATATTACAAAAGTCGCGGATAAGGTAACAAAATTTAATAATGTTATCACTGTGAGAAAATTACCTTTTACTTTTGATAATCTTAAAAAGTGTTTGAAACAGCATATTGATTTAATTTGAAAGGAGTAATAGAAATGAAATTTGAACCCAAGCTGAGCGGAACTGCGGTTACTGATTTTAGAATCAATCCTATTTTCTGCACTCAAATTATAACACTTAATGAATGTCAGAAATTATTGTATAGACAAGAATCAATGGATTTTATTCTTGATACTTTTAGATTTTCTCTCTGTGCTGATGGAGAATGGCGCGCAATTATTGACTGCGATACTGATTATAAAATTGCCATTCTTGAAAATTATCCTAAGTATGAAGAAAAAATGATAGAATACTTTGGTAAAGATTGGTTAAAACATTATATCAGATTTAATCATTGAGAGGCTTCGGCCTCTCTTGCCGGCGCCCGCTCAAAAAAAAAGTCTTGACAACCGCTAACCAATCTGCTATAATTAAATCATCAAAAGAAAGGGGAATACAAAATGAAAGGATTATCAAAAGTAGAAAAAATCGTCAATGAGTTTTTAGAGCCTTTTGGTCTTACTGGCGTTCTGGATACTGATTTTTATTATCTGTATGAAGAAGATGAGGTTCATTACGCTTTTGCAACTCCCGAAAGAAGTTTCCTTGCTTTTCTTGAAAATGCGGAGAAGCGGTTTCCGCAAGTCCATGCAGATATTTTCCTTTGGTCTTTGCTTCATGAGATTGGACATTCTGAAACAGGTGATGACTTAACCGAAGATGAGGAAGAATACTCTATGAAAGAAAAAGACAGAATTTTTCAAGGGGCAGTTCCCGAAGATGAACAGGACGAACTTTATTTCTCTCTTCCCGATGAGTATGCCGCTACTGACTGGGCAGGACATTACATGATGGAACACGCCGAAGAAGTAAAGGAATTCTGGGTTAAATTTCAGTCAGCGTATCAGCGGTTTCTGACCTTAAACAAGGTCACGCGCTGAGCGCCGGCAAAAAAAATAGTTGACAAGCGGTGACCGCTATGTTATACTAAAGATACAATAGAAAGGAGTAAAAATGAAAAAGAAAAAAAATGAAAATAGAGGTGCTACTTTTGTAGGTTTCCGTCCTCAGTATTTCAAACACAAGGACGATAAAAAAGTAATCCGCAGACAGGGCAAAGCAATTTGTAGGGGTGTAGATTGTTAAATATTTAACAAGCGCCGGCACGCTTATGGTGAAACCATGCCGCAAAATCGCTAAAATGTCAATATGGCATTTTTTACAAAGAAAAATCACTTTTTTTGTGCAATTTGCTACTTCCCAGAATTAACACTTCACCGCGTTAAAGCGTTACCACTTTAGCACGTTAAAGCGTCACCGCGTCTCAGCACAAAAGCTATCTGCGCGGGCGGTGCCACCCTTCTCTATATGCGACCTAGGTGCTTACACTAGTCATCTATATGCGCCGCCTCACCGCACACTAGTCGACGCCTTAATAATTTATCACTTTAACACATTAAAGCGTTAAAATTTTAAAATGCTGTCGCGTTACCACTTTACTCTGATGAAGCGCCGCATATGCAAGCAAAGTGCTTACACTAGTAAAATTACACGAAAAATTTATACGCGCCAACATTTACACGTCGCACAATAGAAACATCTATAAAAACTGGAAAATTATACGCTCTGCTTAAACAAAAATTTGGGACGTCCGCTTGATTTTTCTGAAATTTTTTGTTATAATAAAATTAACAATAGAGAAAGGAAATTTATATATGGACGATAAGATTAAAGAATTATATGATAAAGGCGTCACTCTAGATGAGATCCAGAAAGCGTTCCAGCAGCTCAATAGTAAAGAATCAACAAAGAAATTAGATGAAGCGCGGTACAAGTGGGCTATAGCGTTCCTTGATTATATTACTATTCTTAATGGTGTACCAATCAAGGTCTGGTCCGCGGAAGAGATAGGATTATTCATAGAAGTGATTAAGCTGGCGGAGATCGAAGCCAGGAGTAAGAAAAGTAAAAAAGGTGAGACAATAACACAGGTAAAAGATTTACTGAAGGACTTTCTTTAATAAAGAAAGTCTTTTTTATTTAATTAGGGCAACGGAGACGGTCGAATTTTAAATCAACTTGACATATAAAGAATTTGACTGGACCAGCCACCACACTTGCCTAACCTTCTAACCTGACTAACTTGCCTAACCTATCAAGTTACCTAACTTATCTAAACAATATAAATTATTAAATTACTAAATAATTTAAAATATTAAGTTACTTAACCTACCTAACCTACTAAGTTATTAACTCACCTAGCTCCTAGATTTTTCACCCACTCCAATCATCAAATCTCCCAACACGCATGCACCAACCGCACCCATGAATCCCACCCTACCTCAGATATATCTGATCAATAGCAAATCATCAACCCCACCATCACAACCCACTAGTCTCCATTAAACTTATCTGACTTCAACTAGCTCTCCATCTAAGCTGACTCGCCTCATTCCACCTAACGCGCCTTCTCACCAGCCTAACTTCCTGGTCGCCATACTTCAGCACCCACCAAGTAAACGTCAAAAGCGCCCAAACAATAGACCAGCCAAAAACGCGGCGGTCCTCTCTGCAAACTTCATACCTGTACAAAACGCGGCACCCTCTTTCCGCACGTCTCTTGCTCGGTCAACAACCGAGCGAGAAATCGTCGCTTATTAATATATAAAAGATATAAATAAAATAATATATATAATATATATATAATATAATATATATATAATATATATCTTATTTTTATATATATAATTATTATAATATATAAATTATACTATGTTGCCCAACCGCCCGGAAAACCTGGAACCAAAATTGCAAACGTTCCTTGCAAATTAAAAATGCAAATCATTCTGCGCCCAAAACCTACCGGGAAATCCCTTCGGGATTTCCATAGACCCCCATTTAAAAATACACCTACCCCCCCAAAACCGGTTCCCCTTAAGACCAATAGCGAAGCTATTGGTCGCCAGATTACAAATTTACATGAGCGAGGCCGAAGGCCGAACGAATTGTAAATTTGTAATTTGTATTATTATTAGTTTTTACAACAACCACAAATTACACAAATTACAACAAATACAACCAATTACACAAATTTTGTGGTAAAATTGGTAAATTACCAATAATTTTACAAATTTTACAACTTCCACCCCGCACTATGAAAGACATTATCCGCCTTCACATTCAATCCATATTCCTTATTCAAAAATTCAGCAATCAACCGCGCGGACTTCCCTTCACGCCTCATTTGACTAATCATCCCCTGATAAATCTCAGGAATAAGTGTTCTCCTACCAGGACCCGCCATATTTTCTCTATAATTCTTTATTCTATCAACTTGCGGTTTGTAGGCAGAAATAAAAGCATTTACTACAGCATCTTCGCTTACATACTCTCGCCCATCCGCATACAAAACTACGCCCCAAAGTACATCTTTCACCTGGGACTCCGCCAACACTTTACTATTTTTCCATTCTTCTAACCAATCAAGAGGTAAAGAAAAACTAGCCATAACCTTACCCCCTAATCAATTTATTCAAATCATCATATATAGTCTCATCCCTGATAAAAACCCAACAAACATACTCCGCCTTCTTAGGATTAGGTTGAGTACAAAATAACTGATGACCCATTTTTTGTAATTCTACCGCCAACTCCATCTTATAAACTAAGACAAAATTGCGGCGGTCGTTGCTCGATCTAACATTCACCAAGCTCCCTTTCGTCATTGGTTTCGTTCCTTTCGTCATTGAGCGGTAACCGCTCTGTATTTTCCTTTTGTTTTACTACATTTAAAATAACAAATGGATTTACTTGCTCTTGATGGAATCCATCTGCTTTGTTGGTTAACTCCTTACATACCCCGTTTTCTAAGATGACAGAATCGCGTTTTCCGCAGAAGACGTCATTTCGATATGGGCATCCCTTTACTTTACATATTAACATTATTCAAAACTTCTTTCACATTGAAGTTGTTCTCTTGTTCTTCACCAAAAATTGGATCCGCGGGAACTGGCATTGCTCTTAATCTAGCGGCTTCCGCCATTCCAATAGTCCAATGCTCGTCGCGTATTTCACCACGCGGCTGCCCCTCTATACGTTTAAAAATTGTATTACAAATCTGTAACAGCAATTCTCCATCGAGAGGCACCAATTCCTCGTCATATGGTACGTTAGGCCCCATAGAAATTTTGTATTCCCTTTTTGCCATTAGCTCACTAGTTTTAGGAACCGTAAATAATACCGTTCCATCCTCTCCATCTATATTGCTAACTTTAACGCCCATTTGACATAGTGTTACATAATAAGCAGCTAAAATTTCTTCCATATAGAAACACTCCTTCATTTTATATATAATAATAATAACATTATTTTTTCAATTAGTCAAATTTTCCTTCTATTGAAAATTTTTAAAATTTTTATTATAATATTTATATAAAATAAAGGAGGAAATTATGGACAACTGCTATTATTTCTATGAAGTAGAGTATTGGGATGACGTATATGAAAAGAATAAACGCGATATTGGGATCGTAGCGGCGGCCAGTTATGGACATGCCGCCAACACTATTGAAGAATATTATGGCGAATGTAACTTAATTAAGTTCAACGAACTTTTTGCTACAGACGCGGAAAATGTATTTAGTTTCGAATCTCAGTACAATGATTACATGAAAAAACATATTAAAAGATACCTTGATATAGAAGAAGAACAAAAGGAGGATTAAGATGAGACTGGACTATTGGTTATATATGGCGGAAGCGGAAGGTCATGATGAACTTGTAAGTACTCATACTGCAAGACTCAATGCTATTGCTAAGGAAATTGCATATCGAAAAATGGACGATGATGACCTTAACGATTGCTTTGTTAGGCATCATGT
>Ga0310690_10012811_pt1 | contig 10267 bp, 9 predicted proteins | sample AusTroGonzalo_MG_2_FD_207661 | JGI IMG/M metagenome (GOLD analysis project Ga0310690, IMG submission 207661) | Bovine rumen microbial communities from tropical cattle in Woodstock, Queensland, Australia - Gonzalo_04 (v2) (version 2) | ecosystem: Host-associated > Mammals > Digestive system >...
GAGACTCGAACTCGCGACCCCATGCGTGACAGGCATGTATTCTAACCAAACTGAACTACCGATCCGTTTGTCGTTTTGACGGTGCAAAAATACACTTTTTTTGAATGAATCAACACTTCAAAAAATATTTTTTACTTACAATATATCTTATTGATTATCATATATATACAATGATTATCTTGTCTAATCAGTTGTTGTTTTGAACGAAAATAATAAGAAATCACTCCAAAAAATCGCACAAAAAGGATGTTCGCCATACAATTACTAACTACTAACTGCTGACTGTTAATTGTCCTTCACGCACCGCACCGAATGCCCGTAGCATTTATAATCCAGATAGCTGTAGCCGTCATTCTTGTAATCGTAGAGGATGCAGCACCAAGCCTCGTTGCGGCTGAAATTGTCGGTACACCAGAAGTAAGCCTGCAGCCCGTAGGCCTGATTCCCGTTTTCCGTGTAGGTGCCGGCAGGAACGGCATCGAAACCCGTCTTGTCACGCAGGATGGAGTAGTATGGGTCCCACATGTGCGAGGGAGCTTTCATGTTTTCACCGGCCACCTTGTGACCTCCCAACGTGCTGAACAGCCGGTCCCAGTCCTCATTGTTGGGCAGTCGCCAGCCTTCGGGACAGATGCCGCGCACCGGTCCGGCAATTGCCTTGCCGCTGTTCTGGTGAGCGGTCATATCCATCGCTGCCGCCCAATTGTAGAGAATGCCGTGGCGCGAATCCTTCGGAGTGGCGTAATATGGAGCGTACTCCGGCTGAGCAGCGGAGAATATGGGGTTGTTGTGCCAGCGGTGTCCTCTCGGGGAGGTGGTGCAACGCATGTTTTCCGCCATCCAGCACTGTGTCCCAATCTGCACGGTACGATAAGCATTCCCTTCATGGTCCCTCACCACAGGGGAAGAGGGACAAAAAGAGTATGTGTGCGACTCCTGTTGCGCCCAAGAGGGGAGGTTATGGGCTATCATGCAGAGAATCAGCAAAAAGGAAGAGACGCAAAATTTTGCGTCTCTAAAATATAGGGGGAACGTAAACGTCATACGAATGGTTAGTATTTGGTCAGGGATTCGAACTTTTCGAGGTTTTTGAGTGCGATGGCGGTACCGCGAGCCACGGCGCGGAGAGGATCCTCCACTACATGCACGGGCAGTTGGGTAATCTTGTTGATGCGTTTGTCCAAACCGCGTAGCAGCGATCCACCACCGGCAAGGTAGATGCCCGTTTTGAAGATATCGGCTGACAACTCCGGCGGAGTGACGTTAAGTGCTTGCATCACCGCATCTTCGATAGCGTTGATGGAATTATTCAGCGCGGTGGCCACCTCCTGATAGTTGATCATGATGCTGCGTGGAATACCGTGCACCAAGTCACGACCATACACTTCATAATCGGCAGGCGGGTTGTCCAACTGTGTGATGGCGGCACCCACGTTGATCTTGATCTGTTCGGCTGTGGGGATACCGATGTCGAGGTTGTGCTCGCGGCGCATGAACTCTTTGATGTCGGTGTTGAGACGGTCGCCCGCCACCTGCACGGACTTCTTGGAGGCAATACAACCGAGGGCAATGACGGCCACTTCACTGGTACCACCACCAATGTCAATGATCATGTTGCCGTTTGAGCCAAGCACGTCAATGCCGCTACCGATAGCTGCGGCCATCGGTTCGTATATCAAGCGCACTTCCTTGGCACCGGCCTGTTCCGCTGATTCGCGGACAGCTCTCTCCTCCACTTCGGTGATGCCCGAAGGGATACAAATCACCATCTTCATGGCAGGGGTGATCAAGGAACGTTTGGTATTGGTCATTTTGATGAATTCGCGCAACATCAGTTCTGTGGGCTGGAAGTCGGCGATCACACCGTTGCGAAGGGGGCGGACGGTGTAGATCTCGCCGGAAGTTTTGCCCTCCATCATCAACGCCTTCTTACCTACAGCCACCACCGACTTCGTGCGGGAGTCAATGGCAATGATGGATGGCTCGTCAACCACCACCTTGTTGTCGTGCAAAATGACGGTGTTGGCGGTACCTAAGTCTATAGCTATTTCTTTGGTAAACAATGAAAATAAACCCATTTTATGTCTTCTTTTTGTAAACTTGCAAAAATATAAAAATTCTTTGGTTTTTACGATTTCGAAATCAAAAAGTTACAACGCCTGTTTTCTCGCCGTGGAGACGCAAAATTTCACCTCCCCACAGAATGACACATCATCATTTCATACTGCCTTAACCATTAACCCATTAACCCACTAACCGACTAACCGACTAACCTATTACCCAAAAAATGTATCTTTGCCGTCCAAAACTGAGATAATCCCAACGTGTTAATAATCAAGTTTATGAGAATTTTGTTGTTCCTGTTGATTTACGTCTTGTGTATGCCCAACAACGGGTCATGGCTCTCACGGCTCTTTTCAGACAAACATGCAGAGGAGATTGTGTATGAAGCGCCCACCCCCGACACGCTGACCCTGATGTTCATCGGTGATGTGATGTCGCATGGCCCGCAAGTGACTGCTGCACAGTTGGATGACGGCACATACGACTATGAACCCTGCTACCGTTTCCTCGCTTCCTATATCGCCTCTGCGGATCTCTGCATCGCCAACATGGAGGTGCCGCTCGCAGGTGCACCCTACACCGGATATCCGCAGTTTTCCTGTCCCGATGCCATGATGTCGCAATTGTTCGAAGCTGGCGTGGATGTTTTCCTGACCTCCAACAACCATACCTGCGACAAGGGGGCGAAAGGCATCCGCCGCACCATCCAGGTGATGGACAGCCTGCGCATCCCGCACGTGGGCACCTACCTCGACAGCATGGACTTTCAGCAGCGGAATCCGCTTATCGTGGAGAGGAACGGTTTTCGCATCGCCGTACTGAACTACACGTATGGCACGAATGGAATCCCGGCACCTAACCCGTTTGTCGTCAATCTGTTGGATTCTGTCTCCATTGCCCGCGACATCGCCCGTGCCCGTGAGCTCAAAGCCGATTACATCGTGGTGATGCCGCACTGGGGCATCGAGTACGAACGGCATCAAAACAAGATGCAGATGGGTTACGCCCACTATATGTACGAGTGCGGTGCCGACATGGTAATCGGTGGGCATCCGCATGTGGTTCAGCCGGTTACGTTGGAGAACAGGAACGAATACGGGTTGGCACAGCGTATCACTGCCTATTCGTTGGGGAATTTCGTCTCCAACCAGCGCAAACGCTACACCGACGGCGGCATCATCGTCAAATGCGAACTCGTGCGTGACACCAATGGTGTGATACGCGTTACGGATTACGAATATCTGCCCTATTGGGTGTATAGAGGTGTCTGCCACGGAAAGTACCAGTACCACATCCTGCCGGCGAAACACGCTGTGGAAAACAACGCCTACTATGATGTGCACGGAGCGGACTCCGTGGCATTGGAATTATTCTACAAAGACACTAAATCGTTGATTGACAACCTACCGGAGTCGAATTTTGAGTTTACCGCCACGAAGCGGTAATCCTCTGTTACACGAATTTCTTTTTCACCAGGTCCACTAAAAATCCGGGCAAGAGAAAGCACAAGAAGAGGAAAAAGTAGTTGATGACGCCCGGTATTTTGACTTTGCGTCCATGCAAGGTGGCTTTAACGCCCCGCTTGGCGATTTGTTCAGGCGAGAGCATCACCCCGATAGCGCGTAATTTTTTGCGCATCTTTACGGGCAGATTGTAAAGGTCGGTATCGACAGCACCGGGACAGACACAACAGACTTTCACCCCGTGATGACTTAACTCATGGTGAAGACCTTTGGAGAATTTCAGCAGATAGGATTTGGAAGCTTGATATACGGCGATGGTGGGGAAGCTCATAAATGCCGTGATGGACGAGGCGTTGAGGATGTAGCCATGCCCTCGGTCTTTCATGACTTTGCCGAACAGCACGCACAGGTCTGCCGGCGTGGTGCTGTGCAGCATCGTCATTTTGTGGCTCAGTGCCATGGGCTTCTCCACCGCTGCCCCGAAATAGAACATGCCCGCGTTGTTGACCAGCACCTCCACGATGAGGTTTTCGTTCGTACAATAGTCGAATAATTCTTGTGCCGCTTCGGGCGAGGTCAGATCTTGGTAGCGACTCAGGATGCGCTGTTCCGGGAATTCTGCCCGCAACTTCTCCTCGGCTTGTGCATTTAAATCTTCCCGATTACTGACAATTAGAATGTTATATCCTTTTCGCGCCCACTCCTCCGCGTAGGCGTATCCGATACCGGAACTACCGCCGGTTACCAAAGCGTATGTGTTTTTCATCTCAATGATTTGTTTCTATTCGTATTTGTTATCTCTACCAAGCTCTTGCCCCTGACGGGGCTGTTCAAGGAAGAAGTTGAAAGATCTTTATGACAGCATGGTTTTGGCTTTAATGACGGCCTCCACCAAAGCATCGGCCTCTTCAAAAGTGTTATATAAGGCAAAGGAAGCGCGTATGGTTCCCGGAATCCCGAAATGGGTCATGATGGGTTGGGTGCAGTGATGTCCCGTACGAACTGCAACTCCTTGATGATCAAGCAGAACGCCCATGTCGTAAGGGTGGATGTCGCCGACGAGGAAGGAGATGACTCCCGTTTTGTGCGCCGCTTCCCCGATGAACCGCATCCCGTCGATTTTGGATAATTTCTCGGTCGTGTAAGTCAACAGTTCCTGTTCGTATGCAGCGATCTTCTCTAATCCGATGCTTTGGATGTACTCAATGGCCTTGCGTAGTCCGATGACATCGCCCACGGAAGGAGTGCCGGCTTCGAACTTGAAGGGCAGGTCGTTATAGGTCGTTTTCTCGAATGTTACGTCCTTGATCATCTCACCGCCGCCTTGATAGGGTTGCATCTCGTTGAGCCACTGTGTTTTACCGTACATCACACCGATACCCATCGGGGCGTACATCTTGTGGCCGGAGAAGCAGTAGAAGTCGCAGTCGAGGGCTTGCACATCCACGGGGCAGTGTGCCACGGCCTGCGCCCCATCGATGAGGACAGGCACATTGTGGCTGTGCGCGATGTGGATAATCTCTTCGATGGGATTGACGGTGCCCAAGGAGTTGGAAACGTGCGCCACAGCCACGATTTTGGTTTTGTTCGTGATAAGAGAGTCCAACTCGCTGATTATTAGCTCGCCACGCTCGTTGAAGGGAAGTACCTTAAGTTTGGCGCCGTGTTCTTCGCAGGTCAGTTGCCAAGGCACGATGTTGGAGTGATGCTCCATTTCGGAGACAATGACCTCGTCGCCTTCGTGCAGATAGGTTCTGCCGAAGGAGGCTGCCACCAGGTTGATGGATTCGGTCGCCCCGCGCGTGAATATGATCTCTTGGGTGCTGGAGGCGTGGATGTATTGCCGTACCGTTTCGCGCGCCAACTCGAATTCGTTGGTGGCCTGCTGACTGAGGCAGTGCACCCCGCGATGGATGTTGCTGTTGATGCGCTGGTAATAATCCGTCAGCGCATCGATCACGACTTGCGGCTTTTGCGTGGTGGCGGCATTGTCCAAGTAGATTAACGGTTTGCCGTAAACCTTTTCGTTCAATATGGGAAAATCGGTTCGGTTCATAGTGGGTTAGTGGGTTAATGGGTTAGTGGGTTAATGGGTTAGTGGGTTAATGGGTTAGGGTTGGTTGTCAACTTGTTGGTTTTCGGAGGGGGCCATGAAGCGGAGTTGGGTGGAGTACATCAGCACCCAGAGAATGGACATGATGATGCCGTTCCAATCCATGGCTACAAGACCGCCAATGACGAAGTTCAATACGCAGAATTCCAATATTTTACCAATGGTGTAAACGTGGAATCCCGCTTTGTTCAGCTTGGCCAGCATCAGGAAGGCGCCCGTGAACAACATGACCTCCACAAGGGTGAGCAACAGGTATTGCCAACGGCCGATGGAAGTGTACAGCGAAAGAATCTGTTGCGCCTGTTCGGCTGAAAACAGATTCATTTCCTTGATCATCTCCAAAGATTTGAGCATTGAATCCGGTGCCATTGCCCAACAGAGATAGGCGATGGCGGAAAAGAGGGCGTTCACCATGGAGATGATGCCCAAAATCCATAATATCGGGGTACGTTGAGGTTTATTTTCCATTGGTATTTATGGTCGAGTGGGGGCTTTTATACAAATTTTATAACACATCGAATCATTCTCCCGCACTTTGAACCGTTCATCAGAACGCAAGCCGATGATCCAGAGAATGTCATTCCCAGAGCATAGAAGACGGATTCTTTCCTTCGTAAAACGGTCGATTTTGTGATCGGTAAAGAAATCGCTGAGCTTTTGGCGGCCTTTCGCCCCAAGTGGGTAAAAATAATCCCCAGATTGCCAAGGACGGATTTGCAGCGGAAAGGTCAGTCTGTTTTTGGGAATATACAGCAAGCTGGGGTTCTTGTCGAAAGACATATCAGGTTGGTAATCAAATTCCTGCACATCAAAGTGCTGCCTTAATTCCTGCAAAGAAGAAAGGGTAATCGTCTGTTTTTCAGTATCTGTAATGGGTTGAATAAGGAAGAAGTCTCGGTCCACCAACAAAACGTGCGATTCGGAAAGGAACTGTTTGCCGGATTGGAAATCGGGTCTGTCTGCTAATTTCTCAATAACATCTGTTGCGAAGCCAAAAGGGTTAAGGATTTCGTACAACACAAGTTCTTTATCTTCGTAATCAGCCAATTTGTTGCGATCGATACGGTATTGATCCTTTTTTTTTAGGAGGAGGTGTTGAATGTCCTGTTCAATATGTTTCTGATAATAAGCATATTGCCGTTGGAGGATATTTCGGGTGTATTTGTTGGTTTGCAAGAATTGCGGGTTGAGGGTTTCGAGTTGAGGAATGATCGTGTGGCGGATACGGTTTCGGGCGATTTGTTCATCCCTGTTGGTATAGTCTTCTACGTACTCAATATGTTGATTGTCAGCATATTGACGGATTTCTTTGGCGGTGAATGTCAGCATCGGGCGGATGGTTTTCCCGTTAACCGGCGGGATGCTGCAGAGTCCTTTCAGGCCGGTGCCTCGGGTCAGGTTGAGCAAAAGGGTTTCAGCGGCGTCGTTGGCATGGTGGGCCGTCACGAGGTGGTCGAAATCGTGTAGAATTTCCGAAAACCACTTGTATCGTAGTTCGCGCGCTACCATCTCCACCGACTTTCTGGACTTTCTTTGGATTCCGAGGGTGTCGAATTCTTGGATGAAGAGCGGTACTTGCCATGCTTCCGCCCGTTTTTGCACAAAGTGCATGTCGCGGTCGGAATCCGTGCCCCGAAGGTGGAAGTTGCAGTGCGCGATGGCGAAACTCAACCCTGCTTCGTGGAACAAGGTGGCCATGACCATCGAATCGGCCCCGCCGCTCACCGCCAACAGATAGCGTTTTCGCAGGGCATCCCCGCCGGCGAGCGTTTGCAACTCTTGTAGTAACCGCTCCAACATGGTCAGGATTCTTGCTCGGTACGGATTTTGAAATACCGACGGATTTCCATTTGCATATACTCAAAGGAACCGAAATTCACGGATTTGGGAGTCTCGTCCTTGCGCATCATGACCATACCGGAACCGGCAGCGTCCATATAAGGGGTGATGTCGGTTTCAAGCGCGAAAGTCAGCTCATAGTCGCGCACGATCACGCAGTTATAGTTGCCGCTCACCTCTTCGAACAGTATGCCGTTCTCCTCACAAAAGGCCTGCAGTTGAGGTACTGTTGCATCCCACATTTCCGGTTTGTCGCCAGGATTGAAGTAGAAAATCACGGCGTTGTAGTCAGGAAGTGTATCTACAATCTCGGATTTCTCGAAACGGCCTTCGTCATTGATCAGGAATTGTTCCACGAATTTTGACTTGCGGTGGTATTTTTCGGGGTCGCTGAGGAATGCCTGTTTAGTGGCTTTCGTCAGGGAGTGGATCCATTCGTATTCTTTTGTGGTGCGGAATTGTCCGTCCGAAAGGCGCAGCGTTTGCCAGTTTTCGGATTCCAGTTCTTCGTCATGCTGGTTGGAAATGTTGATGGCTACGGGCAACACGTCAAGGATACGCTGCGTGCCGAACCCCGAGGTGGTGGCCAAATAGACCCATTCGCGGTTTTCGGATCGCAGCAGCCAGAGTTCCCTTCCTTCAGGCAGTCGTTCGATGCTTTCCACCCCCCATTCCGTGGGGAAATCGACCTTCGCTGTCCACTTTTTGCCTTGGAAATGGCCCGCCTTTTCCAAAAAGGCTTCCAGCACTTCCTCTTGCATGGGATAAAGCGTTGTTTGGCTGTGAACATCCGCCACAAGCGTGTCCCGGATCACCTCCATCGGATAGACAACGGATTCTTCAGAATTGTCGTTTTGGTCGTTTCTTCTTGAAAGACAGCTTGTTAGCAAAACAACCAAACCGATGGCAATCATATAGGTTAATGGATTTCGGTTCATTTTGAAATTTTTGGCAAAAATAGTAAAAAAGGTTAATGGGTTAATGGGTTAATGGGTTAATGGGTTAGAGGGGGTGTGTAGAGACGCAAAATTTTGCGTCTCTACAACATACAAGAAACGATTTTTCGGGTTTCGACGGCCTCTTTCACGTCGTGGACGCGGAGGATATGGGCACCTTTCATCAAGGCGATGGTGTTGAGGACGGTGGTGCCGTTCAAGGCGTTGTCTGGCGTGGTTTCCAACAGTTTGTAAATCATAGATTTACGGGATATGCCCACCAATAGGGGATAACCGAGTTCGTGGAAAATCTCGAGGTTTTGCATCAGGAAATAGTTTTGTTTCAGGTTTTTGCCGAACCCAAAGCCCGGGTCGAGGATGATGTCGTGGACGGCGTGTGCATGCAATTGCTCGAGTTGTCGTCCGAAGAATTGCATTATTTCCGCGAGAATATCCTGATAATTCGTATGTTGTTGCATTTCAGACGGTTTCGCGGGCGTATGCATGAGACAATAGGGCACTTGCAATCGTCCGATGGTGGGAATCATTTCGGGGTCGAAAGTGCCGCCGGAGATGTCGTTGATGAAATGCGCTCCTGCTTTGACTGCCGCTTCCGCCACGGAGGCGCGGTAGGTGTCGATGGAGAGTATCGCAGCGGGAAAATGCTCCCGAAGTATTCTAACCGCGTTCACTATCCTTGTCTGTTCCTCCTGCTCACTTATTTCCTGAGCGTTCGGGCGTGTGGACATGGCCCCTATGTCGATGATGTCGCCGCCTTCTGAAAGGATTTGCGTGGCACGCCCCAAGATGGCCGTCTCTGTGGTGTATTTTCCTCCGTCATAGAACGAGTCTTCCGTGACATTGAGGATCCCCATGATAAGGGGTGCGTTTGATGATAGTTTTCCGTTTAAGTTGTACATCATTTCTGTTTCCGTTAGGGTACGTAGGGGCGAATAATTATTCGCCCCTACATAATCGTCTCATTGAAAAAAACAAGGGACGACCTTCCGATCATCCCTTGTCAATATAAAATATATGAAACAATCGTAAATTATTTCACAACCACTTTGGTGGTGGTCACATTGCCGTTTTGGTTTACTTTGAGCATGTACACGCCGCTGTGGAGGTTAGCCACGTTGACTTGTGCGCTGCCGGTGATGGTTTCGCTGTAAACTTGTTGTCCAACGATGTTGAAGAGTTGGATGGTGGCTTTTGCGTCATTGTCACCCAAGTTCACGGTGAAGTTGTTGGTGGCAGGGTTCGGGTAAACCGTCATGTTGTTCTTCTCCATTTCAGGAACGTTCACCACATCGCAGTCATTGCAAGTGATGCGCACGTTCAACCAAGGTTTCGGGTTACCATCCCAGAAGAGGTTCGGTTGGTACACGTTGTAGAAATATTTGCCAGGAATGAAGTTGTCAGCATCGGTGAACAAACCGGTTTGGTAATCTGACAGAAGTTCAGGAGTGCCCCAATCGCCATAACCATCGCGAGCATCGTCATATAAAGGAGTTCTGAAGGTGCTGAGGTCGGTGCCGATGACAGAAGAGGGAGTTCTTGCGCTGCCAGGGATGAAAGTAGCGATAATCGCAATTTGTTTTGCGGAGATGTTGCTAAGGGCAGCAGGGGCGGGGAGGGTGAGGTAGAAGAAAGCGGCTTCTCCATCATCAGGATCAATCGTTTCGTCTTCAGCGGTCAACGGGATTTTATCATAATAGATAGCGGAAGATGCCAGTGTGCCTGACAAGCCATCGGAGTTTGTAGGAGTGGTGCTTGCCATGTAGGTGTTCTGGTTGAACGGAAGAACAGGCATGATGAAATCAGGACCATCACTGGTGGACAATTGAGCAACG
>Ga0310690_10012813_pt1 | contig 10266 bp, 9 predicted proteins | sample AusTroGonzalo_MG_2_FD_207661 | JGI IMG/M metagenome (GOLD analysis project Ga0310690, IMG submission 207661) | Bovine rumen microbial communities from tropical cattle in Woodstock, Queensland, Australia - Gonzalo_04 (v2) (version 2) | ecosystem: Host-associated > Mammals > Digestive system >...
TATCTGAAGAAGAATGTCAGAAGCAGTGTCCTGATGTGTGAGCCGTCGACATCGGCATCGGCCATGATGATGACCTTGTGGTAGCGTGCGCGGGTGACGTCGAAACTGGCTCCGAGTCCCGCCCCGATGGAGTCGATGACCGGCTGGAGCTTGTCGTTGCCCTCGACCTTGTCCTCCCTGGTCTTCTCGACGTTGAGCATCTTTCCCCAGAGGGGGAGGATGGCCTGTATCCTTCTGTCGCGTCCCTGCTTGGCGCTTCCTCCTGCCGAATCTCCCTCAACGATGAAAATCTCGCACTGTGCGGGATCTTTTTCGGTACAGGGTGCAAGTTTACCAGGCAGGCTCACTGAACCCTTCTTACGGGCGTTCTCGCGTGCCTTCTTGGCGGCTATCCTTGCCTTGGAGGATGCGATGGTCTTCTCCAGCAGGACCATGATCTGGTCCGGATGCTCGTCGAAGTAGTCGTTGAGCTTCTGGTAGACGAAGCTGTATACGATTCCCTGGACGTAGGAGTTGCCGAGCTTCATCTTGGTCTGTCCCTCGAACTGGGGGTTGGTGATCTTGACTGAAACGACGGCGCTGAGTCCCTCGCGGACATCCGAATTGAAGCCTTCCTTGAAGTCGTCGGACTCGAAGAACGCCTCGGCGCTCTTGTTCTTTCCGACAAGCTCCTTCAGATGGACCTGGAGCTGGTTCTTGAAGGCGGCCACAAGACCGCTGGTGAAACCGATCAGGTGCTTTCCTCCCTCACGGGTGTTGATGTTGTTGGCGAAGGAGTGGAGGTTCTCGTCGAACCTGTCGTTGTACTGCATCGCGAACTCGACGATAGCGGCCCCGTTGTCGTTGGACCTCTCTCCGGAGTAGTAGATGGGTTCGGTTCCCTCTGGGATGACCTTCTTGTTCTCGTTGATGTAGGAGACGAAGTCCTTGATTCCTCCGTCGAAATGGAAGACCTTCTCCTCGGGATTCTCCTCGCGGTTGTCGATGGCCCTGATGGTTATGCCTTTGTTGAGGAAGGCAAGTTCCCTGAACCTCTCGCAGAGGACTCCGAAATTGAAGTTGTCCGTCTCCATGATCTTCGTGTCCGGATGGAACTTGATAGTTGTTCCGGTCCTGTCGGTGCTTCCGACTTTCGCGACAGGTGCTACAGGATCACCGTAGTGGTACTCCTGCATGTACATGTCGGGATTCCTGTGGACAACGGCCACAAGATGGTCCGAAAGGGCGTTGACGACGCTGACACCGACTCCGTGAAGACCTCCGGAAACCTTGTAGGCTCCTCCGTTGAACTTTCCGCCGGCATGGAGATGGCAAAGGGCCACCTCAAGGGTGCTGATACCCTCGGTGGGGTGGATGTCGACGGGAATACCTCGTCCGTCATCCTCAACGGTGACGTAGTTGCCCTTGTCTATCGTGATCCTGATGTTGCTGCAGAAACCTGCAACAGCTTCATCGATGGAGTTGTCCACGACCTCGTAAACCAGATGGTGGAGTCCGTCGGGTCCGGTGGAACCGATGTACATACCCGGTCTTACACGGACTGCCTCAAGACCCTTGAGGACCTGTATGTTCTCACCGGTGTACTCCGCGGAGGTGTGGGCAAGATCCATCATCTCCTGTTCGTTCATGGTCTCGTCATTCATGAAATGATATACCTCTTATTATTAAAGTAAATTATCAGTAATAATAATATATAAATTAGAGAATATGCTCAAGGCACATGAAGTAAAAAACAGCAGTGCCCGGTCCTTTTTCCACCCTTGAAAAGCGCAAATCAACAAGATATATTTAATGTCACGCGAGGTTACCTGATATGAACGAGGATCTTTGGAACAGGACGATATCCCAGATAAGGAATTCATTGCCCGACAGTGAGTTCTCGTCATGGTTCACGCGCATATCGTTCGGCACCGAGGAGAATGGCCGCGTGACCTTGTATGTCCCGTCGAATTTCGTCAAGGACAAGGTCGATGCCGCATACAGGGAGCTCCTGGAGAACACTCTCAGCGAACTTGGTGAGTCTGAATACACTGTTGTTTTTGAAGTAAAAAAAGATGCTCAGAATCAGAACAACCTCAAAAAAAACACTGAAAATTTAAAAATTGAGCCATCGAATCCGTTACAAGATCAGAAGTCACAGAAGCCTTTGAAAGCGTCGGCAGACGACATGATGTTCAATCCTGCATACACTTTCGAGTCGTTCGTTCCCGGAGACAACAGCAGTTTCGCATACAGCGCCTGCATGGCCATCGCGAAGAATCCGGGATCGGCCTACAACCCGTGTCTTCTGTATGGAGGTGTAGGACTCGGAAAAACACACCTGATCCAGAGCATAGGCAATTACATAAGGAAGAACACGAAACTCAAGGTCGTCTATGTCACGGCGGAGAACTTCACCAACGAGTACATCCAGTCGATAAACGACAACAAGACCCAGCAGTTCAAGAACAAGTACAGGAAGGTTTCGGTCCTTCTCATAGATGATATCCACTTCCTCCAGGAGAAGACGCAGACCCAGAACGAGCTGTTCAACACATTCAACGACCTCTACGATACCGGACGTCAGATAGTATTCACATGCGACCGTCCCGTAGAAGAGCTCAAGAACATCTCGGATCGTCTGAGAAGCAGGTTCGAGAGGGGACTGAACATAGACCTGCTCCCTCCTGATTACGAGACCAGAATGGCGATCCTGCGCAAGAAATGTCAGGAAAAGAACGTGGAGTTCAGCAACGATGTCATAGACTACATCGCATCCAACATATCGAGCAACGTCAGGGCTTTGGAATCATGCCTTACGAAGCTCATAGCATACTCCCAGCTGCTGAACAAGGACATCTCACTTGACATTGCCAAGGAACAACTGAAGCACATCATCAGTTCAAACAACGACACGACAGGTGTATCCATCGACCTGATTATAAAGACCGTTGCAAGTTATTTCAACGTATCTCCTTTCGATATAAAGGGAAAGAACAAGAACCAGTCGATAGTTCTCCCAAGGCAGATAGCCATGTATCTCTGTCGCAAGCTGACAGATTTCTCCACAACGGAGATCGGTTATGAGTTCGGCGGCAAGAACCATACGACTGTCATGTACAACGTCCAGAAGATAGAGGCAAGGCTCAGGTCGAGCGAGAATGAAATCAACACCACAATCGACAAGATAGAGAGCCAGATCAAGCTGGAAGCCAGGAAAAAATGACTTCGCAATCCTGTTCATAAGTTGTTGATAACAGTGCAGGAATTGTGTCTTTCCTGTTGATTGAAAAAAACGTTGAAAACAGTGAACAGGATATGCACAGGATGACATGGAAAACAACACAAAATATCATGACACGTCACAAAGAATTGCTATGTTATGGACATTTTTTGTGCTATTATTGATATGATTGAACATATCCTAAAAATCTAAACATAAATGATTCCGAGAGGAGCTGAAAATGAAATTCGTCTGTCAGAAAAACGCCATACTGAAGGAACTGTCGAATGCACTTGATTTCACGTCACAGAGGAACACGCTGGCCGTATACGCCAACGTCTGTCTTGTCCTTGAGGACAGTAACCTCACCATAAAGGCTACAGACCAGAAGATGAGCTATGTCTCGGAAATGGCCGTCGAGGGAATGGAGAACGGAAGCACGACGGTTGTCTGTGACAAGTTCCTCAATATCATAAAGAACCTCCCCGAGACCAACATCCTTTTCGAGGATTCAGATGACAAGATCAGGATCAGACCGGAGGGAACTTCTATCGAGTTCAAGCTCAGAACCATCGAGGCATCGGCATTCCCGAGTCTCAGTTTCGGTGAAGGCGGATATTTCAGGGTTTCCCAGAAGGATTTCACCGACATGATCAATCAGGTAATCTTCGCCGTCAGCGACGACGAATCCAAGTATGCGATGAACGGTGCCCTGCTGGAGAAGGACGGTAACGGTCTTGTCATGGTCGGAACCGACGGAAGAAGACTTTCGTACATAAAGAGACAGATCGAAGGTGAGATTCCCGACTTCCCCAAGGCCACGATCCCCAGCAGATTCCTCAACCTCATAAAGAAACTCTCGACCGGAGAGGGTACATTCGAGATCAACGTTGCAGCCAACTCGATATCGCTCAGATTCGGCAACTGCACAATATCGTCGTCACTGATCAAGAACGATTTCCCCGCATACAGGCGTGTCATTCCCGAAAACCAGTCCAGAGTCTGTGTTGTCAACATCAACAAGCTGAGCGATGCCCTCAAGAGGGTCTCTCTCCTCGTTGAGAACAAGTACAAGAAGGTAATCCTGGAATTCACCGAGAACAAACTGACCGTCTATTGCGATGAAAGCGATGTCGGTGCCGGAAGGGAAGAGATCGGATGCATGTACGAGGGTGACGATCAGAAATGCGCCATGAACTATACATATCTTCTCAGCCCGCTCAAGGTCATGGACGGTGAGGAGGCCAGGATAGAGTTCAGCGAGCCGGGAAGACCGTTTACGGTCAAATCCGAGCCCGAAAGGGATTACCTGCATGTCATCATGCCGATGAACCTGAACTGATAGATGCTCATAGACAGGCTGGTCCTCGATGGTTTCAGGAACATCGCCGACCGTGAGATAAACACCTCTGCAAGACAGGTAATACTCACAGGAGAGAACGGACAAGGGAAGACGAATCTTCTCGAGGCCGTCTATATCCTGTGTTACGGGATGTCTTTCAGGACACAGAATCTGGGAGAAGCCGTGCAGTACGGGAAGGAGATGTTCCATCTCGGTTCGTTCTTCAGGGATTCGCAGGATCTGGAACGCAGGGTGGACATATCGCTTTCAGAAGGAAAGAAGCACATACGGGTGGACGGAAAGGAGATAAAGGACCGTAAGGAACTCATCTACTGTCTCCCATGCATAGTGTTTTCTCATGACGACATCGAATTCGTACGTGGTGAACCGGAAAACAGACGCAAGTTCTTCGACCAGACAATGACCATGTACGATCCGGCCTTCTTCGACGACCTGAAGAGATACAAGAACATCCTCAGGCAGCGCAATGCCGCCATAAAAGAGCAGAGGTACAACCTCCTGGACATATACGATGACAAACTTGTACGTTACGGGATGCCGGTGATGAAGGCCAGAAGAAGCGTATGCGATTCATTCGCCGCCATATTCCCGGATATCTACAACAACGTTTCGCTGGAGGACAGGGGGATACAGATAAGATACAGGCCTTCATGGAATGAGGATGAATCATACGACGGTCTCATGGAACGCATGGCCGGACAGAGGGAGACCGACATGAAGATGAATACGACAACCAGCGGTCCTCACAGGGACAGGTTCCTGATTACGGACAGAAACGGTGTTTTCGTCAACGGTGCTTCTACCGGACAGATGCGTCTTGCATCCCTCGTGTTCAGGTCGGCACAAGCTTCATTCTTCCGCCAGAAAACCGGACTAAATCCAATATTTCTCATAGATGATGTCTTACTTGAGCTTGATTCACAGAAAAGAGCACGCTATCTCGCATATCTGGGACATTATAATCAGGCGTTCTTCACCTTTCTTCCAGAAGAGAAATACTTCGGTTCCATGTTCGATTACGGCTCTGAGGACACCCTCAGATACAAGGTTGAAGGAGGCAGGTTCATAAATGGCTGAAAAGGTGAGGACCGGAAGGAAGAAAGACATGTACAAGCGTCTCTCTCCGGAGGATCCTGTTTCCGGAAAGGTGTTCTTCGATCAGGTTCTGGAACGTCATGACATAGACCTCGGTGATCCGGTGAACCAGTTGGTGATGCATTTCACATCCATTGTGGGCCTCCCGTTCGAGGGACATGTGAGGTGTACCGGATACAGGAACGGGATACTCTATCTTGCCTGCGACAACAAATCATGGGGGCAGCTCGTGCACCTCAACAGCAGCGAGATAAAGAAGAAGATACGCGGGGTGTTTCCTGAAATCGAGCTGAAGAAAATATTTACGAGAGTTCCCACCACTTGACGCAAACTCCCGTAAAATCTATACTCAATTGCTCAGGCATGCCCTGATTACATGAAAATCCCGCTTTAAGCGATCATATGGAGATAAAACCATGAGTTACAAAGGCAAAAGAACATACCAGCCAAGTAAAGTAAAGAGAAACAGGAAGTTCGGATTCAGAGCCCGCATGGCAACAAAGGGCGGACGTCTGGTTCTGGCCAGAAGAAGAGCAAAAGGCAGACACAGTCTCACAGTTTCTGATGAGAAGAAGCCTTACTAAGAAGCAGATAATCAGATCAAAGGCAGATATTGACAGGATATTCAAAGCAGGAAAAAGGTTCTCTCTTTCCTGCTTTAAGTTGTTTGTAGCGGAAAATGATCTTCCGTACAGCAGGATAATCGTCATTCCTGCCAGACACTATGGTGATTCAGTCCGGAGAAACCTCATCCGCCGTCAGATAAAGGAAATCTGGCGCGTGAACGTCGGGATCATACGGTCCGGTCTGGATTTTGCCGTTGTAGTTTATCCGACTCATGACAAGACCCTCACATTCAGAGAGAAAGAAGACATCGTTTTGGGACTCCTGAGGAAAAGCGGCTCCATTGCGGGCTGATTCTTCATGTCCTGAGGGTTTCGTGAGACACTTTTAGGAGCTTATGATGGATAAGAGAACGATACTGGCCATTGTACTGGTCGTGATAATAATCACCGCCAGCATGGTGATACAGACCACTCTCTTCGGTGGAGACACCACCACGGCCACGACTGAGGCCACGGATACCGGGACTGAACAGACCACAACCGAGGTTGTCCAACCGGAACAGAAACCGGCAGCCAAGGTAGTTTCAACTGAAACGTTGAACCGGTCATCAGAGAAATTCAGATATGAGACCGACCTATACGAGGTAGTGTTCGATCCCGTGGGAGCAAGCATATCGTCACTCATGATGAAGGAGCATGCCGATGCCGACGGTACTCACGTGGATATAGTATTCAACGGTGAGTACGGCAACAATGCGTTCCTCCTCTACTGGGGTGACGACATGGCCAATCCGATCCTTGATACATTCGCATACACGGTGAGCGGCAACAGGATCATCTTCAGCAACGATTACACCACCGCTTCAGGTCAGTCCTTCACGATCGTCAAGACATTCGAGTTCAAGGATGGCGAGTACCTGTTCGCGGTCGATGTAGACATAGTCGGAGGGGAGGGCTTCACAGGTCTGAACACCGACGGTTATGCATTCACTCTGGCATACGAGCCGCAGGTCGGTCCCGCGTTCACCCAGATGAAGAACAACAACTACGACTACAGAAGAGTCTACGTGGATGCCTACAACAACAAGGGCAAGCTCAAGAAGAGCACCGTCAAGTTCAACAAGGGATCATATGAAACGACAGCCCAGGTCCAGTGGATGAGCATCACAGGCAAGTACTTCACGGTTGTCGCGATGGCAGAGGACAGCACCATCGGCTACAAGTACACTGCCCTGCAGGGTTCGACGGACGAAGTCGTGCAGACGGACAGCATGTTCGTATCAAGGCCCGCCACAGGTTCCTCTTCCAGCGACAGGATCTACTTCTATGCAGGTCCCCAGCTCAAGAAGTACCTCGGTTCCTACTACAGCGGAATGGACAATGCATGGGGACTGAGGAATACTGCGCTTGATTCCGTAATGGAGAGCGGATCCTTCTTCGGATGGCTCGAGAACGTCCTCAAGTGGATGCTGAACCTGCTGTACAAGGTCATCCCGAACTACGGTGTCGGAATCATCCTCCTCACCATCATAATAAAGGTGCTGCTCTGGCCGCTGACCAAGAAGAGTACTTCATCCACGGCCAAGATGAGCGCACTGCAGCCGCAACTGAAGGCAATCCAGGAAAAATACAAGGACAACCCGCAGAAGATGAACCAGGAGACCGCGGCCCTGTACAAGGAGACCGGAGTGAGCCCTCTCGGAGGATGTCTCCCGATGCTGCTCCAGTTCCCGATCCTCATCGCCATGTACGGACTGCTCAACAAGCACTTCGAACTCAGAGGCGCCATGTTCATCCCCGGATGGATCCCCGACCTGTCGGTTCCTGAAACGATCGCCACTCTCGGATTCAACCTCCCTCTCCTGGGCAATGAGATCCACCTTCTGCCGATCCTCTATACGGTCAGCATGATCTTCTCCATGAAGTACACACAGAACAGTCAGAACCAGCCCAACGGACAGGGTAAGGGAATGATGTGGTTCTTCACATATGGAATGCCGATCATGTTCTTCTTCATACTCTACAGTGCACCGTCAGGACTGCTTCTTTATTGGTCCGTACAGAACACACTGTCCATGGCCCAGCAGTTCTACACCAACTACAGGATGAAGAAGAATCCTGAGGCCTACGCTGCGAAGAAGAATGTTTCTGAGAAGAAGGAACCCGAGGCTGTACGCAGGTACCAGGAGAAACTGAAGAAACTCGAGGAAGATAAGAAGAGGTTAGAGGAAGAGAAGGCCAGACAGGCCAAGAACAACGGAAAGAAGAAATAACAGTACAGAGGCAATATATGACTAGAGATTTTGAAGGTAAGACAGAGCAGGACGCTATCAATCAGGCAATTGAGGCATTACATATCGAGAGAGAGGATTTCGATGTCGAGATCCTGGACAACGGACGCAGGGGACTCTTCAAGAAGGCCAATGTGAAGATCCGCGTGCATATCGATTCCGCTGAGTTCGAGGAGGACAACAGTCCCATCATCGCCGAGGACGATGAGATCGAGCAGGAGGAGGAAGAGGATCTGGAGCCCAACGAGGAGCTGGAGACAAGCCTGTGCGCGTTCATCGACGGCATGATCGCCCACATGGGATACGAGTCGAAGACTACGGTCTCCTCCCGCAAGGGCAGGAAGGTCAACCTCGAGATCTCGAGCGAGTCCTCCAACATCATAATCGGCCGCAAGGGAAAGAACCTCGATGCCATCCAGGTGCTTGCCAATGTGTTCGCCGGCAAGATCGACAGCGAGAGGAAGATCATCGTGGATTCCGAAGGCTACAGGGTCAGGCATGAGGAGCAGATCATCAAGAACGCCTACCGCACAGCCATGCAGGTCCGCAAGACCGGAAGGTCACGCCTTCTGGAGCCCATGAATCCGTATGAGAGACGCCTCGTCCATACTGCATTGAACGATGTCACAGGCATCGAGACGAAGAGCGAGGGAGAGGGCCTCTACAAGCAGGTGAGGGTCATAAGCAAGAGGAAGAGATACTGAGTTCAGAGACTCAGAAAACCGAGATCATTTTTTTCAGGTCGGGGATACGTTCCGCAGGGAACTGGGCTCCGACCTGTTTTATTATCTGACCGGCAAGGCAGGATGCTATTGAGCCGCTTCTCTCTATGTCCATGCCATTGCACAGGCCGTAGAGGAATCCCGCGGCATACGTGTCTCCTGCTCCTGTTGTATCCACTGGAGTCGAAGGACCCTGAACGGGAATCTCGTATATCTTCCTCTTGTGGCTGATGAAAGATCCCTTCTTCCCGTTCTTGACGACAGCCGTTTCGCAGAGTTTGCCCATTGTCTTGCAACACTCATACGGATCATAGTTGTCGAACAGAGTGCGGGCTTCCTCCTTGTTTGCGAAGACGATGTCGCAGTTCTCCTTTATCAGCTGGAGGAAGGAGTCGTGATATCTTCCGACTGCGAACGGGTCGGCGATGTCGAAAGAAACCACCACGTTGTTGCGCTTTGCGATTGCGAGAGCCTTGCGGATGGCCTCCATCTGGTTCTGCGTGTCCCACATGTAGCCTGTGAAGTGGAAGAATCCCGCACTGCTGACCTCGGACTCGACGACATCGTCAGGGTTGAAGTCCCTGTTGGCTCCAAGGTACGTGTTCATGGTGCGCTCGGAATCAGGAGTGATCAGTATGATCGAAGAACCCGTGACGTTGCTGTCGGAAACCGCAAGATTGTCGCGGACGTTAAGAGAGGTGAGCCGTTCACGGTAGATTGAACCGTATTCGTCGTTTCCGATCTTTCCCGCAAGCGTTGTGCCGATTCCCAGGGATGACAGCGTGATGACCGTATTGGGGCAGGAACCGCCGCAAGAGAAGGATGGATCCTTCTTTTTCTTTATGAACTCCGTGAGTTCCAGCCTCTTCTCAAGGCTGATGAGGTTCATGGTTCCCTTGTACAGTCCGAGCTGTTTCAGCTCCGCGTCGGTAATGTTGACTATGACATCTATAAGCGGGTTCCCTATTCCGTAGACGGTCTTCATTCTCTACCTCCCATCAACCTTATGCCAGAGCGGCTCTGTAGC
>Ga0310690_10012814_pt1 | contig 10266 bp, 6 predicted proteins | sample AusTroGonzalo_MG_2_FD_207661 | JGI IMG/M metagenome (GOLD analysis project Ga0310690, IMG submission 207661) | Bovine rumen microbial communities from tropical cattle in Woodstock, Queensland, Australia - Gonzalo_04 (v2) (version 2) | ecosystem: Host-associated > Mammals > Digestive system >...
CCAAGTTGGACATTGTCCTCATCCCCTTGGGCGTCATTTTGTTGTCCCTTGCCTCGATATGGATTGCCTGGCCCTTCATTAAGCTCATTGAGCTACTTGGCAAGGGCATCGCCTTGGCCATTCAGGCGGGTACCGCCGTCAAGATTATCGTGGGCGTCTTCGTCGCCGTGGTAATGGGCGTATTGCTCACCTTGCCCACCTCGTCGGCCGCTATTTGGGTGGCTATCGCCGCCACCGCCATCGGCGCTGCGGAGGACTACCAAATCGCCATGAGCATCGCGGGCGGTGCCGCCGTCGCGGGATGCGCCGCGCATATGGTCGGCTTTGCCGTCGCCAGTTTCCGCGAGAACAAGTGGGGCGGCTTGGTTAGCCAAGGCATCGGCACCAGTATGTTGCAGATTCCCAACCTGATGCGCAATCCCCGCATCCTCATCCCTCCCGTCGCGGCCTCGGCCTTCTCGGGTTTGGTCGCCGTTTTGTTGGATATGCGTTGCAACGCGGCGGGCGGCGGCATGGGCACCAGCGGTTTGGTTGGCGTCTTCGGCGTCATCGCCGAGAGTGGGCGTTGGGGCGTCCCCACTTGGCGATACGTGTTGGGCATCATTCTCTGTCTATTCGTCATACCCGCACTGGTATCCTTCTTCCTCAGCGAGCTTCTGCGCAAGGTTGGCTGGATAAAGGCGGGCGACCAAAAAATCTAAGTCATCATAGGAGGTTATATGAACTTTACCGACCGCAAAGATATTCCCGAGCAATACACTTGGGACCTCACCGCCCTCTTCAAGGACCAAGAGGCGTGGGAGGCGCAGTTTGCCCATCTCAAGACCCTCATACCCAAGGCGGCGGATTTCCGCGGCAAGTTGGCGGACAAGGCCTCGCTTGTGGCGCTCTTCGCCCTTTCGGACGAGGCGTCGTTGGCCTTTGAGCAACTGTACGTCTACGCCTTTTTGAAGTATTACGAGGACACCCGCGTCAGCGAGTCCCAGCAGATGGTCGCGCGCATTTCCATGGCCGAGGCCGACTTTTCGGGCGCCTTCTCGTGGGTTACGCCCGAGATTATCGCCTCCTACAACCAGGACAAACTGATTGAGTTGTCCGAGGATGCCGCCTTCCTCGCCCATCGCCACGAGTTGGTGGAGTTGGCGCGCCAAAAAGACAGGGTTTTGTCCGACAAAGAGGAGAAGATTTTGGCCGAGGTCAGCCCCGTACTGGGTATGTTCCACGAGACGTTCGGCAAGTACGACAACGCCGACGTGCGTTGGAAACCCGTCGAGGTGGACGGCAAACAGGTCGAGTTGTCGCACGGCGTCTACGGCGAATTGATGCTCTCGCAAAACCGCAAGGTGCGCGAGGACGCCCACAACAGCATGATGGACGGATATAAGTGCATGATTAACACCCTTTCCTCCAACTATGCGGGCAATGTGTTGGGCGACGTATTCATGGCCAAGACCCGTGGCTACAAGAGCGTTTTGGAGCGCGCATTGGATAGCAACAACCTCCCCCAAGAGGTCTATTTCAAACTGATTGACAAGGTGCACGGCGCCATTCCCGTATTGCGCGACTACATGGCGTACCGCAAGCGCAAGTTGGGTATCTCCGAGCACAAGGCCTACGATATGTACGTCAGCACCGAGCCCGAGCAAAACAAGCAGTACGAGTACGAGGAGAGCTTCGACATGGTGCTCAAAGGCCTTGCCCCCTTGGGCGAGGACTACGTCGCCTTGCTTCGCCGAGCCAAGGCCGAGCGTTGGATAGACGTCTACGAGTCCACCGGTAAGCGTTCGGGCGGCTTCAGCTGGGGCGTCTACGGCTCCCCGCCCTATATTCTCTTGAACTACAACGGCACGTTGTCCGAGACCTTCACCATCGCGCACGAGTTGGGGCATAGCCTCCACTCCTACCACAGCGACCACGCGTTGCCGTATGCCTCTGCGCAGTACCGCATCTTCGTGGCGGAGATTGCTTCCACGGTCAACGAGATGATTCTCATCAAGAGCCTTCTCAAGAACGCCGACGCCAAAGAGAAGCGCTATCTCTTAGGGTATCTCTTGGATATGTTCAAGACCACGGTGTTCCGTCAGACCTTGTTTGCCGAGTTCGAGATGAAGGCGCACAACGTCGTCGAGGAGGGCGGCGGCTTGTCCGCGGACGTCCTCTGCGGCATCTACAAGCAGTTGATAATAGACTACTATGGCGAGGAGTTCGTCACGCCCATGATTCAATACGAATGGGCGCGCATTCCCCACTTCTACACCTCGTTCTACGTCTACCAATACGCCACCGGCCTGATTTCCGCGTGCTCCATTGCCTCTGACATCGTAGAGGGCAAAGAGGGCGCGGTTGCCAACTACAAGCGGTTTTTGTCTGCGGGCGGCAGTATGGACGCACTGGACATTCTGCGCTTAGCGGGTGTGGACTTGACCCAAGACGAGCCTTTCGACAAGGCTATGCGTCTCTTCGCCGACACCTTGGCGGAGTTGGAGTCATTGGAGTAGTATGAAGGGGTTTCGCAAGGCCCTCGCGGTTCTATTGTGTCTATTGCTCTCTTGCGCGCTTGCTGCGTGCGGTAGGCTCACCTACAGCGTCCAAGTGTCTGCGGGCGGCGCGCGCACCATGATTTTGCGCGTGTACTACGAGGATATGACGGATGCGGACAAGGCCTATGTCAAGACCTTTTTGGAGGATGTCAGCCATTCGCGCAACGCGAGCGGTCGCCATACCGAGGTCACCGTAGGAGAGGGTTACGTCGCCCTTCGAGAGGAGTACGACTCGGCTACCGACTACTACATCGCCATGGGCTATACGGGCGACGAGCCCAACGACGAGCGCACGCCCACCGAGGATATCAACGCCTACTTCTTTCGCTACGTCACCGAGATGAGCTTGGTGTCCCGTGCTACCTTGATGTCCTACGCCTTCCAATATGCCGTAGGCGACTATGCGGCCAAAGGGGAGGGCAACCTGTTGCAATTGTGGCATTCCTACGTCGCCGGCTTCAATGCCCTACCCACGTCCCCCCTCTATTCGGTCTATTCCGAGCTTTCCGAGGTGGAGTTGGATAGGCTTCTTCCCGCCACCGTTCAGGCGATGGACGGCGACAAAGGCGACTTGGTCGCTACCGATTTGGCCACGTGGCTTGCCGCCAAGGGCTACAACGTAGACGACGTCTCGTTCGCCTACACCTACGAGCACGTCTACAAGTCCGTCAAGGGCGCCGAGCCCACCAAGACCTACACCAACAGCGAGACGGGCGCCACCGTCTACCGGTGGGATATGACGCTTGCCGACGTCCCCGACGCCACCATTACCCTGTACCAAACGGTTCCCCGCGCTTGGGCGTGGGAGCTGACCGCCGTCGCCATAGGCTTTGTGACGATTGGCGTTATACTGACCATCATTTTGATTAGAAGGAGAAAGAATCAACATGCCGGAGAAAGAGAAGAATAACGATATGCACCTCAATCTTCCGACCTATCCCTCCAATTCGGACGCCGAGCGCAGCGTGTTGGCGTCTATGATTTTGGACAAGACGGTCGCCGTCGAGATGCTGTCTCGCTTAGAGGACGTGGACTTTTTCAACCAACGCCACAAGGTCATCTTGCAGGCGATGAAAGAGTTGGACGCGGTCGGCGACGAGATAGACTTCGTCAACCTTACCGAGAGGTTACAGCGCACCAAGAATTTGGACAAAGCGGGCGGTTTGGACTATATCGCCGAGTTGTCCAGCTACGTGGCCACCGCGGCGGGTGTTTCCCAACACTTCGAGATACTCAAAAAGCTCACTTTGATGCGCGGGCTTCTGAATGCCAGCAAGGCCATCGCCGAGGACGTCTACAACAACGACGACGCCGACGTGTGCTTAGAGAACGCCCAACGATTGGTGCTGGACATCTCGCGCACCCGCTCGGGCGACAGCTTGGTGCACTTGGGCTCGGTCGTCAACGAGGTGGTGCACAACTACGAGGAGATTTCGGCCTCCGAGACCCGCGTAACGGGTCTACTGACCGGTTACAGCAATTTGGACAACGCCATGAACGGCTTGCAGAAGAGCGACTTGGTCGTTCTTGCGGCCCGTCCCGGCGTGGGCAAAACCGCGTTTGCACTGTCCATCGCCAACAACATCGCCCAGCGCGAGCCCGACAAAAAGATACTTATCTTCTCGCTCGAGATGGGTAGCGTGCAGCTCGCCGAGCGTATGCTCTGCAACGTGGGCAAGGTCAACTACAACAAGGTGCGCCACGTGGAGCTGGACAACAAGGACTTCGTCCGTTTCCACCGCGCCATGAACGTGTTGGCGGGCAGTCAAATTTATTTGGACCAAACCGCCGAGACCAACCCCGAGCAAATCTACAGCAAGTGCCGCCAGTTTAGCTTAGAGCACAACGGCGTGGACCTCATCATCGTGGACTACTTGCAGTTGATGGACACGGGCAGCGGCCGCGTCGAGAGCCGACAGGTCGAGGTCAGCAAGATTTCGCGCCGTATGAAACTCCTTGCCAAGCAGTTGGGCGTGCCCATCATTCTGTTGTCCCAGTTGTCGCGTGCCGCCGAGCAGCGGGGCGAGAAACCCCAATTGTTCGACTTGCGTGACTCGGGTGCCATCGAGCAGGACGCCGATATCGTCATGTTCTTGCACAAGGAGCGCAATCAACCCGTCGAGGAGACCTACATCGAGTTGATTGTGGCCAAATACAGAGCGGGCGAGCTGCGTTCGCACGCCTTCCGTTGGGAGGGTAGCACCTTTACGTTTACACCCGTCGACCCCGACATTCTCCGCCACCTCAAGAAGGCGGACGAGGAGGGCGCCGAGGATATCAAGTCGGGTATGCCCCAAGTGGCCAAGGTGGACAATATTCCCATGCCTACCGCCGAGGACGCGCCCGCGGACAAGGGCGCCGAGGCCGCTCCCGTCTCTCCTCGAGACAACGCGGACAAGTTCAGCCCCGACTTTTTCGACAATAATGGAGGTAAGAGGTCATGATTGCAGGTGCCGTCGGTATCGTATTGGGTTTAATCGTGCTGTTTTTCGGCATGGCGCTATTGGAGCAGGAGCGCAAGGATAAAAAGAAACAAGCCAACGCGCGCGAGATGAAGATTGCCGAGGCCGATAAGGAGGCCTTGGTCGACGCCATCGTGGACGCCGAGGAGCAACCCGCCCCCGCTTTCGCCAACATTCGCCGCGTCAAGTTGGGCGCGTTCCTGGTGGCGCAGGGCGTTTTGGTGGCCATCGTGGGCATGGCGTTCGTGTTGGTGTGCCGCTACTTTATCGACATCAAGTGGTACATAGTCGCCCCCGTCATCGCCATCATTTTGATTCTTTCCTTCTTGACGGATGCCTATATGATGGGTGGTTTCGGCCTCGGCGACATCCCCGCCGAAGGGGATGCGCCTATAGAGGGCGATTTACAAGAAGTCGAGGATTGCACGGATAAAACGCCCGTCGAAGCGGACGAAGACAGCGAGGCATAGGCGTGGAATTAGCGATTTTGTACACAAACGATGGCGGTGTCAACGCCGCCGTATGCGCCCTACTTGGCAAGAAGGTCCACGTGGACAAACTCCCCTCGGGCGCGCCCTATATCAAAGGCGATTCGCACTATTTGTCCCTCTCGCATAAGGACGGACGGATGGTGGTCGCCCTAAGCGATAGACCCGTCGGTATAGACATCGAGCGCGTGGTGGCCAAAGACGCCTATTTTCGCATCGCCGCCAACTATTTCGCCGAGAAGGTGGAGGAGGGCGACGCCGACGCCTTTTTCCGCGGTTGGACCAGGCGCGAAGCCTTCGGCAAGATGTTGGGTAAGGGCCTTACTTCCGAGGTCATGGACATCAATATGTCCCCCACGTCCCTTACTTTTCAAGACCAAACCGTCTATTTCGTCGAGAAACGGGTGGACGATTATATGATTACCGTCGCGGGTGCCTATCCCGACGGACAACTGATGTTTATGGGAGATAAAGAAGATGAAGAATAGAGAAGAGATTGCCCAAACAGTCATCGGTATCGTCAAGGATACCTTGCGTTGCAAGCAAGAGGTCACGTTGGCCACTGCCTTTGTCGACGACCTCGACGCCGATTCGTTGGACTTGGTCGAGCTTATCATGGAGGTCGAGCAGACCTTCGACGTGGTGGTGGACGACGACGTGCTCAAGGCCATTCGCACGGTTGGAGACGTCGTGGACTATTTGGCCAAGTAGTTTTCCGATACGTCATACCTTGTCTTTATGTGCCCGCATTCACTACGGGCACTACCGTTTTTGCGTTTAGCTTGTCCTTTCGGGCAAGTTTTTTATTTACCCACCGTCGCCGCGTTTCCCGTTTTTCGCGTGTTTTCCGCTTGTTTTGCGCGCTCGATAGCATTAAATTTGCTTAATACATAATAATAGTACCCTAAAAATTATAGACCCCTATTGACACCGCCCCCTATCTACGATAGAATGATTCCGTATAATGCGCTAATGCGCTCGCGCGTATAAGCGCTTGTACACATAGGAGGCTCAACTATGAACAAACATCTCAGAGTTATCGTTTACTGCTTAGTCGTGGTACTTCTTGTTGCCACTGCGGCCGTTGCCGTGGCGTGCAAAAAGACCATCACCCCTACGCTTAACGCGACCGACATCACCGAGACCTACGACGGCCAGCCGCACACGGTGCACTGTTCCACTTCCGAGGGCGACCTCGGCTGGACGGGCACCAGCAATGCCAACTGGACGGTAGAGTATTATGATGAGAAGGGCGACCTCGTCACCGATGAGGCCCCCATCTATGCAGGTACCTACACCGCCCAAATCACCTTGCGCGCCGCAGGCTTCTCGAGCGTCGCCACGCAGGCCACGCTCAAGATAGAGAAAGCCGAGCCCACCGTCAAGGTATGGCCTTCGCTCGTCGCCACCCCGTACGAGATTAACTACGGCGAGCAGTTGGATTTTTCGTCCAAGGTATTGTCCATCACCCGCGTCAACGATTCGTCCAAGGTTTCCGACGTCAACGGCGCGCCCGTGTCGGGCACGTTTGCTTGGGCGGCCACTACGCCCACCGTCAACGTGAGCGCCTACGACGTGGTCTTCAATCCCGCCGGCGACGCCTCCGAGAAGACCAGCGCCGCGCACAACTTCCGTTCCGTCAGCATGAACGCCAAGATTAACCGTCGTCTGCCGGTTACCGTTCATCCCGTCACGCCCGTCATGACCACCGAGCCTCAAACCAACAGCGTCATGCGCGGCGTCAAACTCACCACTGTTTCCCTCACCGGCTACAAGTTCGCCATGATTTCCGAGGACGGCGCCGAGACCGCCGTTGCGGGCAACCTGTTCTGGGGCTACATCAACCCCGATACCACCGCCACGCGCAAATACGTCTCCTTTGACGAGTACAACAGTCCTTTGGTCGAGGTAGACAACATCTATACCGACGTCAACGGCGACCAAGACGTGGGCTATCCCGTCGTCTTCGTCCCCAAAGACACCACCAACTACAACCTGTTCCAAACCCGCCTCCGCCTGACGGTCACGCCTCTTACCGCCACCTTCGAGGACGCCAACGTTTTCCAAGTGGTCACCGCCGCTCCCATCTACTACGGACAACCTTTGAGAGCCGCTACGTTGTCCAACAATGGCCGCGGTCGCTGCGACCAAGAGCACGGCGAGGGCACCTTCATTTGGGATGACACCATGTACGTCGAGGGCACCAACACCGTGGTCCCCGACTATGTCCCCGACCAAGTGACGGACGGCGTCAACTTCCTCTACTACAACGTGCGCTTCGTGCCCGACCACCCCGAGTACGTCACGTCCGCCGTCTATGCGGTGGCCGTCACCGTGTTGCCCGCCGAGGCCACGGTGGACGTATCTCCCGCCATCGCCAATCAGGTGGACTACAACGCCACCTTGGAGCAATGCACGCTGTTGGGCGGCAGGATGACCTACGACCGCTTTGTCGAGTATGCCTTCGACCAAGCCACCGGCACCTGGTACAACCGCTATGAAAAGGCCGAGATTTACGGCACCTTCCGCTGGGCCGACGCCTCCAAGCGCCCCGACGAATACCCCGCCGATACCAACGCCGTGGATACCTATTTCTGCGACGTCGAGTTTGTTTTGAGCGTGGTCGAGAACGACGCGCTCTACACCCTTCCCGATTCCATCACGGTCTCCGTGCACGTCAAGAAGACCGAGCTCAATACCCTCACCAACCTGCCCACTCTCACCGCCGCCTTCGGCACGCCCCTTGCGGACGTCGCCTTCCCCACCTACACGGCCAAGGCCAACCGAGTGGATGAGCACGGCGAGGTCATCACCGATACCAACGGCAATCCCTACACCATCGACGTCTACGGCGAGTTGGTGTGGAAGAATCCCCGCCTCTATCACGTGGGCGACCAGGATACCTACTGGGCCATCTTCCGCCCGAGCGCCGCAGACGGCTACGGTATGTATGCCGAGCGTGAGGTGGAGATTCGCGTGAATTACACCGCCGCCGACGTCAGCCTCTCGCTCAGCACGTTGCCCACTATGCGCACGCGCTTAGAGGTAGGCACCACGTTGTCCGACGATTGGTTCGTCAACGCCGACTTGGGCTACGTCGATATGGACGACGTCGCCGTCTACGTGGCCGGCTATACCTTGGGCAGTTCGGACGTCTTGGTGCCCATCACGGGCTATTTCTACTGGGACTTCATTCGCGACGTCACCCCCGCCGTCACCACCTACGGCGTCACCTTCTATCCCGACGCTTCCTTCGCCGGCAAGGTCAACCCCTATTCCTTCACCATCTCCATCGACTTGGTCACCGATAGCAGTTGCTTCGTGTTGGAGACTTCGGTGGACGGCACCGCCGTCATCAAAGGGCTTGTCGCGCACACCTGCGTGGGCGGCCACAGCGATTTGGTCGTGTCGCCCAAGGTCCGTGTGGACGGGCAGGAGTATTACGTCGTCGGCATCGCGGCCAATGCGTTCGCGGGTCAGACGGGGCTCAAATCGATAGAGTTCGACGAGAGCGATATGCCTTCTCGCCTCGCCACCGTCGGCGAGGGCGCTTTCCGCGGTTGCACGGGGTTGACGGCCATCTCGCTTCCCGCCTCCGTCGAGAAGATTGAGGACAGCGCCTTCCGCGGCTGTACCTCCTTGCGTTCTATTGATGTCAACGGCGTCTCTCTTACCAAGATAGGCTCCTTCGCCTTTGCCGATTGCACCGCTTTGTCTTCGTTCGTCGTCACGGCGGGCGTGACCGATATCGGCGCGGGCGCTTTCATGAATTGCGGCAACCTGCGCACGCTTACCGTGGACGTCTCCAACGGCGGCTATATGATGCTGGACGGCGCTCTCTATCGGCGCGTCGAGGGTGGCTTGATGTTGCACACCTATCTCTCGGGCAATGCGCAGTTTACCTTCCGCTTGCCTTCCGAGGAGGGCCGCAAAGTGGTGGAGATTGGCAGTTATGCTTTCGCCTACAGCGACAATATGTTGCAAGAGGTGGTGGGCGCCGACGTCCGCGTCATCGGCACGCACGCCTTCACGGGTTGCACCTCCCTCAAGCACCTCTATTTGATGGATGAGAGCCTGTTGTCCGCCGGTAGCGCCGTCAGTTGGGCGGACGTCTTCGCGGGCGTGGGCGAGTTGACCGTCTACGGTTCGCTACCCGAGGGTAGCGTCGCCACGGGCCTCGAGCAGGTCGCGGGCGTCACCTACCGGCGCTGGACCATCGAGTCGGTTTTGAACTTCGTCAAGGTCAACCGCACCTATGCCGTCGAGGGCTTTGCCGACACGGCCACCAAGGCGGATATCGCCTTGGCTTCCGAGCTTATCATTCCCGCCGCCGCCCTCTACGTCGAGACGGATGCGGGCAACAATACCACCGAGGAGTATCTACCCGTCACCGAGGTACGCGGTTTCGGCTACCACAACACCATCACCAAGTTGGTGTTGCCCGAGAGCGTGACCACCATCGGCGACCAGGCCTTCTACGATTGCCGCTCTTTGGCGGAGGTCGTCTTCTTCAACGGCTTGCAGTCCATCGGCAACGAGGCCTTCTTCAACAACGTCTCCCTGACCGAGTTGTATATTCCCGCCTCCGTGCAGGATTTGGGCAACCGCGCCTTCTGCAACTGCCGCTCTTTGGCGGGCGTCACCTTCGCCGCCGACTGCGACTCCATGGGCGACAACGTGTTCACCAATTGCAGTGACAAGTTGCTCGTCTACGGCCCCGCCCGTCGTGCGGACGGCACGGCTTCCTTCCTCGCCTCCTATTGCGAGGATAACGGC
>Ga0310690_10012815_pt1 | contig 10264 bp, 11 predicted proteins | sample AusTroGonzalo_MG_2_FD_207661 | JGI IMG/M metagenome (GOLD analysis project Ga0310690, IMG submission 207661) | Bovine rumen microbial communities from tropical cattle in Woodstock, Queensland, Australia - Gonzalo_04 (v2) (version 2) | ecosystem: Host-associated > Mammals > Digestive system >...
GCCTGTTGTGCTGCCGCTCCGCAGGTTTCCAGAATGCTCATAATGTATTCAAGATTTGTGCCTTTGCCGCCGGGATTGTACATCATCCGTTCTGCAATCGTGTTGCGGTATTCTTCAGCTGCCTGTGTTATGTATGCTCTCCGCAATGGGTCATTTTTCCAGATATAGCCTTTCAAAATATCTGCTGCAGAAATGCCTTTGCGTCCCTGCTTGTAACATATCCTGGCCAGACTGCGTGCAAGCAATTGTTCACGTGACATTTCCAGATTCATGAAAATAACGTCCGTTCCCTGCTTCGCCATTTCTTCAAATATCTGCGCTGCGAATGCAGTTTTTCCATATCCTGGAGCAGATGACAAAATCACAAGCGACTGCCGCAGGATTCCGCCGCCCAGCAATTTATCGAGCGCAGGCATTCCCGTCTGCATCGGTTTGTATGCTTCCGTCTGTATCTTCTCCATGAAACTATCGAATGCAGAGAATGCTGTTATTTGCGTCTGTGGGGCTTCCTGTGGCGTTTTCTGCGCTTCAGTGTATTCTGCATCCCCTGCAGCCGTTTCATGTCCCTGTGCGCTTTCTGTGATGTCTGGCGGCATCCAGTCTGTGTCTATTGCGTCATTCCATCCGAATGCGCCACGAATGTTATTTGTGTACACTTCTTTGCAGTTTGCAATAGCATTCTGGATTGTGATTGCTCCGTATGTTGTTCCTGATTGCTTCCTGTCCCACTTCGGGCGCATCAATCCAGATTGCCGGAACAATGCGTCTATTCGGGAAGCATCCCGGCCTGTCCAGAATGCAAGCAGGTTGCATAATGCCTGGTCCGCTTCCGACTGTGATTTATAGCCGGATAATTCACCATCCCACAGTTCAGCAAACTTCATTCCGTTCGCTGCATTCTTCGCTTTTTCAATCAGTTCCGTGTCTGATATATTCATCGGGACTGCCGGCATCGGGGCTGCAGGTGCTTCCTGCTGGGGACGCATCATATATTTATCCAGGATTGTTTGTAATCTGTCTGCCCTGTTCAATGTGTCCTGCCTGCGCAGTGTGTCACCTGTGATTGTGACATATTTATTTGTCATGCCAGGCAAATATATTTCAAGTCCCTTTTTCTGATTGTTTATGTAGTATTTTCCCCGGTCATACTGGAAACCGGGCGCAAGAAACACAATCCGCAGGCCTTCGCCGGATGGTGATATTTCTGTGTATGTGTCCATTGTTTCCACAATATCGGCAGCCATTGCGGATAATTCACCATCCTGTAAACAATGGTCAATGTCGATTGCCGCTATTCCATCGAATATTCCTATCCCCAGCCCGTCATAACCGTCTGCCCTGGACGCTGCAATGTTCAATGGTGCGAATGTGCTGCGGTCATTGCTTTTCCCGTGTGTGTGCGTGTTCGGGTTGTAGGGTACTTTCGTCATTCGTCCGTTTTCATCTGTTTCACGCTTCCACAGACAGAACAGGCCGTATTTCTGCAGATATTCCGGGATGTTCGCTATTATCGTCATGTCATTTCCTTCCTGGGGCAGGTTCCCGAAGGTTCCTGCCCCTGTCTTCGTGTTCGCTATTTGTCTTCTTGAATATCTTCTTCTCTATTTAGGGTTTCACAAAGGCGAATGCCTTCTTCGACACCGTAAACGAAGGCAGATGTAATCATTGTTGCCATGCTGTTCAGTTCCGCCTTCGCTCCAAAGTATTTTTCCGCAAGCCTTTGCATTTCCTGCTTCCGCTCCGGTCTGAATTTTGTATTTATTGCATGCTGGAACAAATGAAGCATGATGTCTTCATCTGTGATTTCTGCATTGTTGTTTGTATTTTCCAAATTTTCCATTTCTGCTTCCTTTCATTGTTTGATTCATAATCCGGGCGCAGACGTTATAATAAATACGGGTGCGCCCTTCCGGGTGTGCTGCATCGGGTTGCCGCTCATGCTGTCCAGGCTGCGGCAATCCCTTTTTATTCGTATTTCATCGTTGTTTCACCTTCCTTTCTGCGGTCTATGATAAATTATCGGCAGACCTTAACATAGACTTCGCTTCCCTTTTGTGGTCTATTTTCATTCTATCTCTCATCGGCGGGGCTGAATGCCCCCGCCTGATTGATTTACTTTAGTAACTATAGTTACTAAGTAACTATATAATTGAGCGTGTATTTTTACGAGTAATCCCCGAGTAAAATGGTAGTACACTTCCCCCCCATTTTAAATACACTTCCCCCCGTTTTAAATACACTTCCCCCCACTTTTCAGTACACTTCCCCCCATTTTTTCGGCTTATAATCTCCATTTCTGCCTTCATGTGTGAATATCAATTCATTATCCAATGTTGCCATTGTTGGAATAATGGCGTTGTATTTCAGATTGATAAACCATTCTTTGGCATCCGTCTTTTCTTCCAATAATTGGTATGCTTTTTCAAATGCCCTGCGCAGAGCGTTATTTTTGTTTGCTGTGTCTTCGTATGATTGGATTCGTCCCCGAAGTAACGGTGTATCGTTTATCAATGTGGTGAATTTAACTGAATAGGTTATTCTGTTCGGGTATTTCGTTACTGCATCCCTTTTGCGGTATGTTTTGCAATCTGGTGTATAACCACGCTGCAGAAGTCCGTTTGTTATTGCATACACAAGTTCTACTGCTGTTTTGTTCCGTTCCTTTGCAATGTTACTGTGAACAAGCGTATTGTGGTAAGGTTTCCGATAATCAATCAGTTTCCCTTGCTTTGTTGTCTTTTCAATATGGTTCTTTTCATCCAGCGTTTCTAACAGCCGCATGATGTAGGGAACAGCGAATGTCATTGTTTGATTCTTCATGTCCATGTCAAGAATAACGAATAACTTTGATATTGTCTGCATTCCCGGCATAATACCAACACAGTGTTCAAACGAATGTAACTTTGCCATGATGTCCGGGGCATTCCCCTTTGACATTTCAATTCCCATTTCACGAAAAAAAAGTGGTATCGACACAGTGATTGTGAAAGCATCGTGCCGAACGTTGCTTTTAGCTGCTGCGGTGTAGAATTGTGTCAGCAATGGCAAGTCCAGGTCTTGAATATCAGTGTATTTCCCTAACTTATACTGCTTCACAATGCCTGCTATTTCCTGGTCAAATGTCAATACTCCGTTTGCAAAATCCAGACGTTTGAAAAATTCTGGTTTCATCAAAGCAATATAGGCATGCTGATTTTGCTGTGTTGATAATCCATACTGATAGGTTTTATCGGAAATGACATATTGATAAATCCCGGCAGAAACAAGATTTGATGCCCGTTGCCGTTGCTGTGGTTTTAGTCCTTGCTCCTTTGCTTTCTTTCGTTCCTGCTTTTCTTTTTGGTTTTCTCGGTATTCATCAACAGCTTTTTCAAATGCTTCAAGTGCATGATTTCCATATAGCATTGCGGCAGGTTGTTTCGGACTTTCATATTCAACTGTATAAACTGCCGTGTTTCTGGTACGCACTGCCAGCATGTATATATCATCTTCTGGAATGCCTTCTGTCAGTGTTTCAAATGGCACATGCGGTGCGTAACATGTTTGCAGAAATTCCAAAATACTTTCTGGCATAAATCGTTCACGGACGTCTTTTTGAAGACTGACAGGAAGTTTTTTGAATGGCATCCGGGGCAAATCATCCCACCTTCTTTGTGCGTAATCATCATAGGTTTCTCCGATTCGCATTTGCGCCAAATCTTCAAGACGGTTTTTTATTTCTTGCAGCTTCATAATGTTGCCTGCCTTCGATACATAAAAAACACAGAATATTTCATGTGTCTTATTTGTTCAATATGTCTAATGTTTCCCGCCATTCCGGGTGCGCTTCCATGTCGGCCAGAATCAGACGTGTCAGGTATTCCGTTATTGTTGTGCGGTTCCGCCATGCCATTTCTTGCAGATAGTCTTTGCATTCCATCGGTAATTTTGCATTGAAGCGGTAATATTCTGTCTTTTCTGCAGGTTCCGGCTGTGCGGGTTCTGCCGACTGAATAAGGCTGCTGTAGGGGTTGCTCTGTGGGGCTGTGAATTTTTTTGCCATGATATTATTCCTCTCTTTCATATATTCATTTCAGCAAATAATGCTTCATAATCCTTTGCCGGGTTGCTGTTCGGAGCATAATCAAACAATGACTGCTGCATTGCCTGTGATTGTTCCACTGCGACACCTTCCCGGATGTATGTATTGAATACCTTTGTTCCCATTGCCTGCGCCTGCTGGACAATGCTTTCCCGCAGGTCCATTGCCAGTGTCTGCCGGGGTTTGTACTTTGTCAGCACTATTCCGGCAACCTTCAATCCAGGATTGCAGTACCTTTGCACCTGTGAAATGGTCACGTGCATTTGATACAGTCCCATTATGGAGAAACTGTTTGCCTGCATCGGAAGCAACACAGTGTCCGACACTGACAGGGCATTTATTAGCAGGCTGTTCAAGTCCGGCTGCGTGTCAATCACAATCAGGTCATACTGTGTCCGAATGTCTTGCAGTGCATCTTTCAAGATAAAATCTCGTCCGGGCTTGTTTGCAATAGATTGCTCGGCGGCAGCCAGGTTCAAGCCTGCCGCAATCAAGTGTGTCTGCGGTGTTTGTTGTATTACCTGCGCAGCCTGCTTTCTGTCTGTAAGAACATCAAACAAGCCTGGGGCTGTTGCATCCCCTTTCAATGCGAATGTGAAATTCGCCTGCGGGTCTGCATCCACAGACAAGACTGATTTTCCCTGCATCCTGGCATAATTGGCAAGGGCTGCTGCGGTGCTTGTTTTCCCGGTTCCGCCCTTTCCGAATGCCACTGTAATAATCATTTTTTCACCTTCTTTCTATGTTAAGGTCTGCGTCTACTTTATCATTGACAAGGGAACTGCGGTAAATCTTCCACACGCCGCCCAGCTTTTTCCCCTTCAATGTACCATCCCGCAAACGTGCCTGCACAGTGTGCTTATGAACGTTCAGAATTCCCGCTGCTTCCTGCACAGTGAAATAATTCTGCTGTGGGATGTTCTCCGCAGTTACTTCTTTTCGGGGTCTGCCGCCTGGATGTGTCATTTATTCTCCTTTCCTTTCATCCTGCAATGGCCTGCAGCAACTGCAGGGCCTGTGCCTGCTGTTTTGCGTTCATTCTGCGCAGGCAGTCCGCCGCCTGTGTTGCCGCATCCGTTTCCACGCCGAACAAGAAATTATAAATTCGCTGTTCACTGTGTTCTTTCCGCTGGTCAATGTTATGGGCATAGATTCCTGTTGTTTCGGGGCTTGCGTGCCGGGCATGGTTTTGTGCTTCTTGAAGTGTTGCCCCAGCTTCAAGCAAAAAGGTGATGGAAGTATGCCGCAGACTGTGTGCGCTGATTCTATGTGAATTATATCCGGCGGCAATCAGACGTGTTTTGACGATTCGGGACATGGAAGGTTCTGTTAGTCGCTGTTCCATGCTGCGGTTCCCAGTGCTTGCGAATAATGGGGCTGCGGCATCCTTCTTTGTCCGTGTTGCCAGGTATTCCATGATTGCGGTGTAAACTTCGGGGGTCAGTTTCTTATAAGCATCCGCTTCGCTGTGTCCTTTCCCATGGATGTATAAAACATGTTCCCCTGCCAGCGTTTCCATGTTTCCGATATTCGCCCGCTGCATTTCGATAATCCGCAGGCCTGCAGTAATGGACAGCAGTATCATTGCATAGTCCCGTTTACCTGCGATATTCGTTGTATCAATGCTGTCAAGAACGGTTCTGGCATCATCTTTCTGCAATGGGTCACGTTTCTTGTTATCTGCTCTGACCTTTGCGCCTTTGATGTTGTCCGCAATGTTGGGATAGTAATATCTTATGTTTTCTGGTTCTGTGTTCTGTGATGTCCATTTGAACAGCAGTTTGACTGCCCGCAGGTATCGGGCCTGTGTTCCGGCTGAATAGGTCACAATGCTGCCCGGTTCTGCTTCCAGCCTGTCATAACGCTGCCGGCGGGGATGCGGTGTTGCCAGATATTTCACATAATCAAGAATATCTTTCCTTTTGGGTTGCTGGATGTTGTTATCCTGCAGCCATTCCATGAAACAGCGCAGGCAGACACAATATGATTTTGCTGTGACTTCCTGGACCTTCAGAAAGTCAATGAAGCCTTCCAGAATTGTGCGGATTCCGGCAGGCTGTGTGATTTCCGTTGTGGTTGTGATGATTTCGTTCATTTGCTTTCACTTCCTTTCCCGCCGTTCCCCTCATGGTATAATAAAAGACAGGGAACGACATTTTTCTGTGCAATGGACTCGTTTATTGTATAAACGCAAGGAATTCGTCGAACCAAGTGAATATGCTGCCCGCAGCTCACGGCAGCATATTTATTTTTTAATTCATGGTTTCAAAGTTCCTCTTTCTCTAATTATATAGTTATTGTTCCTCTATGTCAAGAATATATGACAATCATTCTATGTTTTATCTGTCAGGAATGTCTGTGTAAAAGTCCGAGCAGACCTTAACATAGAAAAAGGGCAGGTTTCTGCAGCCTGCCCTGGTGTTGTTTGTGATTTTATTCGCCTTCCGATTCTTCCGCTGTTCCTATGTCTTCGGAAATGCGGGTTTCGTATGCTTCCAGTGCGTCAAGTTCTCTCATGATGCCGCTTGTATCAACGTATCCTGTCGGGTCCGCTGCGTGTGTAATGTAATACATTGAATCAGATATTCGCTGTGGCAGATTTGCAGAAAAGGATATTGTATTAGCTGCGTCTTTCGCCGCAATAGCTGCATCGACAAGTTCACTTTTCCCGAATAAGTCCGACAGATAAAACAGCACTGCAGGTTTGTTCCTATAGTCTTGTATCATCTGTTTCCATGCCGATTCCGGCAGGTGTCTGCCATTTGTTTTGATGAATTGAACGGCTCCGAGCAATTTCGGGTCACTGTAATCGAATGCGAATTGTTTATCTCTCAATTCGTTCAGCCCTATCAATGCCATTTCTATATCGTCATAAACCTGCAGAATGCGTGTTTGTGCTTTATCCATTGCTTCATTCTTCTTCACTGCTTTCCAGGATGTAGAATGCTCCACGTCCGCATTGATTTCCTGCAATTGGTCCTGCAGGGTGTTCTGGATGACATGGTATCTATTGACAAGTTCTTTGATTAATGTTGCTTTTTTCATTGTATTTTCCTTTCATGAACGTCTGATTGCGTCTGCCAGGCAGGACACAGCGAAGCGCAGGTCTTCCATTGTGCTTTGTAATTCTGTCATTGCTGATTCCATTTTTTCGCTCATGTTCTGACTGTAATGATTGTCGATATAATCCACACTGAACAACGGTGCTTTGTATCCTATGTGTGTCTTCACTAATTCTCTGTTTGCGTCCAGCATTGCACCGAATGCCGGGACAATCTGGTTTTCCCAGTCCTGCCCATCAATTTCCTGCTTGCAGTATGGACACACTTTATATTTCCTGTGTCTGTAATCGTCTTCACCATATACATCCCAGTATTCGCCGCAGTTATGGCAGTGAATCCGTAAAAAACTCATTATTTCACCTTCCTTTCATGCGCTATATTTTGCGCTGTTTATCAACATATCGAGAGCATAGCGCAGACTGTCTATGCAATGGTTGTCTTTATCCGGGACGCTTGCCAGAAATTCACCATCCTTTGTGGTTTCATACTCGTATCCCGTAAATTCGCTGAATGCGTGCGGGGTTCGCTTCGGGTCAATGATTATCCGCTTTGACTGCAGCCAGCGAATGCCATAATTCACACTGCCGGGGTATTTCTTACATTCTGTTGCTTTGATGTCCTGTTTCTGCAGGTCTATAACGCTTTTCGGTTCAGCTGAATCACAGATAATCAATTGCTTTCTCTTTCTCTGGACATGTTCACCTGTGGAGATGCTGAACCAGTCCTCGACAGAGCTTGTTTTGTCATATCCCTTCGCCTTTATCATGTCCGCAATGTCTGTGTTACTGCATCCATGCTTCACGATTTCGTCCAGGATGTAAATAACCTGTGTCCTGCGGTCATAACTGCAGCGGATGAATGCGAACGGGTCAATAGAAAAGCCCCAGTCAATGCCACAGTAGAAATACTGCATTTGTTCAATTTCGTCATCTGTGATTTCCCTGGTTTCCACGTTCGGGAACACTTCGCCGCCTGTTCCGACTGCTTCGCCCAGGTATTCATGTTTGTATGCTTTCTCATTGATTTCCCGCAGCCGTTCAGCTTCCAGAATAAACGCTTCGCCCAGCCATTCAGCCGGAATCATGGTGTAGTTCGTATGGAATACAATTGCCCTGCTATCTGGAATGAGAATGTATTTATTCGCCCATGAATTGACGGACAACGGCGGATTGAATGAGTTGAATATTCTGAAGTCATCCCCGCCGCGGACAACGGATTGCAAGACATTTCTAACCTGATTTCCGCCATTTAGTTCAGAGAATTCTTCAAACCATACATATTTGAATGTTCCTGTCCGGCTGCGGATTGATTTCAGTTTTGCGGCATCATCCAGGCCACGGAAGAATATCTGCTGTCCTGTAGGAATATATGTGTATGTCATCGGGGACACACTGCCACGCCACAGGTGCGACACGCCCAGCGCATCAATTGCCCATGATATTTGTGAAAATGCACTTTCCCGAAGTGTGTTTGCGTATCGTCTGAAGACAATCCCATTCGCTGTGGGGTCATTCATGATTCCATCCACAATTTCAAGTGAAACGAAACTGCTTTTGGCACTGCCACGGCCTCCAGGCAGGTGAAATACTGTGTGCGTCCCTTCCTGCACTTCTTTATGCAAAGGCAGATAACAGGAAGCAATGCAATCAACAATGTCATTGTGTGGTTCATTCGCTTCCTGCTTCGCTTTGACGATAGCATGAACACGCTGTTTCAGACGGTCATAATACACAGTTATTTACCTTCCACGGATTCCAGTTCTTCCAGAATGTCAGTGAATTCTGTAAGGCGAAGTCCATATTCAAGCAGGCTCCGAGCCGCTGCAATTCGTGCGCTGCTGCTTTCTTTCTCATCTTCCACAATATCACGCAGCGCAGAGATTGCCGGGGACAATGATTGCTGCGCCTGGCGTGTGGCATCCTGGACCAGCTGTCCGAATGCCTTTTTGTATTCCCTTTGAAATTCTGGGTCCGCCAGGTAATCCCGCAAAGTTCGGGCCGTTATTCCGGCAGCTTCCGCCGCCTTCTTTTTTGTGGGCTGTGTCAGCAATGCCTGCAGTGCCCTTTGCTTGTTCGGGGTCAATTTATTTCACCTTCCTTTCTTCCGCTTTCTTCCGCTTTCTTCCCTTCGGATTGCGCTTTCCGTTGCCAGTACCTTTCCATATACTCACGGCGTTTATCAGGATGGTTTTTATACCACGTCCGTTTGTATGCGTTTCTGGCTTCCCTTGCTTCGTCTGTCATTGACATAATCACTCCTTTGGATGCCCGAAGTATATAAAATGTGTGATGTATTTATTATATCATGGACATAGAGAACAAACAAGAAACATAGAATATATGGTATGTTCCATGTGTCTAATATTTCTATGTAAAAGTCTATTCAGACCTTAACATAGAAAAACACAAAAAAAGCAGGGGTTTCCCTGCTGTTTCTTTTATAGACCGAGAAAACTCTTTTATAGACGCAGTTATTTACAGAAAAGGAATGTCTTCATCATTCGCAATATATCCCGGGGGTTCGGCGTGCTTGTCAATCGGGAAGAACGAGCCTGACGCTGGATTGAATGCAAGATACAGTTTTCCCCCTGCTTCGTTCAATCTGTTTTTCAGCACCTGGACTTTCATTTCCCGGTTCCCATTGGCATCCCCTGCTTGCAGTTTCGCCATGTCATCCGGGTCACTTGCCTTGTAATATTCTCCGTTGCTCTTTTTTCGTTTGTCTGCCAGTGCCGCATAATTCAGCGACAGCTGAACGTCTGCAGAATATTCAATTGCAGATGTATCCCTGCCGCTTTCAAGAGAAATAATCCCGCTGCTGTTCGCAATTCTGTTATTCGCACTGATAGCAAAGACAAATGTATCATACCTGATTGCATAATCTTTCAATCGTGCCACAGCCTTTTTCAGCAGTTCGCCTTGTTCTTCCCGTTTTTCTGTTGTAATCAAATGCAGGTAATCCAGGACAACCACAGGAGCAGGCTTGTTTGCCTGTTGTGCTGCCGCTCCGCAGGTTTCCAGAATGCTCATAATGTATTCAAGATTTGTGCCTTTGCCGCCGGGATTGTACATCATCCGTTCTGCAATCGTGTTGCGGTATTCTTCAGCTGCCTGTATTATGT
>Ga0310690_10012816_pt1 | contig 10262 bp, 6 predicted proteins | sample AusTroGonzalo_MG_2_FD_207661 | JGI IMG/M metagenome (GOLD analysis project Ga0310690, IMG submission 207661) | Bovine rumen microbial communities from tropical cattle in Woodstock, Queensland, Australia - Gonzalo_04 (v2) (version 2) | ecosystem: Host-associated > Mammals > Digestive system >...
CAGGGCGTTTTTTTATAGCTTGTGTTAAGGTACTGTCTATAGTATAATGACAAAATCACATCTTGTTTGATGTATATTTAAAACGTAAAAGTAAAGGGTGTTTAAAATGCTTTTTGAAAATAAAAATGTTCATTACCCCCCCGCTCGGTTAAGGCGGAACGCTTAGGGTTTTTAAGTAAAAAATCACAATACAGTAACAAAAGACACAATCAATCAGGCCGTTCCATGATTGAGATGCTTGGTGTATTGGCTATTGTCGGTGTTTTATCCGCAGGCGGTATTGCGGGCTATTCAATGGCTATGCAAAGTTATAAAACAAATGCTCTGATTGAAAAAGTACAGGTTATGGCAATCCAAGCACGAAAAACTTATAAGGGAAATTATTCTGGAATGACCCATACAACCTTATATAATGCCGGTAAAATTTCGGATTATAAAAATCCTTTTGGAGGGGAACTACATATAATTTCGGCATCAGATCATTTTTATATTTATCCGGACAGCTTCAATCTTCCTGCAGAAGCTTGTACGGATGTCTTGATGTATGATTATGGTGATAAAGGAGTTTTCTTAGGTTTCCAAGTTAATGATGCTACGGATTTTTATTATTCATCAGGTACATATCCCATAACAATGGCACAGGCTATCAGTGCTTGCAAAGGTGGAAATAAAAAAATTGATTGGACTTTTAAGTAATCTTATTTGCTCATAAAAAAACGGCTCACAATAAATGAGCCGTTTTCTTTTGGGATTTTAAAATGATTTAAAAACTTATCTGCAATTTGCTCTTCTGTTTAAAAGCAAAGTTTGAACTTCTTTAAAGCCCATAAATTCAACTTTTCCGCTGTCAATGTCATACATGGCACCCGAAAGTTTTACTTTATCTGCCGAAAAAGCCTCTTTCAATACGGGATTTTCGGAGTTTGCCAAGTTATACAGCACATCGGCAACATTGTACTTTGCCAATTCGTCAACTTCCGTAACATTAGCGGGAGCAATAGCGTTTATACGACCGACAATAGACGGCATAACCTTGTTTTCGGTTTTCTCTGCTCTTGCCTTTGCACAAGCATTCATCGCACCGCACTTATAATGTCCGCACACAACGATAACGGCGGCGTCATGGCTTACGGGAACGACCATGCTTTCTTCCACTTCATCGGTAAAGATGTTTCCGGCATTACGCACCACAAAGATTTTATTAAAACCCTGCTTGGTAAAAATAGTTGCGGGATCTGCTCTGGAATCACTGCAGGCAAGCACGGCAATTTCAGGTGCTTGATGCTTTTTAACTTCTTCCAATTTTGAGTTTTGAGAGGCAATAAACTGTTGCATTTTTGCTTTTATTGCTTCATCAGTTGCGGGCAGGTCGGAATAAAAGTCGCCTCTTGCCTCACAAAAAATTTGATTACCTTCCGCCAGCTGAGTTTGAGCCTTTGCCGCTCTTTCATTAGTGGACATATCCATACACTGTTGCAAATTATCCAATCCTTTATCGGTAATTTCAGCTATTTTCATAATTTTCTCCATAATTATTTTAAAACTTTCATAATCTTATACTGTTTTTTCAATCTGTCAATTATTTTTTCATTTTTTAACAGGCAAAAAGAAAAGACCGCTTAAAACGGCAGCCTTTCCTTATTTTCACATATATCAGTAAGATATATTACTGAACTTTGCAAGCTGTGCTAAATCGTGCTTTGCTTTTATGTATCTTACCGTTCTGGTTTTGGAACGCACGACCAAAGAGGTAGTCTCCGCCGTGTTTTTATCCGAGTATTTTACGCCGTCCAAGAACAAACCGCCGGAAATACCCGTTGCAACAAAAGTTGTATCATCACTGCGTACCAAGTCATCTTGCGTCATAACTTCTTTTAAATCCGCACCGTTATCAAGCAACCAGTTTTTCTCTTTTTCCGATAAGGGGTTTAAACGAGCAAGCATTTTTCCGCCGAAACCTTTGACGGCACAAGCGGAGATAACACCTTCGGGAGAACCGCCTATACCAATCATCAAATCTACTTCGGAATCGGGAGATACGGCCATCAAAGCACCCATAATATCTCCGTGTTGATGAAGTTGTATCCTTGCACCCAAACGGCGTATGTCATCAATCCAATGTTGATTACGGGGACGGTCAAGTAAGAAAACCACCAAATCTTCTATTTTTTTATCTTTGGCTTTACTGACGGCTTTCAAAATATCTTCCATGGGGGAGTCAATTTCCAAACCTTCCGTACCTTCAGGAACAACCAGCTTTTGCATATAATAGCTGTGTCCGGGAATATACATGGAACCGCCGGGAGCAGCACCCGCAACCGCAATAGCGTTAGGCATACCGTTGGCAAGTAAAGTCGTTCCGTCAATCGGGTCAACGGCTATATCCGTCTCCGGACCGATACCCGTTCCGACTTTTTCTCCGATAAACAGCATAGGGGCTTCATCTTTTTCGCCCTCACCGATAACAATGGTACCTTTCATAGGCACAATGTTAAAAGAAAGTCTCATGGCATTTGTGGCAGCTCCGTCTCCGCCTATTTTATCTCCTCTGCCAAGCCAACGGGCAGAAGCCAAAGCGGTTGCTTCGGTAACTCTCACCAAATCCAAACCGAGATTCCTATCGGGTGTTTCCATTTGTATAACTCCTTAAAAAGTTCATTATTAAATAAATTTATTCCCATTCTATCGTAGCGGGAGGTTTGCTTGTTACATCATACACTATACGGTTGATACAGGCAACCTCATTTACCGTTCGGGAAGATACTTTTGCCAATATATCATAGGGTATTTCAGCAAAAGAGGCCGTCATAAAATCAGAAGTTTGAACGGCTCTTAACGCCAAAGTATAATCGTACGTTCTGCCATCACCCATAACGCCGACGCTTTTCATATCGGTAAGCACGGCAAAGTATTGGTTTATCTTTTTATCAAGTCCCGCATTGATTATTTCTTCACGGAAAATTGCATCTGCATCTTGCAGTATTTTTATTTTTTCTTTGGTAATCTCACCTATAATTCGCACGGCAAGTCCCGGACCGGGGAAGGGCTGTCTCTGTACCAAATAGTCAGGTAAACCCAAAGAAGTACCAAGCTGTCTGACCTCATCTTTAAACAGATTGCGTAAAGGCTCTATTATTTCATCAAAGGATACGTTCTTTGGCAATCCGCCTACATTGTGATGAGATTTAATCACCGCCGCGTTACCAAGCCCGCTTTCAATTACATCGGGATAGATTGTACCTTGTACCAAGTATTTAACTTTGCCAAGCTTGCGGGATTCTTCTTCAAAGACACGGATAAATTCCTCGCCGATAATTTTTCTTTTTGTTTCAGGCTCGGTAACTCCATGCAGGCGGTCTAAAAACCTATCCGCGGCATCTACCACGATTAAGTTGAGTTTGAAAGTATCTTTAAAAACTTTTTCCACTTGTTCGGCTTCATTTTTCCTGAGCATTCCGTGATTGACGAAAATACAGCTCAGGTTGTGTCCGATAGCCTTATGCACCAGCAAAGCGGCAACGGCGGAATCAACGCCGCCCGATAAAGCACAAACAGCCTTATCATTTCCGATTTTCTTACGCAAAAGGGCAACTTCTTCCTCTGCAAAAGCTGACATTTCCCAAGAAGGTTGTAATTTTGCGACCTTATACAAAAAGTTTTCAATCATTTTCGCCCCGAAAGGAGTGTGCATAACTTCGGGGTGGAACTGCACTGCATATATGTTTTTAAGGGAATCTTCCATGGCGGCAACAGGGCAGGAGGGCGTTATTGCCACAACTTTAAAACCATCGGGCATATTGCTGATAAAATCGGTATGACTCATCCAACACGTTGTATCAAAAGGCATATCCTTAAATAACAAGGAATCGTAAAGTTTTATCTTTGTGCTGCCGTATTCTCTTTTGGCGGCGGGCTTTACCTCTCCGCCCAAGGCGTATGCAACAGCCTGAGCACCGTAACATATTGCCAATATGGGAAGTCCCGACTCTAAAACTTCCTGCGGTAATTTAGGAGAAGACGAATCATACACGCTTTGCGGACCGCCGGTCAAAACAATCGCCGCGTATTCGCCTGTTGCAAGAGCTTCTTTTGCCTTGGTATAAGGTAAAACCTCGGAATATACCTTTGCTTCCCTTATCCTGCGAGCAATAAGCTGATTGTATTGCCCACCGAAATCCAATACAAGTACCTTGTTTTTACTCATAAAAAAACCTTTCAAAAGGACAAAATAAGACCTTTACCCGCCTTTGCAAGTAAAGGTCTTTTTCATTTATGTTACCACTGATAACGTAATTGCAACAATCCCGTGTGGTTTTGATAACCGTCTCTTAAAGCTCCTTCGTAAGCAATGGTAAAGAAGCCGAAACTTATACCTGCACCAAATTCCGCACCGAGTTTTTTCATCTTTGAAGATTTCAACTTGTAAGACACATTGTTAGGAAGCAATACAACCGTGCTTGCAGATGATTGGTTTATATCGTAAGTCGCCGCCAATCTCCAGTTAAAGATTTCGGCAATGGTACCTTTAATGCCCGCAATAGCAGTCCACACGCTGGAATCGTTAACGGAAATTTTCTGTCCCGCAGAATCGGTATAATCATCAATGGAAGCCCTGATATACCTTAAACCTATCTCGGGTGCTACCGCTCCGAAAGAGTAACCTGTCATAGCTTCTGCGGCAATAGACTTACCGTCATAATCGGATTTAATTGCTATACCATAGGGCTTTTTCGTTTCTTCATACGAGGAGAAGGTATAAGCAAGCATACCGTTTACATACCAGTTGTTTGGCATAAATTCACCATAGACAAAGCCGGTATGTCCGTCAACCTCACCGTCTCTGCCGTCGCTTTCGGTCTCATTGTGAGTATAAGCGTAACCTATACCTACCTTCATGTTGTTAAAGGCATAATCAAAACCGATTGCCGCACCCCAACCGCTTAAGTCAAAGCCGGGAATATCATCTTTTTTATCAATTTTACCCTTGCTGTACAAACCCTGTACCCACAAAGACATTTTTCCTTTGGTAACATCACCGGCAGACATACCCGTCAACTCATCTGTATAAGATGATCTGATAACCTCATCATCAAACAAGCTGTTATAGCTTGTGCGTTGCTGATTCTTCTGCTCGTAATAACGCCTCATATAAGGATTGTCGCTTTGCCTAAGGTCTTCAGTGTTTGATGCTCTTGCCGCTCTTGCGATTTTTCTGCGATCTCTGCTGCTGGAGCTGAGGAAACGTTCGGAAACGGCAGAATGAATCCTGTCTGTGTTGGCGGTTGATACGGCTATTGCCATAGGAGCCTGATTCGGATCTAACAAATCCGCATTCTTATTGGCACTGGAGATTCTGCCCGCTTGAATATCAGCAGCCATATTATCCGCCACAGCCCTCAAAATTGCACGGTCGGACGGAATTTCCCTTGCCAAAGTACCGGCTATCGTTTCGGATTGGTTATAGGTAGAACCGGTCCTTTCCCTTAAAGACTTTGCAACATCATTGATATTTTTTCTGGTAACCACTGCCGTTCCGATACCACCGTCTTTCCAAGCAAAACTGTACAGTATATTACTGTCGTCAAAACCGATGCTGCCGGCATTGGCATTGGCGATATGTACTTCCGTACCGCTATCGCTTACCAAGGAAGACGGAATGTTAAATCCGACTTTTCCCGCTTCTTCATTATCGGCATTTACGCCCGTAAGAGTACCGTTGACAAAACCGTTCGTAAGATTGTCAATGGAATCACCCGTAACCGCAACGTTAAGGTAAGAACCCGTAGCCATATTTACATCGGCATTCAAAACCGCATTTGACGGTAAGTTTAAATAACCGTTTTGGGCTACCGTCAAAGTACCGACATCGGTATAACCGGAAGTGGCGTTACCTTTATATATGTTTGCCGTTCCAAAAACGTTTGCATTACCCATCAATGTAAGAGTGGTATTTGTATCACCCATATATATACCGCTGCCGTCTGCAAAATTGAATGTACCCCTGATAATTGCGGACGTATCATCTGCAACTTCCAAACGACCGGCAGTAGTCAAAGTGGCGGGTTGTGAGAAAGTTACGTCAGCACCGCCCGTTAACCTGATAATACCGGTTTTTATGGTTTGAGCTTGTGCAAAAGATGAAACCCCGTTCAAAACCAACAAACCGTTGTTAGACAAAGAACCGTCGTATGCAAATCCTTTTAAAGCGGTTACCGTGTAATTATTGGGAATGTTAAGGTCTGCCGTAATGGAAGCGTCATCATCAAACGTGGTACTTCCCGTACCGACGGCAGTAATCGTACCCGCCGTCATATTAAACGTTGTGGTAACTTCGTTGTCATTCAACAGACGAACTTTTGTTCCGGAAAAAGTACTTCCCGCAACCGCAAGTGTCGCATTATCAAGTATCGTGGTACCGTCAGAGAAATCTGCAGCTTGCGAGAAAATAGCCGTTCCGTCTTTTACCTCAAACTCACCTGAATTTGAAAATGAGCTTGACATACCGGAATCGGATGTCCTGTAATTCATATTTTTTACAACCAAACGGGATACGGAATCAACATTTACCGCACCACCGGCCACATTCAAATCAGATGTGATATAAGCCTCGGAATTTATGGTGCTGCTTGATGAGGTTGAACCTCCGATTAAGCTGCCGCTGTAACTGCCGCTGCCCGAGCTGCTCGGTGCTTTTACGGACAGTGTAGCTCCTTCGCCGATATTGACACTGCCGTTACCGTTGTTCTTAATTTGGTTGTTCATACCTTGTGCAGACAAAGTGGCATTGGTAAAGTCCATATCGGAATTGTTCAGTTGAACCGTACTTCCGCCGGTTAAACCTATCGTACCCGCAGTAACATCAACGTTTTGATTGATTATTGCATCCGTTACCAAGTTTAAGGCAGCACCTTTGCCCAAAGTAATATATCCGTCATTATAAACGAAACTGGTTAAATTTAATGTCCCTTCATCAACTTCAAGCGTACCTGCCGTCAAGGTGGTCTTACCGTTAATGGTAGTTGTACCGTTTTCCACTCTTAAAACAGAATTTTCATCATTAAGAGTTACACCCAAACCGCTGGTATCGTCGGTAGGGATATTTATTGTATTGGTGCCTTTGAAAAGCCATTCGCTTGTTGTTACATAAGCGGTCGGAACTATGAAAGTTACACCTGTTTCACCTACGGCATTTACGGCAGTTGTATCGTGGAAATAGGTAGTACCGCCGTCATTAAAAGTCATTGCCTTCTCAAAAACCGCAGCACCCGTTAAATCCAATGTTCCCGCATCTGTTAAAGCGTCAGACTTAAATATGACATTGTTAAAAAGCATGGTTGAACCGGCATCTATATTGACAGCTCCGTCCACCGAGAATCCGCCGTTAAACGAGGTACGGGCATTCAAATCTCCGTTAGTCTTTGCATTCAATGAACCGGCAAGATAAACTCGGTAGTCTGTGTCGTTTTCAATAGTACCGTTTTCGTAAAAGTCAAAACCGTTTGTTGCCGAAACCGAAGACGCCTTTGTTCCGCTGCTGAAAGACAACTTTGCACCGTTTTGCATGGTTATTTTATCGGAAGCAGAGACTGTCGCATTACCGTCTAAATCCAAAACGGCATTGTGGATGGTTATATCTCCCGTGTTTAACGTTATAAGGGAAGAATCAACATTCTCATTTATTACGGAATCAACTCTTAAGGTTGTTGTAAATTCGTCGGAACTGCCTAATACTTTGAAATCGGTAGCGTTTATGGTAATTTCACCACCGACGTTCTTGGTAACCTCACCGCTTCCCCCAAGCGGAATATAAGTATGCTCTTGCTCGGTTGCGTACAAGAAGTTATTACCGTTAAAAGTAAGCTCTGCCAATGTTCCCGTTGTTTGTAATATACCGTTGGAAGACGTATCATCAACACCTTTATCACCGGAAGTAATGCTTGAACCTCTGATGGTAAGGAGATCGCTCGTATTTCCGACCAAATTGATTACAGTATAAGAATCCTCGGTTATTATTCCCGTGTATGTCCTGTCTCCGTCATTGGGGCTTACCGTTCCTTCTTCGGCGTATGCACCCGCCGCTACGGTAAATGAAAGACCGACCGAAAGTATCGTTGTTAAAGAAGTGGTAGATAAAAGTTTAGGCATTCAAACACTCTCCAATTATTTTAAACGTTTAAAACATCGCAAGCCTACAGCCGCAAAGTCTTAGCATAATAAACCTAAATTTAATCAAACACAACGAATTATTGAATCTTAAGCCATAAAAAAACGGTATAAGTCAAAAGAAAAAATCTTTCCGGAAGTAGATAACACTAAAAATATGCTTCTTTTCTGCCTATTACGGTATTTTTATTGACATAAACGCATTGTATAAGTCCGAAAGAAATCATCTGCGTCAGCATGGAAGTACCGCCGTAAGAAACCAAGGGCAGGGGGATTCCCACCACCGGCACCAGCCCCATAACCATACTTAAGTTGATTGCCATATAGAAAAACAGGTTTGCGGTTAAGCCCAAAGCAACCAGTTTGCCGAAATAACTTGTACAACGAAAAGCTATGTAAAAGCCCATAACAATCAGTGCGATATAAAGACTTATCAACATTACTCCGCCCAAAAAGCCGAACTCCTCCGCCAATACGGTAAAGACGAAATCGGTATGCTTTTCGGGCATAAAGTTAAGATAGCTTTGCGTTCCCTGCAAAAAGCCTTTGCCTGCCAGACCTCCGCTGCCAAGGGATATATACGACTGTAATATGTGGTAACCTGCACCTAAAGGGTCTTTTTCGGGATTAAGAAAAGTCAAAACTCTTTGCTTTTGATAATCGTGCATCCAAAAATGCCAAATCAAAGGTATTGATACCAAAACAGGCGTTGCGGCGGCTATGAACTTCCACTTTTGCACACCTGCCAAGAAAAAGATAACGCCCGCACTTATACACAACATAACCGCCGTTCCCAAATCAGGCTGTCTTAATACCAAAGCAACAGGCAAAAGAATAAGTACAACGGGAATAACCAAAAATTTTGTTTGCATAATTTCTTCTTGAAAGGACGTGTGAAAATAACGGGCAAGAGCCAATACGGCTGCTATCTTCATCAATTCCGAAGGTTGAATCTGTATAAAGCCCAAATTTATCCACCGTTGAGCACCCTTGCTTATATAGCCTTCAATCTCCACACCGACCAATAACAACAGACATATCGCATATATGTAATAGGCATATTTCAACCAAAACTTTAAATCCGTAACGGCAATGGCAATCAACAAAACAAAGGATATTGCAAAACGGATTAAATGCGTCCCCGCCCAAGGTGAGAAACTGCCTTTTCCCGCGGAATATAAAGCCAAACAACCGACAAAAGCAATCAGGGAAATTGTCAGCAGATATATAAAGGACATATTTTTGAGCCTTGTTGCCAAAGACATTTCATCTGCACTTAATGATTTTGATATTAGGTCTTTCATTGTTTGTTTTCCCTATGTTTTTTGTCTTTTTTATCTTGTTTATCAAGTAACAGCATATATTCCAACACTTGTGAAGCAATCGGAGCGGCAACCGCACTTCCTCCCCCGCCGTGTTCAACAATCACGGCAATGGCATATTTAGGCTTATCGGCAGGAGCATAACCGACAAACAAGGCATGACTTTTTTCGTTCCAAGGTATTTCTTTTTGGTCAAAGTCGGGGCTTTCTCTTTCCTCTCTGGTAATGCGTTTTACTTGAGTTGTGCCGGTTTTTCCGCCCATTTTTCCCAAATTGCCGTCAATTTTAGCCCTTCCGGCAGTACCGTAAGTTTCGTTTACCACCGCTTCCATACCTTCATTGACCAGTTGCAAATAATGTTTGTTTATTTTTATTTTTTCCGGTTTTTGCAGTTCTTTTGTCGTTTTCTTTATCAGGGTAGGGTGAACGAAATAACCGCCGTTTACCAGCCTTGCCGTCATCATTGCCATTTGCAAAGGCGTAAGTTGCACATAACTTTGTCCTATACCGACAAGTATGGTTTCTCCCAACTGCCAAGGTTGTCCGAAAATCCTTTGTTTCCAGCTTTTTGTAGGGATAAGTCCGCTTTTTTCAAACGGCAATTCTATGCCTTCTTTGGTGCCGAGACCGAATCTTCTTGCCATTTCCGATATTTTATCTATTCCGACTTTGCGGGCAATTTCGTAAAAGTAAACGTCGCAGGAAACGGCAAGTGCCTGCTTCAAATTTACTTCCCCGTGTCCGTGTCTTTTCCAACAATGGAACCTGTGAGAGCCA
>Ga0310690_10012817_pt1 | contig 10262 bp, 12 predicted proteins | sample AusTroGonzalo_MG_2_FD_207661 | JGI IMG/M metagenome (GOLD analysis project Ga0310690, IMG submission 207661) | Bovine rumen microbial communities from tropical cattle in Woodstock, Queensland, Australia - Gonzalo_04 (v2) (version 2) | ecosystem: Host-associated > Mammals > Digestive system >...
ATTTTCTTTCCCATTTATTATTTCCTCATAAACATTATTTGTTTTCAAATCCGGTTTGACTTACCTTGCCCCGGACTTCACATCAGCTTTCTCTGAACTCCGGCCCGAGCGCCGAAAAGCGCATCATCTTTTCTGGGATCCTTCCCGGGCACCCTCAGAGCGTGCCCTTCGTCGAAAGCACGTCCGTGATCCTCGGATCGAATGAAACGGCCTCGTCGAGCGCCCTTCCGAATGCCTTGAACGCGGCTTCGGCAATGTGGTGCGAATTCAGCCCCGAGATCATGTTGATATGCAGGTTGATTCCGAAGCTGTAGGAGACCGCGTAAAAGAACTCCCGCACCATTTCCGCGTGCATTTCCCCGATCATTTCGGTCGGGAAGTCCACGTTGTAGGACAGATACGGCCTGCCGCTGATATCCACGGCCGCCATGACGAGCGCATCGTCCATCGGAATGAACGCGCTGCCGAATCTCCGGATGCCCTTTTTGTCGCCGAGCGCCTTCGCCAGCGCTTCGCCCAGAACGATGCCGGTGTCTTCGATGGTGTGATGATCGTCGACTTCGGTATCGCCCTTCACCTTGACGGAAAGGTCCATAAAACCGTGCCTTGCAAATCCGTCCAGCATGTGGTCGAAGAAGCCGACGCCGGTGGAAATGTCATTTTTCCCGCTGCCGTCCAGGCAGACCGTGATACTGATATCGGTCTCTTTCGTTTTACGGGCGGCTGATGCCGTGCGGTTGCTCATCCTTTTTTCTCCTTTTCAAAACGTCTGTTCAAAACGTGCCGCGATCGGGTCTTTTATATGATCAGTCCTTCTCAAAACGTACCGCGATCGAGTTCCTGTGCGCGGTCAGTCCTTCGCTTTCCGCGAACGCTTCTATATCCTTACTGACCGCTTCGAGCGCTTCTCTCGAATAATAGATCACGCTGGATTTCTTTATAAAATCATCCACCGAAAGGGGCGAGAAAAATCTGGCCGTCCCGTTGGTCGGAAGCACGTGGTTCGGTCCTGCAAAATAATCTCCCAGAGGCTCGCTCGAATGCTCTCCCATGAAAATGGCGCCGGCGTTCCGGATCTTTGTCATGACCAGCATCGGATCCCTGGTCAGGATCTCCAGATGCTCGGACGCGATCAGATTGGCCGCGTCAATCGCCTCGTCCATCGAAGAAGCAATGAAAATGTGTCCGAAATTTTCAAGCGACTTCTCGATGATCGGGCGTCTTTCGAGTTTCTCAAGGAACAGCCCGATCTCCCGGTTGACCTGTTCCGCCAGTTCTTCCGAAGTGGTGATCAGCGTGGCGGACGCCATCTCGTCGTGCTCGGCCTGGGAAAGCAGGTCGGCCGCCGTATATCTGGGATCTGCGGTCTCGTCCGCGATCACGAGGATCTCGCTCGGCCCCGCGATCGAATCGATGCTGACGTTTCCGTATACCGCCTTCTTGGCCAGGGCCACGTAAATGTTTCCGGGCCCGGTGATCTTGTCGACCTTCGGAATGCTTTCGGTCCCGAACGCGAGCGCGGCAATGGCCTGGGCTCCGCCGACCTTGAAGATCCGGTCCGCTCCGGCTTCATGCGCGGCCACGAGCACCGCCGGATTGATCGTCCCGTCCTTTGCGGGAGGCGTCACCATGATGATCTCATCCACGCCCGCGACCTTCGCGGGAACGATGTTCATAAGCACGGACGAGGGATAAAATGCCTTCCCGCCCGGCACGTAGACGCCGGCCCTCTGCATCGGGATGACCTTCTGCCCAAGGAAGGTTCCGTCCTCTGTGGTCGTGAACCAGCTGTTGGTCTTCTGCCTTTCGTGGAATGCGCGGATGCTGTCGCGGGACCTGCGGATGACTCCGACAAGTTCGTCCGGGATCCGGTCATAGGCTTCCCGAAGCTCGTCCTCCGTGACCAGGACATTCGCCCCGCTGATATCCGGGCAGTCGAATCTGCACGTATATTCAAAAAGCGCGGCATCGCCGTTCTTCCTTACATTTTCGATTATTTCCGCCACGGCCCGCTCGAATGAATCCAGCCGGTCCGGGCTCCTTTTCATCAGATCTTCGATGAGGGCTCTGCTGCTCTCGCCCGTGAGTTTCGTTATTTTCATAGTTCCTCCGCACTCTTAAGCCTTAAGGCGTTGATGATCGCCGCGATACGGTCATTTTCCATTTTCATGCTGACGGGGTTCACGATGACCCTGGCCGAAAGATCCAGGATCGTCTCCAGCACCTCGAGCCCGTTCTCACGCAGGGTGCTGCCGGTCTCGACGATGTCCACGATGACCTCGGAAAGCCCCACGATTGGCGCCAGCTCGATCGAACCGTTCATCTTGATGAGCTCGACCGTCTGGTTCTTCTGATTGTAAAAATAATCCTTCGCGATGCGCGGATACTTCGTCGCGACCCGGATCATTTCGTTGTTCGTAAGGTACTTCTTCGCCTCCGCCGGCCCGCAGACGCACATCCTGCATTTCCCGAGGCCCAGATCCAGCACCTCGTAGACATTCCGGTTCTCTTCGAGAATGGTATCCTTCCCGACGATCCCGATGTCGGCCGCCCCGTACTCTACGAAGGTCGGCACGTCCGGCCCCTTCGCCATGAAGAATTTGAGCCTGTACTCCTCATTCGTGAAAATGAGTTTCCGCGAGCCCTTGTCGCGGATCTCCGCGCAGCTCATGCCGGCGCCCTCCAGCATGTCGAGCGTCTGTCCGGCCAGTCTTCCCTTTGTAAGTGCTATCGTTAAATAACGCATCCGTTCTCCCGTTGTATCAGATCGCGCTTCTTTCAAATCATCCAGACGATCTTCTGAAAGCTGTGTCTTTCACAGTGCGCGACGTGTTCTTCCTTTGTAAATCTGTCGTCGAAAAGCATGCCGGATACGGCCCGGCCTTCGCTTCTCAAATGAATGATCTCCTGCTGCGCTTCCCGAATACTCCGTTCGCTGTAAATGACCATCGTTCTTTCGGGACCGCAGGATGCAGCCTTCTTCTGGCGCATCAGCGCCGTCAGGATCTCGTCCGCGCGGGCCGTGAAGCCGACCGCGGGAGAATTCTTGCCGAATTTCTCCACGAAGCTGTCGTAGCGCCCGCCCTTGATGACCGCGTCTCCTGTGCCGTATGTCAGCGCCTGGAAAATGATCCCTGTGTAATACGTATAATTGCTGAGCATCCCCAGGTCGAAACTGATGTATTTCTCGCAGCCGTAGAGCTTCAGGAGGCCGTATACCTCCTTAAGCCGGCTCAAAGCCTCATTCGCTCCCTCGATCCCGGCCGCGCTCTGTGCCCGGTCGAGCACGTCGGCGTCACCGAAGAGGGTGAAGAATTCCATGAACGCATTTTTGAGCTCCGGCGTGATCTGCTGTTTGTCCACCAGTTCCTGCGCGCCGAACTGATTCCTCTGCGTCAGCAGGATCCTGAGCTCGTCCACCGTATCCTCGTCGAGGCCGGCCGCCTTTACGAGGGCCTTGAAATACGCTACATTTCCGATGCTGATCCGGAAATCCGAAAGCCCCGCCTTCTTCATGATCTCCACAGCCATGGAAATGGCTTCCGCGTCCGCCGCAGGCGAATCGTCGTTCAAAAGCTCGACGCCCATCTCCGTGGTCTCGTTGAGCCTTCCCCTGTAATTGCCGTGGTTCACGTAGACATTGCCCTTATAGCAGAGGCGCAGCGGCAGTTCCTCATCAGTATAATACATGGAAACGGCCCGGGCAACGGAGGGCGTAAAATCCGGCCGGAGCGCCAGCGTATGACCGTCCCGGTCGAAAAGCTTGTAAAATGCCGACGAGCTGCCCTTTCTCCCGTCCATCTCGAAAACGTCCAGGAATTCCAGCGCCGGCGTCTGTATGAAACGGTAGCCGTAACTGATGAAAATATCTTTGATCCGGCTGCACAGCTCCATTTTCCTTTCATATTCCGTGCCGAGAATATCCCGCATGCCTGCCGGCGAATGTATGATCCTGTTCATTGAAAACTCTCTCCAAACGCTTTAGTCTGCTAACACGCTACCATGTTACCATATCAAATTATCTTGTCAACTGTCCGTTTCTTACTGCCGATCATTTCCGGCTGTTGCTCATTTCCGGCTGTTATTCATTCGTCCCGGTCGGCCAGGTCCGTATTGATCCCCGCCAGGTAAGGAATGAGGATCCCGCCCTTCATGGGAAGAACATAGCGATCGTCCAGTTCACCGAATTTAAAATGCTTCGGCCCGCCGTTCTTTGCCCGGTCCATGAATTTCGTCAGCTCGGCAAAGGTCATGTAATAATAAACATCCGGCCCGGAAAAATACAAAAGCAGAAAGGCGATCCCGTCCTGGGCGTCAAAATCCTTCATGAACTCATACTGATGGGCGTGGATGTTCGCCAGCGGAAAGCTTAAGGCATGGCACTCCTTTGCATCGAAACAGACCGGAATGCCCTGGACGACCCCGATGTAATCGACCGTACTCTTCTGGTCGAAATAAGCCATGGTAATATGATGGGTCTCTTTGTCGAAATTGACGGGTGTAATGGGAGTCGGCACCTTCTGGATCAGCGCCAGTCCCTTCTCGCGGTAGTCTTCATTCGTCCTGTTGACCAGATCCTCCAGATCGGATCCCCGGAGCCCCCTGCTTTTGAAAGTTCCCATTCCGCCTTCCTCTCACTGCAGGATCTTGAATTCACTGAACGGCCAGTACCGGAACATGGCCTTTCCGACGAGGAGGCTTCGATCTACATAATGGGTGTACCAGAACCTGGAATCGTTCGAATTATTCCTGTTGTCCCCCATCATGAAATACGAGTTTTCCGGTACGCGGAACACGTCGTTGTCAAATCCCGAATCATTCTGGGGCTCATGCAGGAAGGAGGTGTCTGTGAGCGTCGCATTTCCGAGCATCGTGGGATCCTCGATGAGCTCCTCGTCCGGTATGTCCGTGGTCACGACGGAGCTGTCGATCACATAGACATCGCCGTAGGAGACCACCACGGTCTCGCCCGGCATTCCGATGATGCGTTTGATGTAAAGCACGCTCTGATCGTCGGGATACTTGAAAATGACGATGTCATAACGTTCGGGATCCCCGAACGCATATGCAAGCCTGTTTCCGAAGATACGGTCCCCTTTCATAATGGTGGTTTCCATGGACTGGGAAGGGATCTGCGCATTGATGACGACAAAATTAAGCAGAATAAAGGCTGCCGCTACTACGATCAGCGCCAGTCTGATATATTCCCACGCGATGCCCGCCTTGCTTTTCTTCGGTTCTGTCGGCTCTGAAGGTTCTGTTGGCTCAGTAATTACAGTTTCTTCGATTCTATCCGTTTCCATTTTATCATTCCGTATCTATTTCCGGCAGATCCTCCGCGGAGCGCTCCTCGAAAATCCTCCCTGAAAGTCCGGGGAGTTCCTCGATCGTTTCCGGAAATGTAAGTCTGTACGAGTGGAGATACTGCCTCTTTAACCCGTATTGTTCCCTGAGCAGCCTGTTGAGCCTTTCGTCCCCGTACCGGGGATCCCCGGCGATCGGATGACCGAGCAGGAGAAGCTGCTGCCGGATCTGATGCGTGCGTCCGGTCAGGAGCTCGGCATTCACATACGAAAGACGCCTGCCGGCTTCTATGACGGTAAAACGCGTAGCCATCCGGCTGCCGTCCTTTTCCGACCGGCTCTCGAAAAGCCCTTCTTTATTAAAATGCCCTTTTACCAGGCAGATGTATTCCTTCCGTATTTCCCGATCCCGTATGAGCTTCGACAGGCACTGCGCGCTCTTCAGATTCTTCGCGCAGATCACGAGTCCGCTCGTATTCCGGTCGAGCCGGTTCACGGCCGAGGGACGGTAAAGCTGCAGGTCCGCTTCATTTTTCTCTGTGAGATAAGCCACCAGCAGATCGTTCAGCGAGGCTTCGTTCCTGTCATCCCTCTGGGTCAGGAGACCCGCCGGCTTGTTATACAGCAGCAGGTCGTCATTTTCAAAAATGATGCCGCGTGCAAACGCTTTTACATCAGGCCCGCCGGACCCGCCCTTTGCGGCATCCCTGCCGGCTCCGGTGCCCTGCGCTCTTTTTCCGCTTTCTGTACTGCCTGAAAACTTCGCAAGCGTTTCGTCGCTGAACCAGATCCTGACCGCGTCCCCGGCCTTTAAAATGACCGATCCGTCGGCTTTCGCCCCGTTCAGGACGATCTTCTTCTGCCGCAGCATCCGGTAGAGAAAACCCGTCCCGGCATCCGGCAGATACCGTTTCAGGAACTTGTCCAGTCTCTGGCCTTCCGTATCCGGGCCGATGACTATCTCCCGCATATCACAAAGCCAGCACGAGCATGACGTTCTTCATCCGGGATTCGAGCGAATAGTCCCGCGCGGTGGCCTTCCTGGCGGAGGCGAGCCGCTCGAAGAAGCTCTTTTTGGAGTGGATGTCGAATATCTTAACGCTCGAGTCGATTCCTTCTATTTTCATGCAGTTCTTGATATGGACCTGCATTTTGTTCACCTTGTCGACCGGCATTTCGCGGTCGCAGTACGCCACAACGGATGTGCCGTAAAGAAGCACAGCATCCAGGAACATGCTGTTCTTCTCCGTCGTCAGGTACAGTTCGTACAGCATGGTGGCCTGTCCGGCTTCACTCTTGATCTCGTTATAAAGGCTTTCGGAAATCGGCTTCCGAAGATACATCATGATCATACTGACCGCGGCCATGGCAGCCGGTATGACGCCGACGATGGCGATGATGGTATAGATATTCCTGCGGTCGCCCTGGTTCAGTACGAAACCCACAAGAAAAATGGCTATAGGAATCAGAAAAAGACAGATGGTCTTAAGCGTCCGTCTGTATTTCTGGTCTTTTATATAGCCATACTTGCCTTTTTCTACTTTTTTGGATCTCAACTGGGATCTTCGTCCGATACTGTTACTTCAAAATCATCCGGGAGGTCGTCCTCGTATCTGTCGTCATCCGTCTCGTAGCTTTCGTAACCTTCGTCACGTCCGAGTGAAGGACGCAGTTCGGATCTGTTCTGATTGAGAACATCGTAACAGTTCTGAAGCGTCATGATCAGGCTTTCGTTCTGAGCGGAAATGCCGGACAGGGAATCGCCGATGGCCGACGCGGTATGGGCGAGAATGTCGTCCGTATACTGCATGGCGCTCGTACGGATGTTGTTGGCGTCCCTCTGTGCGGAATCCAGGATCTCCTGAGCCTGCTGGTTGGCCGCATTCACAGTGTCGCTCGCCTGCACGTAGGCCTGTTTCATGATCTCGGTCTGGGTGACCATTTCCTGAGCCCTGGCCTCGGCCTCGGCGATAATGGCTTCCGCCTTCTCCTGAGCATCGGTAAGGATCGCGTCCTTATTGCTGATAATCTTCTGATAACGCTTGATCTCGTCAGGGGTCTTTAAGCGCAGCTCCCGGAGCATTTCCTCAAGTTCTTCCTTATTTACGACGATCTTCGTCGATGAAAGCGGCTGATACTTACAACCGTCCACATATTCTTCAATTTCTTCGATAATCTGCTCTATTCTGCTGCTGCTCATTCCGCTTCAACCAACCTTTCATTTAGTATTCCGTATTTTTTTCTCATCTGTTCCGCAACATAGGGTGTGACAAGTCTGTCAATGTCGCCTCCGTAGGAAGCAATTTCCTTTGCAAGAGACGAACTGATGTATGAGTATTCCAGCGAGGTAGCAAAGAAAACAGTATCCAGATCCGGATTGAGGCTCCTGTTCGTCTGGGCGATCTGGATCTCGTATTCAAAATCCGTGATAGCCCGGAGTCCTCTGACAATACTGTCCGCATGCTGTTCTCTCGCAAAATCCACCGTGAGCCCGCTGAAACTGACGACCTCCACATTTGGAATTTCGCGCACTACTTCATTAATGATACTAACACGTTCATCTGTGGAAAACAATGCCTGTTTTGCCGAATTCCGCAAAATTCCGATAATAACTTTGTCAAATATTGCCGAAGCACGCTCCGTAATATCCAGATGTCCGCGGGTAAAGGGATCAAAGCTTCCGGGGTAAATGGCAATTTTCATAGTTTCGCAATCTCTCCTTTAACTATGTGAAAAAAAATATGCATATTCGTTTTGTAATTCTTAATACGTTCCACTTCTATATAGGAAGCCTCCGTCCACGAGATGTCATCGTCGGCGGCCGTCTCCGCGATGCAGAGCGTGTCCTCCGTGATCCATCCGGAACCGCGCACGCTGTCCGTGATCTTCTTCTCAAAGCCCTTCCTGTAAGGCGGATCCATGAACAGAATATCATAAGGCGCATCGCACTCATATTCAGAAAAAACATTGACGGCATCACCGCGGATCACCTTCGTACGGTCGTCGAACCGCGTGAACCGGATATTTTCTTCGATGCATGCAAGCGCCTTGCGCTGTTTTTCCACGAAACACGCAAAAACGGCCCCGCGGCTCAGGGCTTCGAGGCCGATCCCGCCGCTGCCCGCAAAAAGATCGAGAAAGCGGCTTCCCCTGACATAGGGGTCGATGATGTTGAAAAGCGTTTCCTTGATGCGGTCGGTCGTGGGTCTCGTACTGTCGCCGGGGACAGTCTTTAAAGGCAGGCTTTTTCTCGTACCGGCAATAATACGCATGACGTTCACCTACGAGCGGTTCCTGAACTGCTCTCTCCAGTCCAGATCGCCGCGGGCCAGGCAGAGGATCAGGGCCTCCGCCGAAGCGATGTTGGTCGCCAGCGGAATATTATAAAGATTGCACGAGTTGATGATGTTCATAATATCCGGGTCCTTGGCACTGATCATGTTGGGGTTGTAGAAGAACACCACGAGGTCCATATCCCCGCGCTCGATCATCTCGGTGAACTGCTTCTCCCCGCCGAGACTGCCCGAAAGAAATTTATGAACGTGCAGGAAAGTTACGCCTTCAATACGGTGTCCCGTAGATCCGGTCGCATATATATCATGATTCGCCAGTATGCTCTGATAGGCGATACAGAAGTCTTCAATAAGGCTTTTCTTACTGTTATGCGCTATAAAACCGATGTTCACGTTAAACTCCTGAGTGATACCATGCACAAAAAAAAAGCACAATTTTTAAATATTATAACAAGAGATTCCTAAAAATGCAATCGGTTTTGTCTATAATAATGCATTTTTTCGTATAAAATTATGTACAATTTATAAGGTATCACTAAACAGATCCTGTTCGTGCGCCTGCACCGCCTTGCGGATACTGGTATTTTTATCCAAAACAAGCCCCGGATCTTCTGACATAATCACCTGCGAGGTCTCGGAAGCCGCCTCCAGTATGTCCGGATACGCGAGAGGATCCGCCAGCGCAAATCCCGCTTCCCCGCTCTGCCGCAGTCCGAACAGATCGCCCTGGCCCCGAAGCTTCAGGTCCTCGGAGGCAATGTGAAAACCGTCGTTCGAGCTCACGAGGATGTTCAGCCGCTCGCTGACGTCCTTCCCGCCCGAATTGATGAAAATGCAGTAGGACTGGTCTTTCCCCCTGCCGATCCGTCCCCGGAGCTGGTGCAGTCCGGAAAGCCCGAAGCGGTCTGCGTTCTCGACCATCATGACCGTGGCGTTCGCCACGTCCACGCCGACTTCGATGACCGTCGTGGAAACCAGGATGTCGATTTCCCCGGCGGCGAAGCGGGCCATTTTGTCGTTCTTTTCCTCCGGGCGCATCCGCCCGTGCAGGGATTCGATCCGCACGCTTCCCGGAAAGATCTCCTTAAGCCTTTCCGTACAGGTAATGACGTCTTCGCAGTCAAGATCCTCATTTTCTTCGATCATCGGGCATACGACGTAGGCCTGATGCCCTTTCCGGACCTCGTCCAGAATGAATTTATAAGCAGTCTTTCTGTATCCGGGATCCACCACGCAGTTCTTCACCGGAAGTCTTTCCTTCGGCATTTCGTCGATCACGGACACGTCCATATTTCCGTACAGGATCAGCGCCAGGGTCCGCGGGATCGGGGTCGCGCTCATGATCAGCACGTGGGGCATCTTTCCTTTGTCCGAGAACAGCGCGCGCTGTCCGACGCCGAACCGGTGCTGCTCGTCCGTGATCACGAGACCCAGTTCCTTAAAGACGGCCTTGTCCTGGATCAGCGCGTGGGTACCGACAATAAGTTTCGGACGGCCCGAGGCGATATCCTCCTGCACCGCCCTTTTTTCTTTTGGCGAAAGTGAACCGGTCAGGAGCACCGGCGCGTCCAGCCCTTCGATCGGCCGGACCGCCTCGCAGAGGGACCGGTAATGCTGCATTGCCAGCACCTCGGTCGGCGCCATGAGCGCTGCCTGGTAACCGTTC
>Ga0310690_10012819_pt1 | contig 10261 bp, 3 predicted proteins | sample AusTroGonzalo_MG_2_FD_207661 | JGI IMG/M metagenome (GOLD analysis project Ga0310690, IMG submission 207661) | Bovine rumen microbial communities from tropical cattle in Woodstock, Queensland, Australia - Gonzalo_04 (v2) (version 2) | ecosystem: Host-associated > Mammals > Digestive system >...
AGGTGTTACTCCACCAACCGTTCATGACCTTCAGGTCAAAGTCAGGTGTCACGTCTGATACGTCAAAGAGCAAGGTCTTGAGACCAAAGTAAACATCATCAGGAATGGTGGGCAAGTGTGCACCCTCAGTAGAACTGAAACGCATAGCTGCAGCATCCCATGCACCTGGTATGAATGGCGGTTGCGGCTCTTCACTTGGATCTCTGTTAGGATCACCATAGATATAGTACTTCACAAGCGGGTTGGAGATCTTATCACACTCAACAGGCCATGTAGTAACCAACAATGTGCCGTCAGCACAAAGGGCTGTGAGTTTAATCTCATAGTTAGTGGGAAGATAATTACCATTCTCATCCCAATTCACCTTCATCTTATTCGATGCAAAGTTTCCAATCTTTTCCTTACCAGCGAAATCCCACTTTGCATTGACAGGGGCAGAGGTCTGACAGGTGATCACGTTACCGAATTCACCCTCCTTGCCTGGAGCCACCTTGGGACCAAAGGTCTTATAGATGGCCTTGATGGTGATGCTGTTCGTCTCAGTGTCTTTGATGTGCGTTAAAACGATATTCGACACGTTGGTAGCCCCATCGGGAACAGTATACCTATAGAATCCAGCCTTCTTTTGAATTTTCTCTGGCTTTTCGCCTGCAATGGAGATTCTCCAACAGGTGTCGGCTATGGTCTCTGGATCGAAATAGATGGTGATACCCTCGCAGTCTTTAACGTCAATGTTATCCAACAAGGTAACAGGCGCATCCTTGGTAGCCGTATAGGTCTTCTGGCCGGAAATCTGATTTACCTTGTCAACAATGACTGTGGACATCGCCCTAAGCTCGTCAACAGTGATGTGACTCCCGTTGTCAATCTTCTCATGAACGGGATCGCAGGCTATGAACACACCTACTGCGGCAAATAACAAAAATATCTTTTTCATATTGTTTCATTTAATAATATTAATAAAGAACTTTATAGGTGTACTCTTTGGCAGGAGTCTTATCATCCCATCCTGCGTTCTGTTTCAGAGCACCTTTCATCAGATTAATCTGAGACTGAGGTTTAGGCAAGAAACCTTTAGTATCTGCATAACGCTTCGCCCAACCGACTTCGGTCATCTGTTTCATAGTCTGGCTTTTCTTCTTGCCAAGGCATGTAATCTGTTGACCCGCCTGTTTCTGAAGAGCCTTGGCTGCGTAAGAGCTCTGACTGTGCTTATCACAACCAGACCAGCGACGCATGTCGTTGAAGCGGAGTCCCTCCAGTGCGAACTCCCAACGACGCTCGTTCTGAACGTTCTCTAAAGAGTATCCTGTCTGAGCTACACCGGCACGCTTCTGAACCTGGTTCATGTAGGAAGCCTCACCAGTGAGTTCGGTAAGCATCAGCAGCACGTCTGGATAACGCATCAGGTAGAAGTCCTCGAAGTGGTCACCCTGCTGCGGGTTGTCAAGCGAACTGGAAGAGTAACCCGGACACTGTTTCCACCATGAGTCGTTGTCGGCGGGGTTGGCATCAAGGTTTACGTCGGCGTACTTCTTGACAGCATAGCCGGACTCCTCGCAGTCGTCCTTCTCATAGGTATAGGATTCGAGTTCATTATCGAGGTCAATCATAGTGGCATTCCTACGGGGGTCATTCTCAGGCCAGTCTTGCCAGAGATTGCATGAAGGAGTACCCTGACCCCAGCCCTGGTTGAACGGATAGGTCTTGTCGCGCTTACCGTTGTCATTGGTAGCACCGTTACGAAGGCCCCAGAAGCAAGAGAGGTAGTTTGAATACATACGCGGGTTACAATAAGTACCGCCGATACTCCAGTTTGAAGCGTTCATGAACTGAATCTGGAAGAGTTCCTCAGTGTTGCCGTTACCATTGCCGGGCTTGTCGAAGCAGTCCGCCTCGTTCATATCTGCGATGTATGCGTATGCATGGCCCTTACCGTCGAGTGCCTCTTTCAGAAGATAACTGTTAGAGTACTGCCAGAGTGAACGGAAGTCAGGACGGAGTTGATAGCCACCGTTTGCAACGATATCCTTCAGACCACTAACGACATCATTCTTGGTAAGTTTACCGGCTTTGCAACCTTCCTGCTCTACCAGCGTAACGTCAGGACCGCCATTTTTAAGTTCTTTTACTCCCTTATAGAAGCCAGCCCAGAACATGTAAGCACGTGCGAGGAAACCCTCAGCACAGTACTTGTCAGCATGACCAGAACCGTTTGCCCTCTCAGCCTTCATCAGGTTCTTAGCAGAAACAAAGTCAGACATAATCTGAGGATAAATGGCTTCTTCAGCGCTCACCTCCTGCATCATGTCGTCCGTAATAACAGTAGAGGTAATCAGGGGTACATCACCGTACAACTGGGAGAGCCACATGTAATAAAGACCACGCATGAAGAACGCCTCACCGAGAAGTTGGTTGCGCTGTGCCATTTGGTCAGAAGTCCAAGCCACATTGTCAATGGTCGCGATCATGGTGTTAGCACGTGAAATACCACCGTACAGAAGGGTGAAGTTATACTCATACTGGTTAGAACTTGCCGTCGTGAAGTGATGCAGTGACTTTGCAACGTTGTCCTGCAGACCGCCACTTCCGTAGCAGTCGTCCGACATGAGTGACCACCAATAGAAAGGATTGTTCAATAAACCACTGTTATCGCCGCCGCCTAACGTACTCATGATACTGTAGGTTGCTGCATTCAAAGCCTCTACATCAGCAGGCTTACCAGGGAAAGTCGCCCCAGTCATCTCTGTCACACGCGGATCAGTATCCAGCGCATCGTTACAGGAAATAAACAAGGTTGCTGACAAGACAGCCAACGATGATAAAATATATTTCTTCATAGATTTTTGTCGATTTAGAATTTAATACTTGCACCAATCAGGAAAGTACGAGATGGCGGGTAAAGACCGAGGTCGATACCAGAAGCCCAACCATTGCCACCTGCAGAGTTACCTACCTCAGGATCGAGACCTTTGTAACCGGTGAAGGTGTAGAGGTTCTGAACCTGAACATAGAGACGAAGCTGCTGGAGAGGACATGTCTTCCAGAGTTGCTTGAAGTCGTAACCAAGGATGACACTCTTAATCTTGAAGTAGTCGGCATCCTCCATATAGCGGGTAGATACCCAGTTTGTATTCTCGCTACCAGTACTTGTAATACGTGGCTGAGTGTTGGAGGTTCCTTCACCATACCAACGCTCCAGAATCGAGGTATCGTAGTTCTGGTAAGGAGCATCACTGAATGAACGGTAAGAGCGCATGATCTGCTGACCGAATGCACCAGCACCGTTGATAGAGAAGTCAAGACCCTTCCAGGTCAGACCGAGGTTCACACCGAGAAGCACATCCGGGTTCGGGTTACCGATCTCGTGGCGGTCACAAGTTTCACCTTCTGCGTAGGTAATCACACCGTCACCGTTCCAGTCGTCCCAAATCAGGTCACCAGGCAGTGCGCCGTCAAGGACAGCCTTTCCAGCCTTACGAGCCTCGTCAATCTGATCCTGGTTCTGCCAAACACCGCTGTATGACATACCGTAGAAGTAACCGATAGGTCTGCCTTCCTCTGCACGGTAGATATACTCAGTACCCTGTGAGAGAACGCCGCTAGGACCATTGATGTAGTGGTTGTCGTTGGCGATACGGGTTACCTTGTTTTTCTGGGTGGTAAAGTTCACACCGACGTTGTAACGGAGGTCCTTGCCAATTCTGTCATTCCAAGTGAGGGCGAGCTCGAAACCTGTGTTCCTAACGTCACCACCATTGATAGCTGCAGGGTTGGTACCATAGACGGAAACCATCTGACCGCCGATCAGCCAGTCCTTCGTGGTTTTCTTGTACCAGTCGAAGTTTACAGCCAGACGGCTGTTGAACAAGCGTGCGTCGAAACCTAAGTCAATCTGTTCAGAAGTCTCCCAAGTCAGGTCAGGATTAGGTACGATGTTGGCGTAGGCACCGGTATTTGGAGTACCAGCGGTAGAGGTTTCCATGGCAGAGCCGAACTTGTAACCGCTATCGTTTGCTGTGCCTGACAGGGCAATAGTAGCAAGATACTGGTACTTAGAGATGTCCTTGTTACCGTTCTGTCCCCAAGATGCACGGATCTTGAAGAAATCGAGCCAACTCTTAGTCTTCTCCATGAACTTCTCGTTGCTGACTACCCAACCTGCAGATACAGAGGGGAATGTACCCCAGCGCTTACCGTCAGTGAAGATACTTGAACCGTCGTGACGGAGGGTTACGGTAGCCATGTAGGTCTCATTCCAGTCCCAGCTTACACGACCGAAGAAAGAGGAAAGATACTCCTCATCGTTCGGGTTACCGGTAAGGGAGACGTCGGTGATATTCGTAAGTTTGTAGTTTGACAGCCATGCAGAATCCCAACCCTTCAGTGTAGCGAGTTGATCGCCCCAGTTGACCTTATTGGATCCACCGACATTGAAACTCCAAGCGCTGCTCTGGAAGGTCTGACCTACCATGGCAGAAATCTTGTGACCATTAAAGATAGGAAGGTCATAGGTAATGGTATTCTCTACAGACCATGAAGTGTTCAACCAGGCACTCTGGCTGGTACTATAAATAACAGATGTTGCATTACCATAACCAGATGAACGCGGCTCACCGTAATTACGGTATGAACCAGATCCCCACCAGTAGTTGAACTGGGAACGCCATCTCAGACCCTTGATGGGCTGGACAACCAAGAAGGCTGTAGCATTGGTATTAACGCTACGGCTCTCTGCTATGGAGTTAAAGCCACCCTTCTGGAGGTTCTCCCATGGGTTGCTGAACAAAGAAGAGTTCCAACCTTGACCATAGGTAACGTTACCGTTGAAGTCCTGATAGGTATAGTTCTCGCCGTTCTCAGCGTACTGGGGAACGAGCGGGGAAGTCTGGAGCAGACTGTGGATATAACTCCAGTACATACCATCCTCAGCGAGGTCGTGGTTCTTGGTGTAGCCAATGGAGATATTCTCACCGATGGTGATGGCATCGAAGTCCTTCACCTTCAGAAGCACGTGACTGCTGTTGAGGCGGATGGTGTGACGCTTGTAGTAAGAAGCCTTATCGGCACCCATGATACCCTCGTTGCCAGTATAGCCATAGGACATCATGAACTTAGAACGGTCTGAACCGCCGGTCAACGTCACAGAATGATTGTGCTGAACAGCATTCTTGTTAACGAATGAACCCCACCAGTCAGTGCCTGTCCAACCACTGTTAACCTTGGAAATAATGTCCTGTGGCACGAAACCTGACCAGTCCATCTTCTGACCTGAAGTGTTGAAGGTATACTCGTCCAAAATGGTCATGAACTGCGAAGCATTGAGCAGTTGCGGACGCTTGTAAACATTGGACCAACCAATAGCACCATTGTAAGTGATCTCAATTTTGCCTTCCTTACCCTGTCTGGTAGTAACCAGGATAACGCCGTTAGCAGCACGGGAACCGTAGATGGCTGCAGATGCGGCGTCCTTCAAGATATCGATGCTCTCGATATCAGCAGGGTTGATGTCGTCAAGGCTACCACCAGCTACACCGTCGATAACGTAGAGAGGTGCAGAGTTACCTGTGGTACCGATACCGCGGATGTACACCTTGTAACCCTTACCAGGCTGTGAAGATGTCTGGGTGATCTGTACACCAGGAGTGCTTGACTGCATGGCCTCGAGGGCGTTAGTGGTGTTCAGTTTGGCGATGTCCTCACCCTTTACCTGAACAGTAGCACCCGTTACGAGTTTCTTCTTCATCGTACCATAACCGATGACAACAACGTCATTCAGCGTTGTGTTGTCCTCAGCCAAGGTAACGGTGATGTTACTCTTGCCACCTACAGGTACCTGCTGGGTTACATAACCCACGTAGGATATGCTCAGGGTGGCATCGGAAGCAGCCTTGATGCTGAAGTTACCGTCGAAATCGGTAATCGTAGCTTCATTGCTGCCTTGCACTTTGACGGTGGCGCCAATAACTGGTTCGCCTGTCTCATCGTTTACTGTTCCTTTAACAATGCTTTGAGCCATAGCTCCCAGGGGGAACAAACAAAGCAAGAACAGAAAAACTAATAGCTTTTGAAGTGATTTGATTTTTCGATTCATACCTTAGTGATTAATAATTATAAATATAGTTAAAACTTAAGTATTTTTTATTAGTAAAATATTCAATATTAAACTGTGATTGATGGGACATGAAAATCCCTCCACGCCAAGCCCCTAGGACCCGCAATGGTGAGTCATTATTACTTCTTTAATGGCATAGTCTTAGTTTCTAATTTTATATTGTTGTTGTTAACAGATATACACATTCTAATAGGCGAACGCTAAAATTCACCATGCAAAGATAACACTTTTTATCAAACCACATGCTTTTTTCATGATATTTTTTTATCTTTCTTGCTATTTTCTCTCCTTCCTCCACTGTTTTTTAACATTTGAGGCTATTTTTTGCTTATAAGTGTAAAAAATACAATATTGTTTATCTCCTTTCTGAATCTCGTTCTATTGCGTCTAAATTCACGCGTACCATATTTATATTATATATGGTTTTCTTTTCAAAGATTTGGAGGTTTCGAAGATAAATTGTACCTTTGCTGACTGAATCGAAATGACATGAATATGAAACTGATTACTACCACCTGTCTGTGCCTGATGGCACTCACTGCTTCAGCGCAACAGTCTGGAGCCAACAAATATCCGTACCAGAATCCCAGTCTGTCGGCTCATGAACGAGCCGTCGACCTGTGCTCACGTCTGACACTGGAAGAGAAAGCCTCGTTGATGTTAGACGAGTCTCCTGCCATTCCCCGTCTGGGCATCAAGAAGTTCTTCTGGTGGAGCGAGGCACTCCACGGAGCCGCCAATATGGGAAACGTAACGGTATTCCCGGAACCTATCGCCATGGCATCGTCTTTCAATGATGACTTATTATATAAGGTGTTCGATGCTGCCAGCACGGAGTTCCGTGCCCAGTATAATGAGCGCATGTATCGTGGTTCCGGTGAGGATGAGAAATTCCACAGTCTCTCTGTCTGGACTCCGAACGTGAATATCTTCCGTGACCCCCGTTGGGGACGAGGTCAAGAGACATACGGTGAAGACCCCTATCTGACAAGTGTCATGGGATGTGCTGTCGTTCGCGGACTGCAAGGACCTGAGACCTCCAAATACCGTAAGTTGTGGGCTTGTGCCAAACATTATGCCGTACACAGTGGTCCGGAATATACACGTCACTCTGCCAACCTGACCGATGTATCGCCCCGTGATTTCTGGGAAACCTATATGCCTGCCTTCAAGACATTGGTACAGGATGCCAAAGTCCGTGAGGTGATGTGTGCCTATCAGCGTCTGGACGACGACCCTTGTTGCGGTAGTAACCGTTTGATGCAGACCATCCTTCGTGACGAATGGGGATTCCAATACCTGGTCGTCAGTGACTGTGGCGCCGTCTCTGATTTCTACACTTCGCATAAGAGTTCCACCGACTCCATACACGCCTCTGCCAAGGCAACATTGGCAGGTACGGATGTGGAGTGCGGCTTTGCTTATGCCTATAAAGGCATTCCCGATGCCGTGCGTCGCGGTTTCATCACAGAGGCAGAAGTGGATAAACATGTCATCCGACTGCTGGAAGGTCGTTTCGACTTAGGTGAGATGGACGATCCCTCACTGGTAGAATGGTCGAAGATTCCGTATTCCGCCATGTCTACAAAGGAATCGGCACAACTGTCGTTAAATATGGCTCGTCAGAGCATCGTTCTGCTGCAAAATAACAACAATATCCTGCCTCTCAAGAAAAACGCAGAGAAGATTGCCGTCATCGGTCCCAATGCCGACAATGCCCCGATGATGTGGGGTAACTATAACGGTATGCCTAATCATACGATTACGATTCTCGACGGCATCAAGACCAAGCAGAAGAAACTCTATTACACCAAGGGTTGTGACCTGACCTATGACCAGGTGATGGATTGCCAGTTGGCTACACAATGTAGTTTTGAGGGTAAGAAAGGTATGAAGGGTACCTTCTGGAACAACCGTAGGATGGAAGGTAAACCTGTTACTATAGAGTATTACACGACACCGCTGGCGGTAACCACTGCAGGTATGCACAACTTCGCCCCTGGCATCCAGATTGAGGATTTCTCCGCTAAATACGAGACGGTTTTCACCCCCAAGGAGGCTGGCGAGTATGTCGTGAACGTAGAAGGTACAGGACATTTCGAACTCTACATCAATGGAGAGCGTAAGTTCATGCACCATATCTGGCGTACGACTCCTAACCGTGTACCCATTCAGGCAGAAGCAGGAAAGAGTTATAACATCGAAGTGCGCTACGCCCACATTCAAACCTACAATGCCGATCTGAAAATTAATGTGGCTAAGGAACTGCCTATTAACTATCAAGAGACCATTGCCCAGTTGAAGGGTATCGACAAGGTGATCTTCGTAGGTGGTATCTCTCCTGCTCTTGAGGGTGAGGAGATGCCTGTGGATATCGAAGGTTTCAAGGGCGGTGACCGCACCAATATCGAATTGCCGAAGGTACAGCGTGACTTCCTGAAAGCGCTCAAAGAGGCTGGCAAACAGGTTATCTTCGTCAACTGCTCTGGCTCTGCCATCGCATTGACTCCTGAGACCAAGACCTGCGACGCCATCGTACAGGCATGGTATGCCGGACAAGAGGGTGGTACCGCTATCGCCGATGTCCTTTTCGGTGACTATAACCCAAGCGGAAAACTGCCTGTCACCTTCTACAAAAACTCATCGCAGTTACCCGACTATGAAGACTATTCCATGAAGGGACGTACCTATCGTTATTTCGATGACCCGTTGTATGCCTTCGGATATGGTATGAGCTACACCCAGTTCCAGATGGGTGAAGGAACACTTGCCAAGCAAGGCGAGAACTATACGCTGACCATTCCTGTCACCAATACAGGAAAGTGCGACGGAACGGAGATCGTACAGGTCTATCTCCGTGACTTGTCTGACAAGGAAGGTCCTTCCAAATCGTTACGTGCCTTCCAACGAGTTGATGTGAAAGCAGGACAGACCGTTAAGGCGACACTGACACTCACCCCGAAGTCCTTCGAATTCTTTGATACAGAGACAAATACAATGCGCATCAAGTCTGGCAATTACCAATTGTTCTATGGTAACAGTTCACGGTCAGAAGACTTGAAAACGATGACGATAACCTATTAAAATACGACAGGGCAGGATACATTTCCTGCCCTATTTTTCTTTTTCCACTCATTTTTTGTAACATTTATTTGGTACATTTGATAAAATGTGCTATCTTTGCACTTGTTCTGATGTAACATCATCAGATTAAAACCAAATAATGAAAAGTAAAGTTCTTTGCGTTTTTCGTAACGCGCTACTAATCTTATCTACCTTTCTTTCCCTGAGCACATCAGCCCAGCAAGGTATTCTATTTGACGCCAACAAACAATTGTCAAGTAGTTTTGTTAATCAAGTGTATCTTGATAACGACGGTTTTATCTGGGTATCTACCCGAAACGGTCTCAACAAGTATGATGGCTATCAATTCCGTATCTTCAAGAAAGAAGTGACTGCCAACATAGGAATGGCAAGTAATTATGTGAACTGCATCATGCAGGACAGCAGAGGAGCCTTCTATGTCGGTATGTATGGTGCCTTACAATTGTTCAACGGCTATCAATTCCAGGATATCCAAGTTTACGATCTGCAAGGACATATCATGCCTCCTTATGTGACCTGTATCCTCGAAAGGCACAATGGAGATATCGTAGTTGGCACATCAGGACTCGGACTTTTACAAGTTACCGACTCCAAAAAGGCTCGCCAGATAGGAGGCGCTATTGCCGATGTCATTGGCATCCACGAGATGACAGAAGACAGTCAGAACCGCTTATGGATCGTTACTGAGGAACAAGGACTGGTTTGTTTTGATGGCAATAAGACCACCCGCTATTTCACTGACGACACTTTCCGTTCCCAACTTCGTTCTGTCCGCGAGGGTAAAGACAAGAAAATCTATGTCGGAACTGCCAATGCTGGACTCTATGTATTAGGTGAGAAAGGTATATTTGAGCATATTGCCATCACCGGAGACCTTCATATCGTGGAGATATTTAATAACAGTCGCGGAGAACTAGTATTAGGATATGACGGCAAGGGTATCGGAATTTTCAATCCCCAGACAGGTGTTCTCAAGAATAATCCCTACTATAGCCGTGAGATAGACCTGTCACTCAGCAAATGCTACTCCATCACGGAAAA
>Ga0310690_10012821_pt1 | contig 10260 bp, 3 predicted proteins | sample AusTroGonzalo_MG_2_FD_207661 | JGI IMG/M metagenome (GOLD analysis project Ga0310690, IMG submission 207661) | Bovine rumen microbial communities from tropical cattle in Woodstock, Queensland, Australia - Gonzalo_04 (v2) (version 2) | ecosystem: Host-associated > Mammals > Digestive system >...
AGAGAGTTCGGCGGGTAGTTGGCAACCGGCAATACCTGTCAACAACAACACCTATACCTTGACGGGCTTGACCCCATCCACCACCTATTTGCTGCAGGTCAAAGCAGTGTGTGACGATGACGAGAGTGAATGGACCCAAAGCGTGCAATTCATGACCGCTGCTCCATCTACGGCTATAGAGCCCACCATTGAGACGAGAGCGGCATCTAATATTGCCTCTACCTCAGCCATGATGAATGGTGAGATCACCGATTTGGGTAACCAGACGATCGTCTCTCGCGGTTTCGAGTGGAAAGAGACAAGTAGCGACACCTTTGCGTTGGTTGAAGCCACGGGAACGGTGATGTCCTATTTCCTTACCGACCTGTCAGCAAATACTTCCTATACGTATCGCGCGTTCGTCACTACGGTGAACACCACGACCTACGGCTCTGACATGGTTTTCACCACGTTGCCGATGCCGTGTCAGGCGCCTACGAACCTTGCCCAACTGTCTGTAACAGACAACAGCGTGACGGTGGTTTGGACCAATCATGCAGAGTCCGACGAGTGGCAACTCCGCTACCGTAGTGGAAATAATGATTGGGAGGTTCTGAATATGACCACCACCTATTACCAGCTTTCAGGACTTGCACCAAACACCACGTATGAATTGCAGGTGCGTTCAATCTGTGACAATGAGACGACCAGCGAATGGTCAACTTCGCTCTTCGTGACCACCGTTGGTATTGAGAATTATCTCCAAAGCCAGATCACGCTCATGCCTAATCCGGCGAAGGAGTACCTCAATGTAAAATGCACGATGAATAATGTACCGTTGGAAGGTGCGGAAATCGAACTGCTTGACATGTATGGCAAACTGTTGCAAACGATTGCGATCTCTTCTGAAAACACTCAAATCAACGTTTCAGGATTGGCCAGCGGTGTCTATTTCGTGCGCGTGAACACGAAAGAAGGCCAAGTAACCAAACGATTCGTGAAGGAATAATAATTCATAATTCATAATTCATAATGCATAATGCATAATGCATAATTGGCCGTGCGGGAATTCCCGGACGGCCAATCTTTTTTGGAGTTAGTAGTTAGCAGTTAGTAGTTAGCAGTTGACCAACAGCCAACCAGTTAGCAGCCAACCAGTTAACAGCCAACTGCTAATAGCTAACAGCCAACAGCCAAAAGCTAATAGCCAACAGCCAATAGTCTAAGTCTAAGTCTAAGTCACAAATTCCACACTTCCCCGTCTTCATCACATTTTCACCACCTTCTTCGTGAACGTTTGGTTTCCGGTGCGGAGGGTGACCGTGTAAACGCTGGCAGGGAAATCAAGGAGGGAGATATGAGCCTCTTCGAGGTTGGGCGTTGCGCTGTAAACTTTGCGGCCAATGGCGTTGAAAATTTCTATGGTTTGGATGGGCTCGATGCAGGAGACGGTGATGTCGCTGTTGGTCGGGTTGGGATAAAGTTTCAAATCATGATTTTCATAATGAGAGATTCCAACTGTCCCCGCTTCATAGTCGATGTCAAAACCAGCATCCGTACCGGTTTCATCCGTTTCTAAGACCAAATATACCCGTCTGGTGTTCACCGTGATGAAGGTGTCCGTCAGGTGGCCAGTCAGGGTGGACAAAAGGTAATCATCGTTTACAGAGCCGTCGTAGATGTACAGGAAATCTTTTCCCTCTTCCAAATCTAAGGCGTTGATATGGAAGGTGATGGCACTATAGGCGCTGCTCGTGATCAGGACGCGGTAACGACAGTTGCTGAAGTTGTTGTAGTTTGCGTTTCCGCTGCCATCCTCAATGTGACCAGTGAGTTGGGTGAAGGGTTGGGTGCCAGAGCAGAAAATCTCTTGAAGGGCACTGTAGGATGCTCTGAATCCGGGACTTGCGTCAGAGTGGGTGATGAACCGCACGGTCATAGTCGGACAGCTCAATTCCACGTCCAGCGTGTCAGCACCAGCTGTTAAAGCGTAGAAGGTGTTAACGCAGTTACTGGAGATGTATAAGGTATCCCCGCTAGCAAGGTCGTATTTGATTTTCAGTTTGATACCTGTCAGGTTGCTTACGTCAGGTGCGATATTCCAGGTGAAATCCATGCCGGAAGCACAGTTGTTGTAAGTTTGGCTGCCATCTGTGAAGGTGCCCTCGCCGGCGGTCAGGGTCATAGTGCCTGTCAGCGTTTGTGGGGTCGGGTATGCGTATTGCGTAGTGTCGGGGTAGCCGTTCACGATTAATTCTTGCGCAAGATTGAAGTTGTAGCTGCCCACAAAGAGGGAATTGGTGTAGTAATAACCGTCTCTGTAGCCGCTCCAGCCGAAGTTGAAGCTGAAATAGAAGCTGCTGTCGATTGTTTTATAGCCGTCGCAGATAAAGCCGTGTCCGTTGATGTTAGGAACGCTCCATCCGGCGTAGTACATCGGGATTCGGCGATTTAAGTGGCTGACTATCACGCTATCCCAATTAAGATTGGTGGAGTCGCGGAAGAGGTATTCGGTTTCGGGGGAGTATTTGAAGAAAGTACGCAGTACTCGCGCTGCACTATGATTGGTCATGCCGGAACCATTAGGACTGTAGTGCATATCCACGCCCACGCCGCAGTGGTATATCAGCTTTGAAATTTCTGGATTGATGCACGTTGGTTCATCGCACATGGCATTGTAATTGTAGGTGGTATTGCCGTAGTCTGCCGATTGTACGCCGTAGTTCTCGTCTGTGTAGGAATAGCTGCCGACGCCGGTTTCAGGGAAGCGGAAATAGTAGAGAAGCTGCGCCATGGCAGTGGCTACACAACCGGTCACCACTCGTCCGTTAATTCCTGAAAAGTCGCGCGGACAGTAGTAGTTGTAATATTCGCCTTGGTCCCATTTGGAGAGCATCATCGGCTTTACCTCTTCTCCGGAACGGAAGGCAGGTGCACCGGAGAGGATGCGTTGCCAATATTCAACATATTGATTTTGAACAATATGCTGTTTCTTGATTTGCTCGATTTGGTTGGCGTAATGGTTGAGCCACATCTCAAAAGGCGGTACCACGTCGCTGTCGTTGTACAGTTGATGGTCGATGTAGGCTAAGATGGGTTGCGCACTTTTGTCGCCGGAAACCACCACGAAGGCGTTTTCGGCGTTGAAGATGTAGAGCAACGTTCCGGCATCGCCATTTATCGTTTTGGCGCAGCGCACAAGGGTTTTGCCTTGACTGCTCAGGAAGCGGTCGGCGGCGCGTTCAGCCTCTTGCAGGGACACATTCTGAGCCATGCTGAAACCCACAAAGGCCAGCATGATCATACAAAGGTATATCTTTTTCATAGCGGGTGATTTTTTCGTTTTTACCGCCGCAAAGATACGAATTATTTAGAATGGAGGGAGTAGGGAATAGGGGTTAGTGTATTACGGTGATGGAGCCGTTGAATTGGAGGGTGCGGACGGCGCCTTCGTAGTAGAAGGTGTAGTAATAGACGCCGTCGGAGAGGTCGGCGCTGCCGAAACCGCTTTCAGGGTTGTAGATGACGCCGTCTTTGAAGTAGGTCTGGTAGTTGTCTTGGCTCAGCATGATTTTGCCCCAGCGGTCGGTGATGACAATGCGGTTTTTGCGCTCGATGTTCAGCCCTTCGATGGCGAAAACGTCGTTGATGCCGTCGCCGTTGGGCGTGATGACGTTCGGGAATTTCAGGTCAGCCTCGATGATGACGGGTACGAAGAATTCCGACGAGCAGTCGTTGACCACCAGCGTAAGCGTGACATCGAAGTCGCCCCATTGCGTGTAAAGATGCTGATTGTTGTACTCCGTGGTCGTGTCTGTCGTGCCATCGGCGAAATCCCAAATCCAGTAGTAGGACATCATCGCGATGTCGGTAATATCCGTTGTGTTGGTGAATTGAATGTACGGCGCTTCGGAAAGCAACGCTTTGTCGGGTTCTGCGTAGAAACTCGGGGTGATGACCGGCGTGACTAGCAGGATCAGCTCCACGAGGCTGTCGCAGCCGAACATATTGTTGTGATGACGGGTAAGCGTCCGGATGCCGGGAGTGGAGGTCTCCAATGCGGAAAGGTTGAACCCATAACCTGCGTAATCTGCCCCTTGGCAGGTGGTGTCCGCAAAGATTGTTCTGCTAGTCGGATTGACCGTCAGGTGCATGGTCAGCGTGCTGTCAGCTCCTGTGTGCGCGAGGAGCACCACCGACTGTGTGTCGCTTTGGGTGAACGTAACGCCGTTCCAAACCAGCGGCAGTTCGCTGTCGCAGATCACAGAGTCGGCCTCCGCCGTGACGTTGGCGTGGACGAACAGGTGGACGGTCACGATGCTGTCGCAGCCGTCTTGGTTGGTGAGCGTGGCGATTTGCATGCCCGATTCGTTGAATGTCAGTCCGTTAATATGGTAAGGCAGCTGGTTCTCCACGATGGTGTCGTGGACGACGGTGGAATCGGCGGGTGGTGCCCAGTGCACGGTCATCGTGACGGTGCTGTCGCAGCCCGCGGCGTTGGTTAGCACAGCACTCTGCGTTCCGAAATCGCTGAATGTCACGCCATTCCATTGAATGGGCAGCTGACAAGGCATCAGCGTGTCGTGGACCGCTGTGCTGCTGGTGGCGTGCACTTTCAAATGCAGATGGACGACAGTCTCGCAGGTGCCGCCGCTGATGAGTGTTGTATCAATAAGATACTCAATAGGTTGCGAGATGTTGAAATCCGGAAATCCTTCCACATGATATGGAATGGGTGAGGGACAAAGGTCGGCCATGATGGTGTCGTAATTGGTGGGACTCAGATGTCCATATACTTCCGTCATGGGCAGCGGGGTGCAGATGTCGATGCTCCAGCCATCGCGGCTGTTCGTCCAGTTGGAGTTGAAAACGAAGGTGACCGCCGAGGTGGGTATCGTTAAATGGGATAAGGAACTGCCGTAGGTGAGGATGCCCACCAGGAAGTTAGGTAGCACGTTGCATCCGGAGTAGATATAGAGGGTGTCGCCCATGGCGATGTCCACATAATTGATCACCACATACATGCTGTCGGCACCCGTGCAGCTGAACCCGTAGGTGTAATGTTCGTTGTCGCCGTAGTTTTCGTCGTTACCGCCGCTGTCATAGAGACGTGCGCTCTCCCCGGGGTTCATTTGGGTGGTGCCGTTTTGCATGTTCACGGTGTAATAGAGGGTGCCGTAAATGCCAGCACAGTAGTCTGCGTTAGAGACGGTTACGTACAAGGCGGAGTCGCTGTAAAGGTGCTCGATTTGACAGAAGGATTGCGTGCCGGGGGTGTAGATAGTGTCGCTCTTGAGCAGATGCTCCTGCTGCGGATTGTCGTACCAACAGACGACGTAAGGCGTTGAGATGGGGGATGATGCACGCAGCGTGGCGGCATTCCCGTAGCAGGCCGTACCATCTGTGGTGTTAATGGTCGGTGGTGTGGTGGTGAAGACATTCTGTATATCGACAATCGTGGTGTCTATGAGGTAGTCATACGCACAAGTGTTGTCCGCCATGTTGTAAGCCCAAAAACGGTTTTCGGAGAGAATGGGGTAGTAGTGATAATACGTTGAGTTGGGGTTGACGGTAAAGGTGTCGATGCCGGATTCAGGTGCGCCCGAATGACCGACGTTGAAGGTCACGGGGCCGTTGCCTTCCACTTCGAAACCCAAGGTTACCCCGCCGCCGGGACAAACCACGGAATCGCCGGTGATGGTGACACGCGGTGCGCGAATGACTTCGATAAAGACGCTGTCGCTCACGGTGGTGCTGCAGCCCGTGTTGAGAATCTCGAGCACATACCAACCGCTTTCGCCGTTGTAGGGCAGCACGAAATCGTTTACTCTTGAATTGCTGCTGAAGCCGTTCGGTCCCGTCCATTGATAGTCAGCTTGGAAAGAGAAGGGAAGGGACATGATATGCACCGAGTCGCCCTCACAGTGCGCTTGGCCCGTGTTGTTGCCGAATTCCCACGCCAATACGCTCTGGCTCAGCGAGGCGGCTGTCAGGTTGATATAGAAGCTGTTATAGCAAGAGTCGATGACCATCACTGATAATTGTTGTCCCTCCACCATAGGCACATTGTAGAAATAGCCCGTGGTACTGGTTCCGAGCATGTCGCCTGCGAGGTCCGGCTGGTTATAAAGGTAATAGGTGTAAGGTTCGGAACCTCGGATGGCATGGGTAAGTACATTGCCGGTGCTGGAGAGATAGTCGCAGATGATGGCAAAACCAAGGTCGAAGTCAATGTATTGGGGAATATACTCCAGCGTGTCGTAACGTGAAATGTAGGTACAGCTGGTGTTGCTGTAGGTCTCGACAATGTATCTGCCGGGCACCGTGAACACCAAATCCCCGTTTCCGTCGGGCCATTCGTTATAGCCGCCGACAACACCTTCAATGACATGGTAACCATACCAGTAGAAAGAATCCACATACAAATAAGGCTCGTCGTTGTCTTCCTCAGGGTAGATGTTCCATTGGTAATAGGTAATCAGATTATTGTTGTTGGGATGCACCACCAATCGGTCGCAAACCTGACGGATGTCGTATTGTTGCGGGGCATTGAAAGCCAGGGAGTCTCGCCATTCGCCGTCCCAAACATAGCTGACGGTGTCGCGACCGCAACCGCTGATGCGTTCGAACGTGTAGCGACCAGGTGCGAGGCAGAAAGAGTCGCGGACGGTAAAATACCAGCCGTCTTCGTCAATGAAAAATTCAGCGTAGGTATAGATGTTGTCGGGATTTTCGGGAGTCACCGTCCATTCGCCGTTTTGACACACGGCGGTGAAATTGAAGCGGTTATACACCGGACTCTCGAAAAGATGGATGGTTTGGTTCTTTCTGAAGGCCTCTGCGTCCACCTCTTTCTCCCGAACGTTGAAGTAGCGGTCCCAACAGCACGCGTTCCATCCCCAGTCCTCACGGATACCCCAAGTTACCCATGGGTAGGGCGAATCACCGGCAGGTTCGGCATCGAACACTAACACCGTGTCTCGCGATGTAAGCACACAGCCTCGCGCATCAGTAACGGTGATGTGAACGGGAATGGTCGTGTCAACGGCAAATACCACGGGCGCAACCAAATAGCTGAAATCGTCGGATTCGCTATGGGAAATCAGAGAGGAGTCCACGCCCGACCAGACATCGTAGGATAGTGGGCAGGTGTAGTATCGACCTGGCAACTCTTGAGGGTAGTAGTCGTCCCAGTTCTCCCAACCGCAGTAGTAGCACCAATCGGGTGTGCCGTAGTAGTTGTACATTTGAGTGGCAATACCCGAATGCGTCCGAATCACGCAGGTGTCGGGGGTGACATCCATGTCCACACCCGTAGGAAGGACTTGCTCAATGAGGTCATAGACCCCTGTGTAGAAAAACCGTTTGGTGATAATCGTATCTCTGCATAAGTCGTGGAGTTGGAAATCGATGGTGTCGTTATATATCGGGCAGTGGTTGGGTATCTGGCTGAGCGTGTCGTAGATGTATTGCCAATAAGGGTCATACATGTTGTACTCAGGATAGTACCATTGGGTGGTGTCGCCTCCGGGATTGATGAAACGATAGCAGATGACACTGTCCAGATAATCAAGCTCATAGTCATGGAGAGAGCTGGCTTCACGGTAGATCATGAAGTAGGTTGCTACCGTGTCTATACATTCGATTGCGTTGCGCGCCTGCTGCTGGTATCGATAGGGCTCAGCGTTAGGAATGTTGATAGTCAGCCAGATAGAGTATCCGCAGGCATCGGAGACCAGAATGCGGTAGTCGCCCCAAGCCAGACTGTCGAAAGTGTAGTAGTCGAGATAGTCGGCAAAGGTGGGATCATCGCCAGTCTGCACACGATCGAAGAAAACGGCTTCCCGGATGGTGTCCATCAGGGCGTCCAAAATCGTGACGTGGTAAGGGAATTTGCCCTTGGTGAGCATCAACTGGATGCGCCCGCGGTCCTCACAGAGGAACGAGCAGTGCAGACCGCAGAATTCTCTCGGATTGTCATCCCAAGTTTCAAAGTTGCTGCGTGCGATCATGGAGAGCACAGAAGCCTCCAAGTGCTCGTAATTGGCTGTAACACTGATGTTACACAGGGTGGTGTCAACCATTAAGAAGTCACCGCTGCTGTTGGGGTCCGGTACGTAAGCAGTCACGCCGATGCAGTATTCGCCTGCCGTCACTTGGATGTTGTTTACGGTATCGTATTGCGTGTTGGTGCCCGCGCTGACATTCCGGTAGTGGTACTGGACGTTATACAGTGGGTACAAGTTCAGATTCTGCGCATTGTGCGTTTGCGGATTGATGACCACCTCTTGTCCATTGGCATCTTTTATGGTGATGATGATGCGACAATCATCGTAGCATTCACCGGGTTGCGTTGCAATGAAGATGCTGTAAGGAAAAGCGGCAGATTGTCCCCACACCGCCGAGGTTGATAATGCTAAAATGCTGAATATCAGTAATGTTTTGAATTTGCAAAAAAATGGGATGTGGTATAATTTTACCATATAAAGATAAGTTTTTTAGTCGGTTGAAATCAGACTGCAAAAATACAAAAAATAATGGTCCCAAAAAAAGTGTATCTTTGCAACTTTGTTTTGATGTGTATATGAGGGAGTAGGGAATAGGGAGTAGGCAATAGGCAATTGATCTCTAACCCTTAAACCCTAACCCTTAAACCCTAACCCTGAGCTATAACCTACAAACTCTAAACAAGCTTCAATAACCTATAACCCATAACCAATAACCATTTAGATGGAAAAACGTTTTTGGAACGAATATCAGAAAGAAATTGCGGATGACCACTTCTTTTACGAAAGGAGCTGCATCCGGCAGACCTTCTTCCCTGGGTCCGAGGCGACCTTCCTGAACATCATGCGCAATGACCTCGGAAAGGACATCTACGACTCCTCGCACCAGCACACCTGCACGGGCATCGGCTACCACTCTGACGTGGTGCCGTTCGAGACGACCATGACCATCGTGGCGCGGCTCTTTTCGTTGATGACCGAGCGCGGGTATAAGAACTATGTTCCGTCGTGTGTCACCTCTTTTGGGGTGATGACGGAGCTGATGGAGAAGTGGAAGGAGCAGCCGGAAGTTTTGGAGAAGGCCCGCGAGTATCTGTATAAAGCCACGGGCAGGACGTTTGAGATGCCCGAGAACATTGTGCACCCGTCGGACTTGATCTTCAAATTCCGTTACGAGCTGAAGGAGAAGATGAAGTACCAGCTCGTTAACCGCTTCACTGGCAAGCCGTTGCGCGGGGTGGAGCACATCGGCTGTCACTATGCGAAGATTTTCCCGAAGCACGGCATTGGCAACGCGGAGTTCCCCTACGTGCTCGCCGGCATGATCGAGGCCTGGGGCGGCGAGGTGGTCGATTACCCCGAACGTCGTCACTGTTGCGGTTTCGGATTCCGTCAGTACCTTGTGCAGGAGAATCGCGGCTATTCCATCGCTAACTCCAAGAAGAAGTTCGAGTCGATGGAACCCTACGAGCCCGACTTCATCGTCGCCAACTGTCCCGGTTGCACCATGTTCCTCGACAAGTGGCAATACACCATCGCCGAAATGGAGCACAAAACCTACGACAAAGAGGGCTACGGCATTCCGGTGCTCACCTACGAGGAGCTCGCCGGCCTGCTGCTCGGTTACGACCCGTGGGTGATGGGCATGCAGCTCCACCAGGTGCAGTGCGAACGCCTCCTCGACAAGATCGGCGTCGCCTACAACCCCGCCGACAAATACCGTGGCGCCTCCGGAAAAGTGTTGAGGGCGCCGGAAAAACCGGAAGTACTGAAGGTATGATGAGTTAGCAGTTAGCAGTTAGCAGTTAGTAGTTAGCAGTTGAAACATAGAGACCACCATATTTTTGAACTACTTCCTTGAGCAGCCCCGTAGGGGCAAGAGCTCGGTAGCCCAGGGTAAGGCCGAAGGCCGCAGCCCTGGGGTATAGAGAATAGAATAATGAATTAACGTACGAGTATGAACATCGCAATCATAGGCGCCGGCCCCGCCGGCATAGAAGCCGCCTCCGTGCTGGCGAAACAACATCAGGTCACCCTCTTCGAGAAAGAGGCGCAACCGCTGTGCAATATCCGCGACAAGGCTTTCCTCTTCCCGGACTTCAGCTCCGCTGACGAGCTGGCCGACAAGCTGGAAGCCAAGTTGCAGAACGAGAATATCACCTTCAAGCCCAACTGCGCTGTGACGGCCATGAACCGCACGGGCGAACAGTGGACGCTGACCCTCGTGGACGGCACCACCGCCACCTTCGACGCGGTGTTGTTGGCCACGGGCTAC
>Ga0310690_10012822_pt1 | contig 10259 bp, 7 predicted proteins | sample AusTroGonzalo_MG_2_FD_207661 | JGI IMG/M metagenome (GOLD analysis project Ga0310690, IMG submission 207661) | Bovine rumen microbial communities from tropical cattle in Woodstock, Queensland, Australia - Gonzalo_04 (v2) (version 2) | ecosystem: Host-associated > Mammals > Digestive system >...
GAGTGTAAGCCATTGAATCGCATTCTTCCTGCATCGTCGTATTGATAAACACGATTTGTTCAAGTTCGGGTATCTTATACCCTCTTTCCGCGAACACCTTGCTGACCCGTTCCATATGATTGTCGATTATTGCTTTCTGCTCATCTGTAAAATCAAGCACCTGTTCCCCGGCAAATGTCTTGTATTCATCCAATGTCGCGCCGGTCTTCTGCATTCTGAAATCAAGGTCATTTTGCGTCATCCCGTCATAATACGCATCGTTGGAAAGCATCAGCCCCGCCCCTTCGGTCTTGTTCGCGATCCTGTAGTTCAATATTTTAAAATCGTCTTCGACGTCGTCCGAACTTGGTGCTTTAGAGCACGAAACCATTAGCGTGATCGCCGTCAGCAGCAGAATCAGAAAAATTGCTTTAAGTCTTTTACTTTTAATTTTTATACCACCTCTGTCTCACAGAAACCACGTATCCGGAACAGCTCTGAGGCCGGATGCCCCGGCAGCCAGGGCGTCTTTGTCCGAGCGTGACCCGGAGTCAGATAGTTATCAATGGAGTTATAGTTATAAGCATACATTATTCGTTTTTTTATTGCAAGAACGGATACAGCGGCCGCGTCAATAACCCTCCCCTTGATCCTGGAAGTTTGTTGCCGCGTTGATAAACACATTTTTTCCGCGGTTGATGTTCATTCCAAAATCCATGTAATGCGACGGGAACAGACAAATAAAAAGGACAAGGGGAGCGTCCCCTTGTCCGAATCATTCCGAAGCCAAATTGTCATGTAAAGTCATCAGCCTTCTGCTTTTTTACCATAGTCACGATCCGCCGCATTCGCATCTTTCATTTTGAACATCGGGATCGTTGCTGCAATACCGACTATAATTACAATAAGTACCATCGTCCAGGCTGCCATGCCATTCCCGCTCTGGATCAGCATCATCATGATCGTGGCCGCAACAGCGGATGGAATCAGCTGAATCGCCATGATAATACGGTTCGCAGACTGGTATTCACGACGTCCGAAGACGAAGCTCATGGAAGCCGGATGCATGGTGGGAACGCCTCCCGTCATGCAGGCAACACCGAAGCCCCAGAGGATCAGCATGGGTACATTAGGCATTCCGGTCTCAGCTACGGCACCTGCCTGTGTCATCAGGCCGATGACCGGCAGAAATTCCGTGATACCGAGAAGAAGGGTCGCAATCGGTGTTCCGAGTTTGTCATCGATAACACCGAAGACAAAACTCATGGCGATACCGGCTGCCGCACCTACCGCCAGCCACTGAGCCGCATAGCCTACAAAGAGGTACATCGGGCCGGTCGCGGCGAACAGAGGATTGTCACCTGCGGCTGCGGCGACCGCATCCATATTGGATGTGCACAGATACATGAACCAAACGACCATGGAAGCCATACAGCAATTGATGACGAACTGAAATGCGCCGAAGTTGACGATCAGCATCCAGGATTTTTTCTGTGTGAGGACCTGTTTGGCGGTAAGATGAACTTCACTTGCGCCTTCTTCAGACTTGGGAGGATTTGCCGCACCGTCCGGATAGAGACCGGCCTGCTCCGGATAATCCTTCAGAAGAAGTCCTGTGAGCACGGCAATAATGACCAAAATGGCACAGACCCCAATATAGAACGGTCTGTAATCGCCGCCCAGATTCGTGGAAATAAAGCTGGTCATTGCACTCGTACCGATAATGGAGAACAGCGGACTTCCGAGAGTTATAATACCGAGAACACGTCCGCGATAACGGATGAACCAGCTGGCCGCCATCTGAAATCCCGCCATCTGGAAACACATGCATGCACAACGTACCGCAAACAGGGAAATGAAATAGAGTCCGTATACGCCGTTGATCGTATAGTCGGTAACACCGGCAGCGGTAGCAGCCTGCATTGTCATGACTTCGCCGGCAGCAGTGGTGATCTGAACGCCGTTCGCGGCAGCGATTCCGATACAGCCGATCGCACAGATGATGATACAGGGGATCAGGGTCTTCTTCGCACCGATTTTAATGAAAAGAGTACCAAAGACTACGGTAAGCGCGATACAGACAAAGTTGCCGACAGTAATGGGCATCTGGGTGTCAGTCGCGGCCCAGGCGGATGACGCCTGGATAATATTGATCTGGTCATTCTGAAGGCCTGAATACATGAACATCCAGACGATGCCTAAGATACAAAAGGCAATTGCGTAAAACTTGAACGATCTTTTTGGTTTTGCAGCTGCTTGAGCCATGATTTTCCTCCTTGATTATGAAAGCATTCTTACATTTTTCTTTTTATATCCGACGCTCCTGCATCGTCTCATTCTTCCCAGCTGATCAGTCCGCCGGTCATTCCGGGATTAACATCCGGGAACACATTTTCTGCATATGCTTCCGGAATCTCCTGATAACTGAATTGATGACTGATGAGCGGTGTAATGTCGAGTTTTGCATATTTGATCATATTCAGAAAGACTTTGATGTCTTCATCGCTGGTCCAGACATCTGCATTCTGATACGGGTTCAGGCGGTCATTCATGACCGGCGGCCAAGTGCCGTTGATGATCAGGTCGGCTCTTTTCAGTTTGTAGGGTTTGGAATTGACATAGGTACCGATCAGGCTGGCGCCCTTCTGCATGATCGGGTCGTCGATAGGCGGCATGGCCTGCCCGTGGACCTGGGAAATCATGACCAGACGCCCGCGCTCTGCGATCAGCTCCGCGGCCTGCATAAGGGGACCTCTTGCGCCGGTCGCTTCGAAAATGACCGGGAGCCCGTCACGTCCCAATGCTTTTACCGCGTTTTCCAACCCCTCCGGCTCTTTTTTTGAGTTGATGGCGACGTCAACGCCCATTTTCACAGCTGCTTCCAGACGCGCGTCGTCCAGATCCGTAACGATTACCGGGCACGCGCCGGCAAGACGGGCACACTGCGCGGTTATGGCACCGACAAACCCCTGTCCCAGAACGGCGCAGGGCTCGCCCATTTGAAGATTGGAACGACGAAGGGCGTACATACCGGTATGGCCCAGATTCCAGAACGCTGCCTGCTTCAGGTCAACGCCTTCCGGACAAAGCGTGCAGTTCAGGGCCGGTGTGATCACATACTGGGCGTGTTCGACGGTCGCTACGACGTGATCGCCGACCTTCAGGTCGTCTACGCCTTCTCCGATCTCAATCACTTCGGCGCTCATCGCGTAGCCGATCGAAGTCGGAAGCGGAACGATGTGTTCACCCAACAGTCCGTTTTCCGTTCCAGGGCTCATCGCGCTGTATTTTGCTTTCAGCAATACTTCTCCTGCACCCGGATGTCCTAATTCTTTTTCAGCCAGAACGACTTTTCCCGGCTGTGCCTGTGCGTAAATTGTCTTCATAGTTCTTCCTTCCCTTTTTGAAAATATGTGAATTGTCATGCAAATATGTTCTGTATAAACCGATTTTTGAATCCGGCTTATTCTGCCTCGACGTCCCAGCAAAGCTCAATGATCTCCCCGTCCGGACCGGTCAGGTGTGCGCCGTTCCCGTAAAAATCCGGATGACCGTTCAAACCCTTGATCCGAAAGCCGAAGCTCAGAGGCCGGATGATCCCGCAGCCTGCCCCGACCATACGTTCGTACTGCTTCGTGATCTCCTCTTTGTCGGAAAAACTGAGCGCCAGATGCTGGAAGAGCCCTGCATGGTCCACGAACGGCTTCGGCGGCCGGATCTCGAGTCCTCCCTCTTTCACAGTCTCCTTCGGAAGCTCGAGCATCTCGTAAACGATCCCGTTCCCGAGATCCAGAATATACATATGATTCCCGTCGATCTCGAACTCGTTGACAACTCTGGCGTTCTCAAAAGCCTTCGTGTAAAAATCCAGTGAACGCTTTGCGTCTGCGACACCTAAAAATACATGTAAAAAAACCATAGCCGCTCACACTCCTTTTGTAATATTTTCGAGGTATATTGTGATGTTCTATGGTTTAAATTATGATGAAATCTGTGAAAAAAAATACACGGTAAACAGTTCCAGATAGGATGAAAAAAGAGGTGTTATTTCTATTTTTTCCTGTGTATCCTGCGGTATTCCATAGGGCTGATGGAATAGACCTGTTTGAACGCGTCGCAGAACGCCCTCGGATTGTTGTATCCGACTTTATCACTGATCTCGGCAACACGGTATTCCGTATTTCGGAGAAGCTCGACCGCATGCTTCATACGGATCTGCGTAAGAAAAACTTTATAGGTCGTCCCTGTCTCATTTTTAAAAAGGTGGCTGAAATAATCGGTGCTGAAATGAGCGAACTCCGCCATATACTCCACCGTTATATTGTCCATATAATGTTCTCTTGTATATTCCTTGACCTGCTCGATGACCAGCTTGGCCTTCGGTCTGTCGCTCATATAAACCAGCGGTAAAAGTCTTTCAAAATGCTTGTATATGATTTCCCGTAATTCCTGATAAGTGGCTGTATGGCACACCCTTGCCTGAAGCTTATTCTGCATTTCGAAAAAATCCAGTTCCAGTAATCGGTACTGTTTGAGACGCATCGCAATACAGCCTGTATATTCCATCGTGTGCATGATCATGGCCTGCCTGTTCCCATAATGAAAATCATAGAGGACATCCAGAACTGACGTAAGCTTTTCCGCTGCTTCCGGGTCGTGGATCAGAACGGAACGAAAAGCGCTTTCCAGCGCCTGAAAGTATTCGTCAATCGCCGCATATCTTCTTTCCCGGGCCTCTTTATTCAATACGATCATCTGTGTCGGATTAAAGAAATAAGACTGGTACGCGCGGTAAGCACTGTCAATAGTCTCTTCGAACCGCTCCGGTTCATCGACAGCTGTCCCGATCCCGGCAAAGAATAACAATTCATAGCGTTTTTCCAGTTCCTGAAGAAGCGGCTGAATGATCGTTTCGGCAAAGGCTTCACTGTCCATCTTTTCAAAGAAACAGGCCATGCAGATCACTTCTTCGTTGCAGAATGTTTCAAAACCGCAGTTTTGTTCGAAAAAATAATTGCGTATGTCATTATAGATACTCAGAATCTTCCTGGTGAATTCCCGAAAGTCCTTTTTATCGCATTTCTTATCAAAATCGGGGCGTATTCCGATACAAACAGACGCGATGAACCGGCCGGCGGGATCGATTCCCGCCTGCCGTATCTGTCGTTCAAAATCCGCCGGATCATAACCTGCCGGCAAGTTTGTTTTTCGAAAAGCCTTGTCAGCTCCAAATTGTAGATCCAGCAAATTTTTTGTGTTGATCGAAACCTGCTTTTCCATATCAACCCCCTACTGTGACCGTAACGGTCATTTCGTCTGCCCCCGCATCCGGTGCAAGCATATTTTCATATGCCGCGAGTTCTCCACCTGCTGTATTCCCGGAAATGCTGCCTCCATCAGCAGAAACGGAAGTAATCGTATATCCTTCAGACGGAATGAGCCTGAAGTACAGATTCCCGTCTATATAATTCTGCCGTTTGACACTGATTGCTTTGGAATCGAAGGTTCCGTCGGCCTTCCTGGAAATGAATGTGTACTTCACGTTTCCGTAGGTCTGTCCGGCGTCTGCGATTCCGTTATCCGCCACTTCAATCACGGTCGAATCCACCTCCACGGTCACATTTCCTTCGGTATATCTGCCATCCGCACAGGAACCGCCGGAAATGATCAGTGCTTTAACGTGAATCGTCAAGGGCACATCCGCCGTCAGCTCACTCATTGCTTTAACGTGAAGCTCATTGATCCACCCTTCTCCCGTAATCTTCCAGGTACTGTTATCAAGCGTCACGTTAATCGGATTGTTCAGCATCTCCGAAGGCGTATGGCGGAAGCGGCCGATGAGCTTGCAGTCTCCGGAATGTCCGCCCTTTTCCGCTGCGTAATTTACATGATCGTATTCCCGGCTTCCCATGAACGCGTTCAGGACCGTACCGTTCGGAACAAGGCTTCCGTCAAGGTCGACGTGGATCGCTTTCGAAGCGGAGATCGTGCCGGCATACGAAGCATTTTCAAACGTCACGTTCAGCACCTGCTTATAATTATAAATGCTGTTGAAAATATCGCCAGTATATTTTCCGTTTTTGAAGACTGCTCCGCTGTCCGCGACCGTGCTGCTCGTCGCCTCTGCTTCTTCCGGATGATCATTGATCGTATAGGTCGTAATACCCGGATTGCCGGCATCGTCCGATTCCACAAGTTCTGCGAGGATACCATTTTTCGTACGAGTGGAGGTTCCGGTGAAACTGACTTCTGTATTGTCCAGAACGATATTGCTGAAACCGGTATTAGCCGCGCCGGATTTGATCTGTATCAGCGCATCGACGGTGTCTAACTTTGTATTGACCAGTTCAAAAGTTCCGCCGCCGGTCTGCTGGGTCATGAACGCTGTATGGCCCGAAAGAAGGTATGAATCATAATAAGATGAACCGGTACGGCCCGAACCCATGACCTGAATATAATCCGGGGAATAGAATTCAACATTTTCATAACGGTTATGAACGCCGGAATCCGCATAGGTCACATAGCCGGAACCGCCCACGGTAAATCCGTAGGTCACGCCGTTAATCGTCTTCGTCGCAGTGTATTCTTTTCCTTCCTGCGCAACTTCGAGAGTGCCGATACCTGAAAGGGTATCTCTGACATCCAGCGCATAGGTATGGCAGGAGTCGTACGCCGTGCCGGAGTCAGTGGAAAGCGCGCCCCAGCCTGTGGAGATCACTATGCAGTTGTCAAAACGTCCCTGTCCGTCCGCCATGACGTTCAGAGAACGTACGGTTCCTTCCATTCCCAACGCGAACGGAACGCGCTTCATCATGCCCGGGGTCAGTTTTTCGAACTGCTCGCAGGTATCAGGCGTTTCTTTGGAATAAATAACGGTATCTTTTACATTCGCGATCGAAGTATTGTCCACATACAGAGCGCAGCGGATCGCGCCTTCGGTTTCGATATAGCTGTTCGTGACATCAAGTCTTGATTTGTTATCCGCCATGAGCGCCGCTCCCCAGCCGGCCAGATCATCTCCTCCGTCTCCGTAGGAAAAGAATCTTGAATCTTCGATCGTGTACTCCGAGCCATTGTCCAGAAGAATGCTGTTCATATGAGCACCGCCTGAGTTGAGGGTGATGCCCTTTGCGGCTTTATCATCATAGTGTCCGCCACTGATCATTTCTTTTACAGATGCTTCATCCACGATTTTCCCGCCATCGACCAGCAAAGCCTGTCTGAACCAGTAGGTCGCTTTTTCTTCTTCTTTTGCACCGATCCACGGAGCCGCCTTTGGTCCGCCGGTCCTTAAGATCAGGACTTCCTTCATTATGCAGGAATCTTCCACGTCATATACTGCACCTGACAACAGGTCCTTCTGCACTCCGTCTACCACAAGGACAAGTGCATTTCCTTCTGCCGCTGTGGTTTCCGCCTCTTTGCCGTTCAGGCTGTATTTTACGGAAATAACAGTCGATGCAATGGCTGTGGTGGTATAGTTGTTTACGGTCTTTGTACTGACAATTTCTAAACGTTTGCTCATATATAAGATCCTCCTAATCTGATCTATGCTTATTTCTACGATAATAATTGAAGCATATATCGGAAAAAGAGAATATACATGTTTCCGCTTCTTTGAGGAAAAAATCCGCTCTCAGGAAAATAACCGGGAACAGCGTTTCATTCCGGTGCATTCTATGGTAAAATCATCAAAAAATAAGGGTATTTGACAAAGGAAAAAACATGATCAATCTTCTTAAACGCCTTGATTCGCATTTTAAAACCAAGGGGGGTCTGATCGCTCTCTCTGACGATCATTCCAGACACGGAATTGACTACAGGCATCTGGACCAGTATTCCGGCCGCATTTACCGCTATCTGAAAGAACGCGGGATCGGAAGAGACGATTGTGTTATGCTCTGTCTTCCCAGAGGCGTACGTTTTCCGATCGCCATGGTGGGAGTCTGGAAAGCCGGAGCGGCATTCGTTGCCTGCGAAGAAACCTACGCTCCGGAACGGATCAGCTTCATCCGGGATGACTGCGAAAGCAAGTTGGTTATCTCAGAAGAAAACTGGGCGGAAATCATGCAGACGGAATATCTTCCCGGCCGTGAAACGGTGGATCCTCACGACCTTGCATATGCAGTTTACACATCCGGGACGAGCGGCAATCCGAAAGGCGTTCTGCACGAATACGGCAATCTCGATGAATCCTGTGAGTTCAAAAAATGGGAAGATGAAAGACTGTTAAAAGAAACCGATGTACTTGCGCTGAACGCGCCGCTGAATTTCGTTGCCGCGCAGGATTATATCAACAATGTGTTATATTCCGGCGCAATGCTCTTTGTTGTTTCCTACGCCTATGTGAAAAATCCTCAGGCGCTGACCGCACTTTATGAAGAGGTCGGTGTCACATGTACATTCATGACTCCATCCGCATTCCGGGTACTGCCGGATCTCAATTCGCAGATGAGATGGATCGTTCTGGGCGGAGAGATGTGTGCCGGGCTTTACAGGGACGGGGTCCTCCTGCTGAATGGCTACAATATGTCCGAAGCCGGCTGTGATCTGTGTTTATTCCGAATCGAACATCCTTATGATGTCACACCGATCGGACAGAACCGCGGAGGCCGCGTGATCCGGCTTTTAGACGAAGACGGAAACGATGTTCCGGATGGCGAGTCCGGAGAGATATGCTATGAAAATCCTTATGTGCGCGGATATAAGAACCTTCCGGAAAAAACGGCGCAGGCGTGGAAGAACGGCCTGTTCCATTCAGGCGATATTGCAGTCCGGACTGCAGAAGGAGATTTGATCCTTCAGGGCCGCAACGATGATATGATCAAGATCAACGGCAACCGGATCGAGCCGGGAGAAATCGATGCTGCGTGCAAAAAGATCCTGAAGACCGACTGGGTCTGTGCGAAAGGTTTTGCTGACGAAAAGCAGGCGTTCATCGTGCTGTATTATACGGAGGATCTGCAGATCGATCCGGAATATATGAGGACAGAGCTTTCCAAAACACTGCCGCATTATATGATCCCGTCTTACTATGTAAAAATCGATGAGATCCCTTTGCTTCCGAATGGGAAAATCAACAAAAAAGCGCTTGCTGCTCCGGACAGGAATTCATACCGGGCAGCTTACGCAGCTCCGGAAACCCCGGAACAGGAGAATATCTGCAAGGTATTTGAAAAAATCCTGGAAATGGATCATATCGGAATTGATGATGATTTCTATGAACTCGGAGGAGACTCTATCCGATCCATGCAGGCAGTACAGGAGCTTGAAGAGCTTGGAGTAAACGTTTCCCTGCTTTATAAACACCGTACTGCAAGGATGCTTTCTTCCGTTCTCTCAGAACTGGACTCCGACGGCAGAACTGATGCCGAACGGAATGCGAAAGCCCTTGAACACGACCAGCCCCTTGGATACTTCCATCTGTACATGTTCGATTATCAGCTTTATGCCCCCCGTTCTATCATGTGGAATATGCCCAGATGCTGGAAGTTCAGCAAAAAAGATGTGGATCCGGATCGTCTCGCTGCAGCTTTTGAAAAGGTGCTGGATGTTCATCCTGTTTTTCGAACGCTGCTGAGGTATGATGAAAACTATGAACTGTTGCAGCATTATGAAAAAACGCTGTCTGTGAAAGTCCCGATCGAACAGGTCCCCGGTCCTCTGGATGCAAATGTGCTGTCACAATATGTCCTGCCCTTCCGTCTTTTGAACGAGCCAATGTACCGGGCTAAGCTTCTGGAAACAGATGACAGTATCTGTCTTTTCCTGGATATGCATCACATCATAAGCGACGGCGTCTCTATGCAGGTGTTTGCCAATGACCTGACAAAGGCATATGAAGGCATGGAGCTTGAAAAAGATTATTATTACCTGGCTCTGCGTGATCAGTATAAAAATGTCATATCGGAGGATTATATCCGGGCAAAAGAATATTTTGAAAAACAGTATGGCGGAAAAGAATGGACCTATGGTCTGACGCCGGAAAAAGAATCCCGAAAGAGCGCTTTCGACCGGGTCATCATGCCGCTCGGAATCAGTGAAGAGGATCTGGCGAACTATCTGAAATCTGCCCGGATCAGCCGCAACGCATTTCTGCAGACAGTCGCTCTTCTGACGACCGCCCGCATGGAAGATGCGGAAAACGTGATGCTCGGATGGGTATACAGCGGACGTGATGAACAGAAAAAACGATCCGCCATCGGGCTTTTGATCAGGGAGATCCCGCTGGGACTTTCACTGAATGAACTGCCAGATATCCGTTCCCTTTATGAGTCCGT
>Ga0310690_10012826_pt1 | contig 10256 bp, 8 predicted proteins | sample AusTroGonzalo_MG_2_FD_207661 | JGI IMG/M metagenome (GOLD analysis project Ga0310690, IMG submission 207661) | Bovine rumen microbial communities from tropical cattle in Woodstock, Queensland, Australia - Gonzalo_04 (v2) (version 2) | ecosystem: Host-associated > Mammals > Digestive system >...
TTAAGAAGAAAACTCGGAGTTACGAAGCTGGATCTGGAAGGTAATACAGTAAAAGACCTCATAGACAGGCTTTGCGAATACAAAAGCCCAGATGTGGCAGAAGTGCTTCTAAACAGCGACGGCACCGTGCGCCAGCATTTCGTGCTTACGCTCAATTCCGAAATACTTGATAACCGCAGCATAGCGGAAGTAAAAGTGAAGCAGAATGACATTCTGCATGTCTTCCCGCCTGTTTCTGGCGGCTAGAAACTAAATGATATTTTGAATAAAACTAGAGCAAAACTATAATGAAATAAGGTAAAATATTAGAATATAGTGCTTTAAGGAGGAAGTTTTTTTTGTTATACAATGATAAAAGAATAAGGATCAACAGGAATATAAATGTGCCTCAGGTACGCCTGATTGATCAGAATGGCGTGATGGTTGGCATAAGAGCCACCTATGAAGCTGCCGCCATGGCCCGCAATGCAGGCCTTGACCTGGTAGAGATTGCTCCTACGGCTAAACCCCCGGTATGCAAGATAATGGATTTTTCCAAATTCCTTTATGAGAAGGATAAGCAGGAAAGGGAGAACCGGAAAAAGCAGAAATCAGGCGGGCTCAAAGAAATACGCCTAAATCCGCGCATTGGGGAGAACGATCTCCAGACAAAAATACGCCAAATGGAAAAATTCCTTCAGGAACGCAATAAAGTGCGCGTTACTGTTGTATTCCGGGGCCGCGAAAACCAGCATAAGGAGCTTGGCGAGGACATACTTAACAGAATTTGCGAATCGCTTAAAGAATCTGGAGCGCAGGAAGGAAAATCCCAACTTTTAGGCAATCGCATGAGCATAACAATTGCCCCGCAATCTTCAGGCAAATCCCAGTCCAAGCCGCAGAACAGTCCGAAAATTGTTCAGAGCTCTGCCGCAAAGGAATTAGAAGCTTAGCGGACACTTCCATTTAATGCACTAATATTTGTATAATATTAATGCTATATTTAGCAAAAGAGAGAAATTATGCCAAAAATTAAATCCAACAGCTCAGCAAAAAAGCGTTTTAAGAAAACCAGCTCAGGAAAATGGCTTCACCGCAAGGCAGGACTCCGTCATCTTCTGACGGGCATGTCGGCAAAGCGCGGCAGATTCCTGCACACAGCCGATGTGATAGAAAAGAAGTCTTCGGAAGGCCACCTTTTGGCGTGCTACCTTCCTTACAAATAATAGTAAGAGGGATTAGTAATTATGAGAATTAAGTACAGCGTTGCACGCAATAGAAGAAAGAAAAGAGTATTAAAGCTCGCAAAAGGCTATTATGGCGATAAATCGCGCCGCCTGCGCCAGGCTAAACAGCAGGTTGCCAAATCACTGACAACCGCATATATACATCGCCGCGACAAAAAGGGAGCCATGCGCTCTTTGTGGATTGTGCGCCTGAATGCCGCAGCAAGGGAAGAAGGTCTTTCTTACAGCCGCTTTATTGATGGTTTGCATAAGGCGAACATCACCCTTAACCGCAAGATGCTTTCCGAAATCGCAATACGCGATCCGAAGTCTTTCACGCAGCTTGCCGAAACAGCAAAAAAGGCACTGGCAGCAAAATAAGCAGCCAGAATATTCAAGGATAACATTACAGTGACTCCTGAAGAATGGAAGGGGAAACTGTCCGCCATAAAGGACAGTTTCTCCTCTTTGATTTCTGAAAAGAAAGCCGACTATGAGGCGCTTTATCAGCGCTTTCTTGGCCGCAAGGGTGAATTGAGCCTTCTTCTTCGTGATTTGAAAGACATCACTGCGGAAGAACGCAAGAACCTCGGCATGCTCGGCAATGCGGCGAAGCAGGAACTGTTATCCGCCGCTGAAAAAATAAAGGCGGCAGCAGCGGCGCATTCGGCTAAAGCCTCGCCGCAGATAGACATAACTCTGCCTGGAATAAATTTCCCAAAAGGCTCACTGCATCCGCTTACGCAGACCATGGACCGCATTTCTGCGGCATTCTTAAAGCTGGGTTTCAGTCTTGAAGACGGACCGCTTGTGGAAGATGACTGGCATTGCTTTGAAGCCCTAAATTTCCCTGAATGCCATCCGGCAAGGGATATGCAGGACACTTTCTACGTTAACGCAAAAGATGAAAAAGGCAAGGACAAGCTGCTGCGCACGCAGACTTCCACCGTGCAGATACGCGTAATGGAAAAGCAGAACCCTCCCTTGAGAGTTTTTCATCCTGGCCGCGTTTTCCGAAATGAGGCAGTGGATGCCAGCCATGCTTTCGCTTTCCATCAGGTTGAAGGCCTTTATGTTGATAAAGGCGTTACGATGGCTGACCTAAAATGGACTGTGGATGCTTTCATGAAAGATCTTTTCGGCTCTTCTGTCCGCACGCGCTTCAACCCTTCTTATTTCCCTTTCGTGGAACCTGGAGCTGAAGTAGACATGAGCTGCGTATTCTGCAAGGGCCAGGCTGAGCATTGCCCGGTTTGCAAAGGCACGGGCTGGCTGGAGCTGCTCGGCAGCGGCATGGTTCATCCCAATGTATTGCGGGCATGCGGCCATGATCCTGAAATATGGAGCGGATTTGCTTTCGGATGCGGCATAGAGCGCTTTGCCATGCTGCTTTACGGAATAAGCGATATGCGCATGTTCTTTGAGAATGATTTCCGCCTGCTGGAGCAGGTAAGGTAAAAGGCAGGGAAAAAATGAAAATAGCATATTCATGGCTTTGCGAATACCTTGAAAATCCTCCTGCGGCTGATGAGCTTATTGCGAAAATGAACCGCATAGGCCTTAAAGTTGAAGGCACGGAGAAAACCGGCCCGCAGTTTACCGGCGTTGTTGCCGCAAAGATACTGGCCATAGAGCAGCATCCAAATGCAGACAAGCTGCACATAGTAACGGTTGACCATGGCAGCGGAACGCAGAAGCTGGTATGCGGTGCCCAGAATATAGCCGTGGGGCAGACTGTGCCGCTTGCCCGTCTGGGCGCTAAGCTTCCAGGCGGAACGCTAAAAAAAGCGAAAATCCGTGGCGTGGAATCAGAAGGAATGCTGTGCTCCTGTTCGGAACTTGGTGTTCCCGGTGATCCCAGCGGCATACTTATGCTGCCTTCGGAAACTCCTTTAGGCACCGATGTTCTTACGCTTTATCCAAAAGGCGAACTCGTTATGGAAGTGGAAATATTGCCGAATCAGGGCCATGTTCTTTCGCATTATGCCTTGGCTAGGGAGCTTTCCATATTCTACGGATATAAGCTTAAAGAGCCGAAAGGCCTTGAGCCTGGAAACGCAGGCAGTGCAGGCCTTAAAGTTCAGATTCATGCGGCAGATCTTTGCCGCCGCTATGTGGCTATAGCAATGCGAAACGCTCGCAATGCCATAACCCCTGACTGGATGGCAGAAAGGCTTTCTGCCATAGGCGTTAATCCTAAAGGCAATGTTCTTGTGGACGGCTCAAACTATGTTATGTTCGAGTTGGGCCAGCCGCTGCATTGCTTTGACGCTGACTGTCTTAAAGACGGAACAGATGGGAAAGAAATAAATGTTCGCCGGGCTGCTGCCGGAGAAAAATTCATTGCTTTGGACAAGCAGGAATACGGGCTTTCACAGGAAATGCTTGTAATAGCGGATTCTGAAAAGCCGGCAGCAATAGCAGGCGTGATGGGCGGACTTAACAGCGCAGTCTCAGAAAAAACGGAGAATATCATAATAGAAGCCGCCTGTTTTGATCAGGCCAGCGTTCGCAGGACTTCAAAAGAGCTAAGCTTGAAGAGCGATTCTTCTTATCGCTTTGAGCGCGGCACTGACCCTGAAATGGCCATGCGTGCTGCTCTTCGCTTTGCGGCTCTGATAAAGCAGACAGCTCCTTATGCGGAAATAACAGCACTCATAGACTCATACGCTCAGCCTTATAAAGCTAAGGCTGTAAAGGTAAGCGCTGCAAGCCTTAACCGCATTTTGGGAACTCAAGTCTCTAATGAGACGGTTTATGAATGCTTGCATGCTTTCCAGCCTGATTTGCCGCAAGGAAACGGAGAATGGCTGTTTATGCCGCCGTCTTTCCGCCCAGACATGCTGGAAAACTGTGACATTGCGGAAGAGCTGGCACGTTTCATAGGATATGATGCGATTCCTTCTGAATCTAATATGCCAATGATAAAGTCAGCCATTGCCCCGGATTATGCGGTGGCGGCTAATTTAAGGTATTGCTTCGCTGTTCTCGGCTTCAATGAAATATACAATCATGGCTTCCTTTCAGCTAAGGAGGCAGAAGCCTGCGGCGTTAAGCCGGAAGACTGCCTTCAGGTAATAAATCCTCTTTCCTCCGACTTGCAGTATCTCAGGCCTTCCCTCGTTGCCGGAGCATTGCGAACATTCGCATTTAACATGAACCATGACAGGGATCATGCCCATATCTTTGAGATAGGCACTGTTTACCGCAAAGACGGCACGGAGGAAATGCGCTGCTGCGGCCTTGTGTATGGCGCTCCCAATGAGAGCAGCTGGGCCATGAAAGTGCCTGCTTCTTCCTTCTATGCCCTTAAGGGCGCGCTTGCCTCATTCTTGGGCCGCAAGCCTGGCTTCCGTTATGAGAAGCCGCAGAAAGCGCCGTCATATTATGAGCAGGGCCTTTGCCTGGAGATGAAGGTTGGCCGGGATTCGCTAGGCTTTATGGGACAGCTTTCAGCTTCTGCGTGCAAGATTATGGACGTAAAAGAGAGCAATGTGTACTACTTTGAGCTGAGCATACCCGTGCTTGCAGCTATGTGGAAAAAAGAGTTCTGGCAGGAAGTGCATAAGATGAAGCCGGTTTCAGCTTTCCCGTCAAGCTGGAGAGATCTGTCTTTCACCATAGACGAAAAGCATGAATGGGCTGCAATAGAAAAGGCTTTCGGCGGAGTGAAAGATCTTGCCAAGGTTAAGCTTACGGATGTTTTCAAGGGCAAGAATGTGCCAGCCGGACAGCGCAGCCTTACAGTCCGCTTTGTTTTCTCTTCAATGGAAAAAACTCTTACTGATGAGGAAATCAGCAGCAGGCTTAAAGGCGTTCTTGAAAAGCTGGAACGCAAATTCGGCGCTAAGCTGCGCGAATAGCAGTTGCCGGCAGCATTAATTCCTGTAATGGATGACGGCTGCTGGCATAAGGCCCGCAGGTTTTCCCTGCGGGCCTTTTCATTTGCGGCTCAAGGCTTTAATTCAATAATGCCTGGCTCTGCCGCATTCATTTATTGTCCTTTAAGGCTTATAAAAGATAAAATGTAATCTGATTTTATTGAGGTTCTTAATGATTTCCTGGTTAGTTAATTATTCAAATTTCTGGGGCCCGCTTCGCCTGCTGGGATCTTATTCATTCCTGCTGGGCCTGGGTTTTTTCCTGGCGGCATGTATATCGGTATTTCTGCTGCCTAAGTTTTGGAAGCGCCTGCCATTGGATTATGGAAAAGTGTTTGTTCGCGATGGCAAATATTATAAAAATATAGACGGCAATGAAATTCCTCTTGACCAGAATGCGCCAAAGCCTGACGGCAAGCCTACCGGGGCTGGAATTTATATTTTCCTTTTTTCGCTTCCGCTTCTTATAATGCTGGTGCCTGATTTGTCTTTTGCGGACATGAGCCTGTTTAGCATGCTGTTCCTTGCCATGCTTTTTGGCTATCTTGATGACATTGCCACCACGCAGGGCAGAGGCTGGTCTGGCAAGAAAAAAGGATTTATAGACTTAGGGATATGCCTTGTTTCCGCTTTCATAGTTTTTTGGTTTACGGCAGGCGAAAACGGCCTTGTGCCTATATGGTGGCCTTTCGTGAAAGGCACTTATTATCTTACATGGTATGAATATATCCCCGGAGCGTCTTTCCTTTTGTGGTTTTCAATAAATGCCACCAATTGTTCAGATGGCGTTGACGGTCTGGCCGGGAGCCTTTCTTTTTTTACCCTGCTTTTTATAGCCGGAATGCTTTATGTGGTTATAGGCAATATGCCTGTTTCCGCTTATCTGCTAATACCTGCTTCGCCTAAATCAGCGCTGCTTGCCGCGCGCTGGTCAATAGCATTCTCTACCGTGGGAGGCGCTGTAGCAGGCTATCTTTGGTGGAATGCCTATCCCTCAAGAGTGCTTATGGGCGATGCAGGCTCGCGCTTCTTGGGGCTCCTAATAGGTCTTGGCATACTCATGACCGGCAATCCGTGCCTTATATTCGCGCTTGCCCCTGTGCTGCTTGCCAATGGCGGTGCCGGGCTTGTGCGCAGCGGTATTCTTAAGATTGACCATAAGCTTAAGATTGATAAGAAGCTCGGCTTTGATTTGGATAAAACGCTTCTGGTTGGCAGGCTGCGCTTTCCTCTGCATGACCATTGCCGCAAGAATCTTGGCTGGTCAAATCAGCAGGTGCTTACGCGCTTTATGCTGCTTCAGATTTTCCTTCTGCCGCTGCTATTCCTGCTTATGCTGAAAATAAGGTAAAAATATTGTAAATATTTATAAAAATCCTTTTTATACATTATGCACCATTTAATTAAAGATGAAAAAGAAGAAAAAACGATTTTAGGCGGCAAAGCAGAAAATCTTATTGAAATAGATAAAATGAATATCGTTCCTGATTTCATTGTCCTTTCTTATGATTTTTTGCATTCTGAATTTCTATCTGGCATAGCAGAATTGCCTCATGTGTTCTCCGATGATTTTATATTAAAAATTAATAGGGAAATAGAATTCTTAGGACCTGGCCCTTTAATAGTTAGGTCTTCTTATGCTGGAGAGGATTCAGCCAATTATAGCTATGCTGGCATTTTTTTGTCTAAAGTATGCGAAAAGACAAATCTGTTTTCAGCGATTGCTGAGGTATGGAATAGCTATTTTTCTGAACAGGTAACAGTATATGAAAAGATTAATTCAATAAAATCATCAGGAAAGATGGGCATAATAATACAAAAATATGTTAAAGCTGAATATGGCGGGGTGATGTTTTATAATAAAACTGAAAATTGGTTTTATGCGGAATTTGCTAAGGGATCTGCTGATAAGGTTGTAAGTGGAGAAGCTTCTGTCTCTAGGTTTTTTAAATACTTGGGAAAAAAATTTCTATCATCAGGCATAATTAATGAGATTTTAGAGAGAAAAATAAATGATTTGACCGATTATATACTAATGAGTCCTTTAAGCGAAATTTATGATAAGGTTGATGTTGAATTTATTATTTCTGATTATAATTACTATGTTCTTCAGATTAGACCATTAACAACAGAAGTTAATCCGTTTTTATGTGATTATGCCTTTCCTAAATTGATAATTCCAGATAATTATTTCTATGGGGATGAAGATTTTTCTTTTATAAAAGATATTTTATCTAAGTATTGCTTTCCTATTCCAAAATTTAAAATTAATAAATACATTAATTATATAGATGGAATATCACTAAAAAAATTTATCGATTATTCATTTGTTTTATCTTCAGATAAAAACATTTCAGAATTTATTTATAAAGACATTTTAAATATGTTTAATAAAGAATTATCTGGATTTAAGTTGAATATCAGTAAGCCTTTAAATATATTTTTTAAAGAGCTAAAAAAATTCAATTTTCGTGTTTCCTTTATGAAGAGGATAGTACAGGATTTTGAAAAAAATATTGAACTGGAATTGATTTATTTAGGCGGACTGGATTTTTTGAGAATTAATTTACAAAAAGGTATTGAAAGAGAGTTTAAGAGTATTGCAAGAAAAAAAGAAAACAATTATTTTGCTAAAATTGAAGAATTATTGCCAAATTTGTTTTTTTTAGAACAAAATAGCAGGTCATTTAAAAGCCTTATAACTGGAAACGTATTAAATATTGATGATATGAATAATAATTTGTATCGTCTAAACAAATGTGTTTTTACTATAAATAATTTATACAATAAAATTGAATATCTGTATCATAAGGTTATTTCTCAAAAAACACATTATAAAGGTAGTATAACAGATTTGTGTAAGTTGCCTTACGAAAGGGCTCTTTGCATTCTTGAAAATAAAGATCAAATATCTCCATTACCTGTATATAAACGAAAGAGAAGCTTTCCTATTGGAGGAATAACAGCATATCCAGGTGAAATTGAAGGTCAGGCATTAATAGTCAAATGTAAGAAAACACTGTCTAAATGTGCTGGTAAAATAATAATTGCTAAGTCTTTAACGCCAGATTTAATTATGGCCATCTGCCTGTTGTCATCAAAAAATATAAATTCTAAATTAATTAACAATTTAGCAGATTATAACTCTTTGTCTTCAATATCTCATGCTATTGGAATAGTTACTCAATATAGCGGCATAGCAAGCCATGCTGCTATAATAGCAAGAGAATTTGGCATTCCTTGTCTGGTAGGCTGTGAAGGCGTGCTTGATGCCGTTAATGATGGAGACATTGTGCGCATATCTCATAATTCTCTTCATCTTGTAAAAAAAAGATCTTATGAAGATTAGCGTAAGACTTTGCAATAATATCTTTTGCGGCTTAATGGACAAAATAGTTGGTGATTTTAGATTTTAACGGCCTAACAATAAACGCATAATTACCTTTTTTAAATGTTCTTTTGTCAGTCCGGAATGAACTCTTGCTTTTCTCTTTAATTGACCGAAATATCCCTCACAGGTGTTTGTCGTTTTCGGAATGTTTAAGCCATGGTATTCCTGAAATGTAAACAGTTCCGGAAGGTTCTTTTTTATGCTCCTGAATGCGCTGCGCAGCCTTCTGTGCCTGAACTGGCCGTTTTATTCCGCTCTTTTAAAAGGCTGCGAAACGCTGCTTTAAGGACTTGAATGCCGCCTCAAACGCTGTTCTGTCTGTTGTGCCAAGTGTCTGTATCAGCTCTTTCAATTCCATGCCGCATTCTGTCTTCGGCCTGCCTGTAAGATACCGCGTTATTGCCGCTTTCTGGTGAAACAGACAGTGCTGTATAGGCATATCAGGATAATGGGATTTAAGATACTGTTTTATGCCTTTCCTGCCGTCTACGGTAAAGCTCTTAAAGACGTATCCTTCACGTTCAAGAGACATAAGAATCCTTCCTGTGTTTTCAACGTTTTCCTGGCATTCCTCAAAATATATGGTCCTGCCTTCTGACCTGAACACCATATAGCACAATTCCCTTCTAAAGTATACGCCGTCAAATGTCAGGTTTATATGTCTGCTGTCAGTCTTTTTGAAATTACATGGGACGGCAAGCCTGTCAAAATGTCTCCGCACGGTACGTTCACTTTTTGCAACAAACTCAGCGACTGTCTTTAATTTCAATTGGTCAAAACAATAAGCGTTAAACGCTGTTTCTGCCCAGTCTGATTTTAAGGAAAAAACTTTCCCGCAGGCCTTGCATTTATGCCTTTTTTTGCCGTTTTGCCTGCCCCATTTTATAAGGCCAGCACAGCCGCAATTTTTACAATATTTTTAACCATTTTTAGTCCAAAAATAATATTAAATCATTTTCTCGTCGTCTATACCAACTATTTTGTCCATTAAACCTCTTTTGGTGATTAGTATTGTTTGCTAATCTTTTCTTTGAAGTCGTATTATTTTTTATTTGTCGAACTGGCTGGGAAAAAGCCTTATTAATATGCCGCGCAGCTCATCCCAGCTGCTGAAATGGCGCACCTTTGGGGAAGGGCTTGCCTTTACGAATCTGGAATTTATCTGGAATACGGTTATGCCAGGATTTTTGCTGGCGGCTTCCGTATGGTCAAATGCATCGTCTATGAACACGCCTTGCCTGCCTTTCAGATAATCCCCTTTGTTTTTACAGGCAATTGTAATGCTGTCCGGCTTGATGCCGTTTTCGGAAAGCCATTTCTTTGTTATCTGAAAGGCATCATCGCCTTTTGCGTTCACTCTTGAGGAAAGTATATTTGCCTCATGACCGTTTTTTTGCAGCCAATGGAAGGTTTCCGCCGCGCCGGGCTTTATTTTTACTTCCGCAAGGCATTGCGGATAGCAGTATTTCAGAAAGCCTATGGCTTCTTCCATGCTCCAGCGCATAACATCTATGAAATAGCTGTGTGTCTCGCTTTTGGCAGCAGTCATGGCAGGCATAGGCTTTTTCAGCACATTCTTCTGGTATTCCGCGGCTATTTTAAGAACAGCCTCATCAGTATTGGCTAAAGTGTCGTCTATGTCTATCCAGAATTTCATTATAAGCCCTGCCTTATTTTATTATTTCCGCATATTCCGCTTCTGCAGCTTTGATAAGATCTTCCGGGGCAAGCGCCAGCTGTACGCCTCTTTTGCCTGCGCTTATATGTATGGCTTTTTTC
>Ga0310690_10012827_pt1 | contig 10256 bp, 10 predicted proteins | sample AusTroGonzalo_MG_2_FD_207661 | JGI IMG/M metagenome (GOLD analysis project Ga0310690, IMG submission 207661) | Bovine rumen microbial communities from tropical cattle in Woodstock, Queensland, Australia - Gonzalo_04 (v2) (version 2) | ecosystem: Host-associated > Mammals > Digestive system >...
CATACTGATATAGTATCATAACAGATACTTAACAGTCAATATTTATAAAAAAATTTCTCTCCCGAAATCTCATCGAGAGAGAAATAAAAGATCGTAATAACCCTTAGATCATGAATACTTCTTGAAAAGTTCGTCTAATTCTCGCGTGAAGCGCTTGGTCTCGGAGTTCGTCCTGCCACTGAAATTCTTGATCAATTCACCGATACGACCGCCCGACTCCAACAAGTATTTATACACGGTATTCGGCGTGATGCGTGAACGGCGTTCAGGCGTATAACCTTCTTTGACCCTTTCATTCTTCAGAAGATCATAACTCTCCGAGAAAAGAGGCGCCACTGCATTGTACCCGAACTGTTTACGCACGTCGTCTGCCCATTTCTCGGGGTTATCTCCCCCACCGTGCACGACGAAGACTCTTTCGGGTCTGTCGGAAAAAGCATCCAACCACTTCATAAGCCCCATACGATCGGCATGGGAGCTCGTACTGTTCAAAGCACGAATACGTGCGTTTACAACGATGTCATCCCCAAAGATACGCACGCGTTTGGCGCCGTTTAAAAGAGCATGTCCGAGCGTGCCCACCGCTTGATATCCCACGAAAAGCACCGTACACTCTCTTCGCCAAAGGTTATGTTTGAGATGGTGACGGATCCTGCCTGCTTCGCACATACCGCTGGCGGAAATGATGACTTTGGGGGTGTCGTCCTCATTAATCAAACGGCTGTCTTCCGACGTGATGGAGACTTCAAGCCCTTCGAAACCAATAGGATTTATCCCTTGGGATAATAGTTCTCTCGCTTCCTCGTCATAGTAATGATCGCCTACTTCCGCAAAAATATTGGTAGCGTCGATAGCGAGGGGACTATCCACCACTACGGGGAACCCGTCGTGCCCTTTCACCTTTCCGAGATTCTTGATATTTCTAATAAAATACAATATCTCCTGTGTACGTCCCACCGCGAAAGACGGGATCACCAAATTACCGCCCGCATCTAAGGTGGACTGGATAACGGCGGCTAGCTTATCTTCCGATTCATCCGAAGGATCGTGCATTCTATCCGCATACGTGGACTCCATCACGATGTAATCGGCATGTTCAAGATAGTGTGGATCATTAAGGAGAGGCTGTGAAGAATTACCGATATCGCCCGAAAATACCAACGTTTTGGTGACGTCCTCTTCGGTGGCGTATACCGTCACCGAGCTCGAGCCGAGCAGATGTCCGGCATCGGTAAATCGGACCTTAAAACCGTGGAAAAGTTCCACAGTTTCGTCATACTCGTAACTTCTGAAAAGAAGCGAAACTTTCTCCGCGTCTTCGGTGGTATATAAAGGCTGAATGGCAAACTCACCGCTACGCTTTCCTTTACGATTCCGCCATTCGGCGTCACTCTCCTGAATGTGCGCGCTGTCGAGGAGCATAATACGGCAGAGCTTCGCCGTTGCCGAAGTGGTGATGATCTTGCCGCGGAATCCTTTCTTGTACAGTAAAGGCAATCTGCCGCTGTGATCGATATGCGCGTGCGTCAGTAAAACGTAGTCGATCTGCTCCGCATTAAATACGAAGCCCTCCTCTTCTCCGTCGAATACGTCGGTCCCCTGCCGGAGCCCGCAGTCAATCAAGATGCGCTTGCCTGATATTTCCAACAAAAAACAACTACCCGTGACTTCTCTCGCCGCTCCGTAAAATGTAAGTTGCATAGTTCCTCCGTCCGTTTTTTGTTTCTTACTCGTATTATATCATTAAAAAGGATAAAATACAATATGGGATTCTCGGAATCCTCATTCTTTTCTGCATAAGATAATTAAAGATAAGGAAAAATTCTTGACGAAATGATTCCTGCGCGATATAATGACGATATCAACCGAAAGGGAGAATACAATGACCATTCGTTACAACGCCAGCTTTATCTTTACGCCGCGAGCGATGTGAACCGGAGAGCCGAGTCTCAAAGATACACACCGCTACTTTTCATTGCAAGAAAGTAGCGGTTTTTTTATTTCATACGAAGCAAAGGAGGTCTAAAATGTCACAAATAAACGATAATGTACGAAAGGTAGCATATTGCGGAACACTGGGATCTTTCAGCCGCGAAGCGGCGAGAAGAATATTTCCGAGCGCGGAACTCATCCCCTGCGGCACCTTCGTCGAAGCGTACGAGATGGCCGAAAAAGGAAATGTCGATCGCGCCGTACTCCCCATTGAAAACAGTTACGCCGGCGAAGTGGCGTCGGTGACGGACCTACTCTATCACGGTACCCTTTTCGTGCAAGACGTATTCGATATGAAAGTCGTGCAAAACCTCATCGGCATTCGCGGGAGCGACCCGACCCTCGTACGAAAAGTAATGAGTCATCAGCAAGCGCTCTCGCAATGTGCGGAATACATAGCGAAACGCCACTACGAAGAGATCGTCTCGGAGAATACGGCTTTCGCCGCAAAATTCGTATCGGAGAGACAAGATGCTTCTCTTGCCGCCATCGCAAGCAAAGAATGTGCGGATCTCTATGGATTGGATATCCTTGAAGAGGACATCGCAACAGGAGAAGGCAACGCCACGCGATTCGCAGTTCTAGGAGATACGCCCGCTCCGCGCCGTGAAGGAGAGAACTGTATCTTGATGTTCGCCGTAAATGATGAATCGGGCGCTCTCGTCGCAGCGTTGCAAGTGCTCGCGAACAAGGGACACAATCTGAAATCACTCCGTTCCCGTCCCATGAAAGAGAAACCGTGGCAATACTACTTCTACATTGAAGCGGAAGGCTCGATTCGCGGATGCGCACGCGATGCTCTTCTCTCTGAAATGGAGAAAACCTGCAGCATGATCAAAGAAATCGGACACTACCTGCCCGAACAACATATTTAAGGAGAAATAAACTATGAATCTATACTTCGAAAGAAAGCTCGCTCTCCCCGTCGAGATCAAAGAATCCTACCCTATGGACGCAGTCTCCACCCGTATATTCGAAGAGCGGGACGTTCAACTGAAAAACATTTTATCCGGAAAAGACAACCGCCTCTTACTCATCATCGGTCCATGCTCCGCCGACAACGAAGACAGTGTGATCGACTACATCTCTCGTCTTGTAGGCGTACAAGAGAAAGTGAAAGATAAGATATTCATCGTGCCCCGCATTTACACCAACAAACCGCGCACCACGGGAGACGGATATAAAGGAATGCTCCATCAGCCCGATCCGAACCAAAAACCCGATATGCTGAAAGGCATCATCGCTATCCGAGAACTACACTTGCGCGCCATAAAAGAAACAGGGGTCACCTGTGCCGACGAGATGCTCTACCCCGAGAATTATAAATACTTGGATGACGTGCTCGGTTATGTGGCGGTGGGCGCCCGCTCGGTAGAGAACCAACAACACCGACTGGTATCGAGCGGCATCGAAGTTCCCGTCGGCATGAAGAATCCGACGAGTGGAGACTACTCCGTAATGCTGAACTCCATCACGGCGGCACAACACAAGCACACTTTCCTCTACCGCGGATGGGAAGTGCACTCCCTTGGGAATCCCTACGCGCACGCCATTCTACGTGGCTATGTGAATAAGCACGGACAGTCCCATCCCAACTATCATTACGAGGATATCATACTCCTCCATGAGAAGTATATTGAGAAAGGATTGGCGAATCCTGCATTGATCATTGACACCAATCATTCTAATTCCGGCAAAAATCCTTTCGAACAAGAACGCATTGTAAAAGAGGTACTCTCGAGCCGTAAATACAATAAAAACGTCGGCGACTTCGTGAAAGGATTCATGGTGGAGAGTTACATAGAAGACGGTGCACAAAAAATAGGCGAAGGCATCTACGGCAAGTCCATCACCGACCCCTGCCTCGGCTGGGAGAAGAGCGAACGCCTGATATACGAGATAGCGGAGATGTGCTGATTCGAAGCTATCCCCACATTCGCAAAAAAAGCGAAAGAAAGTTTTTATGCGAAATGCTTGCACTTCCCGTCATTCCTTGCTATAATGAGAATGCCTTGGGGGTGTAGCTCAACTGGTAGAGCGCTTGAATGGCATTCAAGAGGTAAGGGGTTCGACCCCCCTCATCTCCACCACAGGCAGTCTAAAGCGAATATTTCGCAGAAGACTGCCTTCTTTTTTTCGGAAAATACGACCTTTTTTGAAACCGGACGGGTTTCGAGTTCTTGTACCCTATACATACTATACGGGACTCGAACCCTACTAAACTCTATGCAATTGGCTGGGGGCACGAACTCAAAAGCACAAAATATGCCCTCCACCAAGATAGGTCTAAAGCGAATGTTTGGGACCTTTTTCTTTACTTAGCAGGGAGCGTCGAACCGAAAGTATAGATACTGTATAATATCTTACCGATCATTCTCATCTTCTTGCAGCTTTTCGATAGGTGTGATATAATGTTCTCATTATATAAGGAAAGATCAATTCATTTGATCACAAAGCCATGAACATTATTATTACTAAAGATTACAAAGAACTCAGCAGTAAAGCCGCCGACATCATGATAAGCGTCGTGCGGGAGAACCCCAATGCAGTACTCGGACTGGCGACAGGATCCACCCCCATCGGACTCTACGAGAAGATGGCGGAAGATCACCGTTCGAACGGCACCTCTTATGCCGCCGTCAAAGCGATGAACCTCGACGAATACGCAGGGCTCGCTCCGACGAATGACCAAAGTTACCGCTACTTTATGAAGACGAATCTCTTCGACCACATAGACATTGCCCCTTCGAATACATATATCGAGAACGGTCTCGCTACGGACGAACAGGCAGAATGCGCCCGCTATAACGCCCTTCTCGCTACCCTACCCCGCGACATCCAACTTCTCGGCATCGGCGCGAACGGTCATATCGCTTTTAATGAACCGGGAACTCCCTTCGACATGGAAACGCACGTCGTAGCCCTGACGGAGAATACGATACAGATGAACGCAAGATTCTTCAAGAGCATCGACGAAGTGCCCCGCCGCGCCTTTACGATGGGACCGAAAAACATTATGGACGCGAAGAAGATCCTGATCCTCGCCGTCGGTGCAAATAAAGCCGAAGCGGTGCGCGGACTTGTGAAGGGTGAAGTCACGCCCGACCTGCCCGCAAGCGTTCTGCAATTACACCCCGACTGCACTCTTATCGCAGACGCAGCCGCGGCGGCACTCATTACCAAATAATAATACGAATGAGTAAAAAACTATCTATCAAAAAAAGTCCGAACCTCAATCGGACTTTTTTATCATCTTATAACATGGTACCTCACAGGCACCCATATATTCTTTCTCTATTTCGAAACCGAGCTGTCGATAGAGTCGCACCGCACCTTCATTTTTCTTGACGCATTCCAAATAACAGAGAGTTTTATCCTTGATGACGTAAGTAAGCAACGCCGCCGCCACTCCCTGCCGACGATGCATCTCATCCACGTAAAGATTGGCAATGTAATACCCCACTCGTTCTCCACGCATTTCCTCGTAATAGTCGACAAATATCGCGTGAGTACGCGCATCGCACGGAACATTCGCCGCGAAAAAGGCCTCTTCGACGTCACGCTCCGTCATCGCAATGGGCGAAAAGCAGGAAACGATCATGCCGACGATGCTCCCATTCGAGAGAGCAACCGTAATATTTTCCCTTTGATAGACGGTATCGCGACGGATCATCTCAGCAAGTACCGGAACCCCTGCGTCTTCTGAGCCGAACCATGCGGGATAGATATAGTCGTCACTGCGATAAATATAGCGCGCTATGAGAGAAAAGTCATCCCCCTTATTCAAGGGACGAACGACCAAACTTGTGTCTTTCGTACTTTCAAACGACATATCTATTGCCTTTCTATACTGCGCGATTACGGACACGCTAACGTCTGCCATAGCGCTTCTCCGATCACGGTGCCGAGATAGCGGAGCTACTAAAAACAAATCAAAAAGAGCGCGTAGTGGTGCTTAGTCAACCGCTCCGCATTCGGGGACGAACTGTCCGCACTCAAGGTGCGTAACGGCTCGAACACGATGCGGTATAGCCGCATAAGCGCTACTCGCGCTCCTTCTTAATTACAGGAGGAGGGTCTTATCTTCACCCATACCCATCATACCGTCAAGTATGTACTTATTGCCGTCTTCATCACGAATGTAGCCTTCCAGCTCACCCCAAGCAACGAAGTAATCGATATTGACGATCAATGCGTGCATGACCATCGGATTGATGCCGTACACTTTGAACTTTAAATTCACCATGTCGTGCTCATCCTTCACAACCCATTCGGAATAATTCATAAAGTCTGCGGTCTCGATGCTACGCGTAAAGGTTACGGGCGGCAACAGACTGGATTTCCCTTCAAGCCACAAGATATTCTCATTATAGTCCTCTTGGTTAATGGACTGATTCCTCGTAAGGTTGAATGCCAAATACTTCTTCTCGCCGTTCACCTCACACTTACCCATCGTAGTAACCCAGTCGTAGTGGGCACGACGGGGATAGTATCCTCTGTGATCGTCGATGATCGCGGTGGTCTCATCGTCACTGAGCATCTCCTCGCCGTTAATGATGAGGCTACCTTCTGCCTTGAAGAAATCTTTCTGACTGTACAAAGTACGGTTATTGCTATACGGGAAAGGAATGCTGACGACACAGGGATCGCTGAGACGAGTCAAAGTGAAGTTGTACTCGATGGTTGCGAGTGCGGGATCATACACTTTATTCTCTTTCATGGACTCAACTGCCGTCTTATCCTCTTTTCCCTGCGTGACCAAGCAGAAAGACTTGGCGTTAACGGTATGCTTACCGGAAAGCTCCGCTTTGCCGTCTTGGAAGTTATTCACGTAACGAACGAAGCCGACATCGGACTTCGCTTCCGCGATAGACCCATTCAAAAGATTGGGAGCAATGATAGTATCCTTACTCTTGATCTGCGTATCCCAGCAATACACTTTCTTGGTACGCTTATCATAGAACATATTCAGCTGTTTGCCGAAAATACCCATGTCGCATACCACAGCGAGCAATACGCCGTTTTTTAAATGCACTTCGGTAGCTTCCCACAAAGTAAGCTTAAACTTTCTCAAAAAGTCCGGCGCCCTAGTCGGCTTCTTGGCACGGAGAAGTTCCATCGTCTCGAACTCTTTATCAAAAGTGCCGAAAACGACTCTTCCGTTCTCATCGACCAGATCTTTCGGGGTAGGGACCGCTCTGCGTTTTTCGGAAATAAATTTACTGTATTCGCCCATAATTCTCTCCTTATCATTAGGGATTTATAAATTTATTATAACAAACAAAAGTATGGATTTCAAGAGGGGATTTCGAAAAAAGAGACGTATTATCGCCTCTTTTCCGTTTGAAAAAGCCATATTACAATCAATTCGCCCTTAAAACGATCGAAAATGTTCGGAGTCAAACAAGAAAAATCGCTTTCCCCTTCCTCTTACTTCCCTTTTTTCAACTGTTTTTTCAAAAGTGCGCGCCGAATGATCTCCCAAGTGGGAGCAGCAAGAGAGAAAAGCGAAATCAATGCGGGTAAAATGGCATTGGAACGAATGGAGCACTTTGGATTATTTTTGCAGTAATCTATAAGGATCGTTCCCTTCGTCACCGCAAGTCCCGAGGACTAACAGATAAACAGCAAAACCGTCACCGCAACGCCAATCACAAGTCCCGCAATGTTCAGCCCCTCTTTATTTGTGATGGCAGCGAGAATGAAGCATATGATCTCGGCAAGCAGTACGAAGAAAGCCGCTACCGTCACTGCAGAGAGTGAAACGACGTAGTTCTTCGCATAAAGATAGAAGGGCGCCGCCATAAATTTCCCGATGGAGCTATTCGTTCCCGAATAGTTTCCGGACGTTCCTGCCGCAAGGCAGTTAAAACCAGTGATACCGGCTTCCGTACCGATGGAAGGATCGCTGTTATAGATATAGGACCAATCCATAAAAAACATCAAAAATACAACGAGGGCAAGCACAAAAGCTATGACGGGAAAATAGCGGAGCTTTTTCAAACCGTTATAATACTTCTTCTCCTTCTCCATTTGTTCTTTCTGCACTTGATAATTCTTCTTATTTTTATTCTTAGCCATGCTTTCCTCCTTATTTAGCTTACATAGTAGTGTAAGTTTGAATAATCTTCTATAAGCGTCAATTTCGTCACGTGATAGGTGAAGAACGATACGGTTTCTTTCGTCGTCCCATCCGCAGAATAAATGACGATGTCCGTTGCTTCGTATCCATCTTCGAGAGCGAGTTTTCCCGTCGTATGGATCCAAGTCTTATCAAGGGTATCTTCGCTCTGATTCCTGGGCTCGGGAATGACTCCGTCATAGTCCAAAATAAAACCGATAACAGTGTCTTTACCACACTTACAGCCGAATCCCGACGAACATTTCCGTACGGCGCACATATATTCCCGCCCTTCTACGTCCGTTAAACGATAGGTATAGCTGTCGAATGTGATCTCTTTACCTACGTATTGCTGCGGATAATAAACGATGTTCGTCATCACGAGGAAGAAAGTATTTTCCGTAAGCACGTACGAATCGGGTTCGGCACAAGCGAAAGCCATCACGGAAATCAGCAGAACGAGAAATAACACAAAAAACTTCTTCATGCTTTTCGCCTCCCCAAACAGGCGCCAATCACACAAAATACCGCAAACACCAGCGCTTCGCTCGCCACAATGGTAGGCCCGACGGGCGTTTCGAGTAAAATGGACGCCAAAATACCCAGAAACGCCGTAGAGACGGAGAGGATTGCAGAACAGATCGTCACCGACAAGAAACTCTTGAAGATTCGCATCGCCGAGAGCGCTGGGAATATGATAAGGGCAGAGATCAGGAGCGACCCGACAAGATTCATAGCGAGCACGATGACTACGGCAATTATCACGGCGATCAAGAGATTATAAAGATCCGTTCTCATCCCCGTGGCTTTGGAAAAGTTCTCGTCGAAGGTCACGGCGAAAATGCGATTGTAAAAGATAACGAATACCGCGACGGTGACCACGGACAGTACGATGGACACCCATACTTCCGCCGCACGCAAATTCAGAATAGACGAGGAACCGAAGAGGGTCCCGCACACGTCCGCCGAGACGTTGGAGGAGGTCGAGAAAACGTTCATCAATAGATAACCGACTGCAAGCGCCGTCACCGAGATAATCGCCACCGAAGCATCCCCTTTCAAGCGTGCATTCTGCCCCGTGCGTAAAAGAAGCACTGCGCAGACGATGGTCACGGGAAGAACGAGAAGCATTTGATTCGTCAATCCCACGACTGCGGCAACCGACATAGCGCCGAAAGCCACGTGTGATAGTCCATCTCCGATAAAAGAAAATCTCTTCAAAACGAGCGTCACGCCAAGAAGTGACGAACACAGCGCAATGAGCACTCCGACAATAAGAGCGTTGCGCACGAAGGCATATTGGAAATACTCCGCTAAATTTACAAGGGCGAGGATCATGCTTCTTCCTCCTTCGCGAGAAAAAACTTACCGAAATCGCTCTTTTTATAGTCTTCGATCTCGCCGAAAAATACCTTCGTACCGAGGTGAAGAATGTGATCCGCATAGCGCACCGCCGCGGCAATGTCGTGGGAGATCATAATGATGGTGACCCCCTCTTCATTCAGCTGTTTGATGAGCTCGTACATCTCCATCGTCACCTTGGGGTCCAGTCCCGAAACGGGTTCGTCGAGGAGTAGGATCTTCTCGGTGGCACAGAGAGCACGCGCAAGAAGCACGCGCTGTTGCTGTCCGCCCGAAAGTTCACGATAAGAACGATCTTTCAGATCAAGGATACCCATCCGCATCATATTCGCGGCGGCTTTGGCTTTATCCTCTTTATTGAAAAAGGGATGAAACGAACCATTTGAGAGGCAACCTGACAGCACCACCTCCGTCACCGATGCGGGAAAATCCCGCTGGACGAGCGTTTGTTGCGGCAGGTAGCCGATCTCATTTTTGCAAAGAGAATCCCCAAAGGTGATCTCCCCTGCGAGCGGTTTCAAAAGACCGAGCAATGTCTTCATTAAAGTGGACTTTCCCGATCCGTTCTCTCCCACGATGGCAAGGTAATCCCCTGCATTCACCTCGAATGATAAGTGGGTCAGTATAGCGCCGTTTTCATATCCGAGCGATACGTCGTTTATCTTGATCTGTGCCATTCTTTCTCCTTTTTATTGTAAAGCCTTACGCAGAACTTCAAGGTTCTCTTCCATCACTGCGAGATAGGTCCTGCCTTCTTTATATTCTTTCGTGCTCGCAGACT
>Ga0310690_10012828_pt1 | contig 10255 bp, 10 predicted proteins | sample AusTroGonzalo_MG_2_FD_207661 | JGI IMG/M metagenome (GOLD analysis project Ga0310690, IMG submission 207661) | Bovine rumen microbial communities from tropical cattle in Woodstock, Queensland, Australia - Gonzalo_04 (v2) (version 2) | ecosystem: Host-associated > Mammals > Digestive system >...
ACACGTAATCCTTGGCTCCATTACAGGAAGAGTCATAAGCCGTGATATCCTTATGGCAGATGGGCGCCTGCGCGATGGCGGAGTTCTCGCGGATGAAGGTTTTCAAGGCCAGGCTTCCATATTCCGTGGCCACGCTCTCCTGCACCTTCCGGTCGACGATGCGGCGCGGATTGAACCGCGTGATGAAAACGCCGAGGACGTCCAGCGAGCGGTTGCAGTACCGGCGTACCTCGTCGACGAGATACATGATCTGCCCGAGGCCGCCGATGGAATATGCGTCGGCATTCACGGGAATCAAGACATAGTCGGCGGCCACCAGGGCGTTCGCCGTGGCGATGCCCACCTGTGCCGGAGAATCGATGATGACGTAATCGTATTTGTCCTGCACGGGTTTCAATAGCTCCGCCAGCAGATAGTCCTTCCCGGGCCCCGGCTTGGCCCCTATCGTGGAGTCCATGGCGCTGAGGTCGTCGGACGAAGGCGCCAGAAAGAGGTTCTTGCGAACGGGGACCTCCGGGATATCCCGCTGCTGCGAGAGCGCCTCAGCCATCGTCCTTGCGGGCAGTGCCTCGAAGATAAAGGTGGAAGTCAGGTTCATCTGGGCGTCAAGGTCGACGAGCAGCACTTTCTTGCCCCTGTCGGCAAGGATGCCGCCCAGCGCTGCGGCCGTCGTGGTCTTTCCCACGCCGCCCTTATGACATGAAATGGCGATGATCTTTGACATGATTTATTGCATTTCGGGTATGTAGTCCGTAATAACGTAATAGCGGCCGCCGCCGTACCTGAGGCTCACGCGGATGGCGCCGTCACGGAGGATCCATTCGGAGTGCACATCGGCTGTGCCCCTTATCAGGCTGAGCACCTTTGCGGTGTCGTTGACAAGGACTCCTTCGCGGTCCCCAAACAGAAAGGCCTCCTCGCGGGGATTGCCATATTTCTTGCCTATCCTGGCGACGATGTCCTCGTACCCCTGAAGCATCAGATGCCAGTCGTCGCCGACGGGCAAGTATGCGCTCACGGACTGCACGTTACCCTCGACGTCGCCGATGACGCGAAGGCGCGTTCCGCGAAGGTCCTCCCACGTGCCGACCATCAGGACGTCGCCGTCGTCGGTGCCCTCCGTATAGAACCCTGCAGCATTGAGCCGCTTGACGAATTTTCCGGCAGGGCCCTTCACCCTTACCGTCTCTATCGTAAGAAACGGTTTCTTTCGCTCCCCGCCGAACAGCGTGGCGGAGACGCACGTCGCCGCCACGAGCAGCAACGCTATCTTGATAAACTTCTTCATATTTCAAATTCTTCCTGGTTCATAGCAATGTCTTCCGGATCCGGGAACATCCCCGCGAGCATCCTCGCCTTGAAGGCATACGAGGCGCACGCCTCGTCTTTCAGGTCCCACTGTTCCTGCGCGAAGATATACCCGCCGTAGAACCCTTCGATATCCTCGACGAAGAACCGCTCCGTCGCAGGCCTCCCGAACAGGTCCTTGTTGTCGGAAAGCAGGTCCACGCCCAGGAACGCCTGTGTCATCTGGCCCTCCTCGAGGGACCCCATCATGACGGGGGCCATATACCGGCCGTCTTTCAGTTTAATGATCATCGTCGTATCCTCCTTCCTGTTTTCAAAGTCCCTCCGGGACGTCGTCGATATCTGGCGCCACGCGGGGTATGGCCCTGTCGGACCATTCCTTTTCGATGACGCCTTGGATGTCCCTGGCAATTTTTCTGGCGAGGGCCGACCACCCCTCCTTCGTCGCAGGGCGGTCATTTTTCAACAGTTTCCACTCCAGGGGCCGATTGCCGTCATATACCTTGATGGCAGCCCGCACCTCGCCGTCCTTCCTTTCCGGGGCGACGTCGATGTTCATCGTCCTTCCCGAGAACCGTCCTGCAGTGGCCAACGGCAGCAGGACGCGGAGCGTCTGCCCGCCTTCATCGGGAAGTGCCATCTGTACCTTCATCCCTGAGGGGGTAATGAGATTGACGCAGATGCGGCGGGTCTCCTCCTCGACGTCGACGCCGACGACTTCCCCGCTGAGGCGCCCGAAGGCGTGCGACGCCGTGGGGCCCTTGTACAGGAGCTCCCCGCCGGAGATGGTGACCACGGAGTCCGGAATGAAGGCCTCCCTGCGCTTACCGTTATCGTTTGACAAACCGCTGAACATTTTCTATCGTTTTATGGTTTATGACAGTCCGCCGAAAATCTTCGCGCCGCGCGCCGCGCGCTCCTTCGCCTCGATGTCCTTCGGCGTGACCAGGTCGCTGAACTTTATCTTCTTGCCCGCATAGCTGCCGTAGCCGTGCATGCGGATATACTTGGGGTTGATCGTCGACACGGAGTCGCGGAGGTACTCGACGTCCTTCGTGCCGTCGATGACGACGATATGCTGCTGCGGGTCTTTGGCACGCATCGCACGGCCCATCTCCTGGATGAAATGCCGGTCCTTGCCCATGAGCTGCACGACGATGCAGGCCTCGATGCCCGCGAGGTTCTGGCCCTCCTTGCCCATGTTGACGGCAAAGAGAGACGAGCGCTCGCCGGCGTTGAACGAGTCGATGACGGCGTCACAGTCCTTGACCTCGTTGCAGATGACGTTGTCACGGCCAAGTTCCCACGCCTGGTCGACGTCCGAGCAGAAGCAGATGAAGCGCTTGCCCTCCATCTTCTTGATGAGCCAGCGCATGAACTGCGTCTTCGACGTCCCGAGGAGGTTCTTGCGGAGGAGTCCGTAGCGCACCATGCGGTTTTGGGCCATCTCCAGCTGCTGCGCGGGGACGTCACCTCCGCCGGCCGCCTTGTCCTTCAGCTTCTTGTATTGTTCGGAACGGTTCTCCATCTGCTTTTCATAATAGGCGTACGCCTCCGCCGTCGAGCAGTCGATGTTCAGGGTGACGGCCGGATAACGGTCCTTGTCGAGGAAGTCGCGATAGTGCCCGTAATCCGTGTCTATCGTCTTGCGGCGCGTCCTTGCGCCCCACTCTTCCGTAATCAGGTGCCTCGTACCGAGGTCTTTCAGCGGAAGGACGTGGATATGCACCGTCGGCTCCGGCAGGATCTCGTTGTCGATGGCATCCTGCAGGCCGAAGTCGTACGACTTGAACCTGCCGAAGCCGGAGAGGGCCTTCAGCAACTCTTCCGCATCCCCTTTGCACGATATCGTTGCCGACAGGCACAGCATGCGCCGTGCGGTGAGTGACGACAACTGGGCCACGCGGCCCTCGCTGCGCAGATGGTGCGCCTCGTCGGCGACGACAAGGTCCCAGGACGTGCCGACGTATTTGGGAAGCGAGGCGTAGCACTCGACGGTGATGCTGTTGTAGAGGTTCCTGCCGGCGGTCTCTCCCATGGCGTCGACGAATTCGTTCTTCCAGTTCGTCTTGTGGATGCCCTGGTCGACGAGCAGCAGAATGTCCTGCGCCCCCGACTTCAGAAGACGGTCTATGGCGCCGATGGCCACGCGGCTCTTGCCTACGCCGGTGCCCCAGTTCACCATCACGAATCGGTCGTCGATGACGGACTGTACCGCAACCTTTTGAAGTTCATCCCTAGTCGTCATATCCTAAGCCCTTTTCAATGCGCGCTCGCGGAAGCGCTCTATATTCGACAGCGCCCATTCGAGATACTCCGGGTCCTTCTTACGCAGCTGTCCGACGGTATAGTCGCGGTACTTGCCGAAGCCCACCATGACGTTCTCGTTCAGCGCGACCTCTTCCGCCGGTTTCGGAGCCGCACCATGGACGACGTTGCCTGCGGCCAGGTCGGCACGGAAGAGCGCCTTGTCGACGTCGTCGAACGGCATGTCGACAAGAACCCAGATGCGGGAGCTGCCGTCCGGGATCCGCACGGCAGTGGTGTCGCCTTCCGTATACCATTCGTTGCGCTGGCGCAGGCCGTTTTTCAGGGGATAACCGTAGGCCACGCCCTTGCACACCTGCGTCACGAGGACCGACACGGCATCGCCCTGCTCGAAAGTGCGCACCTCTATCGGCGTGACGCGCCCCAGGGCGTCCCAGATCTCCGGCAGCGTATGCTCGACATTGTTGAACCGCTGCCGGGCACCGTTTTCATCAGTATATTCCTTTTTCATATCATCATGTATTTCTTATCAGTCAATGTCATCGAGAAAGCGCTCTGCGGGGTTGCTCAGGCGGATCTCCGTCTGGGCGCTCTTAAGGTATATGCGGGAGGTGTCGATGGACGAGTGCCCCAGCACGTCCTGCACGTCGGCGACGGTGCCGCCGTTGTTGATGATGCGCACGCCGGCGGTATGGCGGAGCGAGTGCGGGCTGTATTCGTGGGAATCCAGTCCGATGGCCCGAAGGCCCTCCTTGCAGACGGTCTGTATCCTGCGCGCCGACAGGCGGCGCCCCTTCGACCCCTTCCCCTCGCATACGAACAGCGGGTCCTTGGCGGCCACCTCGCCACGGCTCTCGAGATATCGCCTTATCGGCTCCAGCGCCGCGTCACGGAGGACGACGATGCGTTTCTTGTCACGATGGCCCTTTCCCTGTATGTAAAGGACTTGCTGCCCGCCGGAGGGCTTCATGTCCTCGACGTCCGCACGGCTGACCTCTATGGTGCGCAGCCCGCAGCGCAGCATCAGGTTCACCATGGCGAAGTCCCTCAGGCTGGTGCTCTCGAAGTAGTCCAGGAGCGCCTTCGTCTGTTCCTTTGTCAGGTGCATCTTGACCCGTTCCTTGTCGCAGCGGGCGTGTATGCCACGGGCGACGTTCTCGCACAGGTGCTTGTCTTCCGCCCACTGGTAGAAGCTGCGGATGGCGCTTATATACAGGGATATCGTCGTGGAGGCACAGCCACGCTTGTCAAAGAGGTGTTTGCGGAAGTCGAGGATCCTGTCGTCGTTGGCCGCATCAAAGGAAACGCCCGTTTTGTCAAGCCACTTGAAATACTGCGTAAGGGCCTTCTTGTAGGTGTTTCCGGTTGCGTCAATATAGACCTCCCTCTTGCAGAAATCCTTTAGGGCACTCTCCCAGTCGGAGCCGTATCTATTGAAATACTGCGACTCCGGCCGGGCGGCCGGGGCCATTCGGTTCGTCATGATCTGCGTCTTGCTATTTTCGGGCATTATCAGATAATCCTTCTATTTACCGCAAATTTAGGAATTATTCTTTTTACTACAAAATTTACTTTTTTATTTCGCACCAATTTGTAAAAACTTAAGCTTAAGCATGATAGGCGGCAAAGCAACACAAATGCATAGACAATACATATCTTTAGCGCTAAACTCCAGCACCATCATTTTTTGGTATTTACGGGCCCATATGCTTGTTTTTCCTGCAAAACGATATTACCTTTGCCGGGCAACCCGAAAAAACACGTTTCATGGCCCGACACAAATCCCCGACTGTACCGCTTCCTAAAGAAAGGGTACGGGAACTCATTGACGACTGCCTTGACAAGAAAGGCATGACGCGCCAGGACATGGCCACCGCCATAGGGCTCCGCTACCCGAAGAAGGGGCAGGCCCCCAAACCTCTCAGCGCCCAGACGATTTCCAACCAGTTGTCGGCCAACTCGTCCGACCTTACGATGGCGACGCTTTCAAAATGGTGCGCCATTCTGGAGTACCCTGTGGAAGATCTCCTTGTCGGGAGTGAATATGTCAAGCCGCAGAGCCTTGAATCATTGAGGAGGGAACTGGACCGGGCGCTGCGGCGTATCGACGATCTTGAAGGAGAGGTTCGGCGGATAAGGGAAAAGGCGCCTGGCACAAAGGAATAAAAAAGGAAGGCCCCGCAGCGATGCGGGGCCTCGTGATACGGAATTGAGCCACCAAAAAACTTTTAGCACCGCAAAGATAGTATTTCTTTAGTATATTCCAAAATTTTCATACTATTTTTTAATTCGGGAGCTCCCCGCTTTTGGTGAACCTTGCAAGGAGAATGGGGTCTTGGGCGTCCGCATCGTCCTCTTCATTATCGCCATCGTCGTCATCTATCCACTGCGTGATACCAAAGAAGTCAGCCAGAAACTCATAGATCTCCTGATATAGGGATATAAGCTCGACGGTACCGTTGATATACTCCAGGAGCGTCGCCTTGCTCATGCAGACAGTGGCAAACCCTTCATTGTCCATGTCGTCGATCTTCGCCATCATCTCATCGCCAATGGCGGCGAATCGCCCGATCCTGTTTTGTAACGAGACGAGCGTCTCGTAAATGTCGGGGTCCAGTTCTTCGGGAGCATAATTTGACTGGATATAGTTTACGATGTCCTCCATGTCGCATGCCGCAGGCAGAAAGTGATGAAACAGCATAATAAAGGTCTTCCTGTAGGCATCGCCGTTGAAGTCGACAACCATCCGGTTATCGGCATGGGGCCAGTTATAAGGTTCTCCTTCGCCTGTCTTCATGAATTTGTCGGACAGGTTGTAGTTTAGGGACAGGTAATTGGCGTCGGCCGGTTCCAGCATCTCCTTGGCGGCAATGTCTTTCAGCGGCGCCAGGATACCCTTGCAGCCCGGCGCGTCCTCCTCGCGGCGGACGGCCTCCTTCAAAAAGTCCCGCAGTCGTTGCGGCATGGGGATGGGTTTCTTGTTGTTGTCTTTCATCGTCTTCTTGTTATCAAAACCTTTATGGTGCTTAACTTCTGGGTTCCTCCAGATACATCACATTCTTGCCGTGCTTTTGGGCATACTCTATCTCCGACCGGGTGCTGTCGCCGATATATCCACCCACGTTGATCACGAAGATGGCGTCAGCCATATCGATCTTCCGCTTGTGCATGTTGTCGAGCATCTCCTTCATACCCTCCGTCCATACCTCGTCATCGCCAGAATGGCCGAAGAGGCCCACGCTAATAACGATGTTACCCTCCAGGGTAAGGCGTTTCTGCGTCTCCATGAAGGCATCCTTAAAGCGGGTGCTGCCGCATAGGGTGATGACGGGATATTTACCGACCATGACGTTAACGCTTGTTACCCATAGGGGTATAGATAATTTTTGATGAACCGTTAGACGCCCCTTCAAGATCTACACTTGAATAACTACTTTTTGCCTGAAACTCTTTCTTACGAAAACGCTTCTTTCGCTTATGATGCTTCCCCAACTCGGCAATCACCTCCTCCAGGGACATCTTGCGCCAACGCGCCTGTTCCAGTTTGTTCTTTTTCTTGAGTTCCTTTTTGTTCATCTACTTACCAAACGTCTCTTTGTACTTATAAAGCGTCATCCCGTTGAAAGAGAAGTATTTCGGGCCCTGGCACACGCCGGACACGCTGCGCTTGTTGCGCGGCATATACTTGGCCGTGAACTCTGCCAGGGTGTACGTCTCACCATCAACAGACACTTTGTTGCCTTCGGCCACCACGACCTCCGTGTTGGTCGGCGTGTAGACGATACGGTCTCCAGGCTTCATGCCGAACTCCGCCAGGTCGAAGTTGGCGAACTCGGAATCGATAAGAGAATCGGTCTCGAAAAGGGTGTCGTCTCCCATTGGTTTAATCATTGATTCAATGTATGAGATTTCGGCAGAAGAGAGGTTGTATTTTTTGTATAATTCAGAATCACCCCATCGTTTTGAAAAGTCTTGAACAGGAATAAACCTGAAATTACCTCTTGAAATGTTCATGGACGTAAGCGACTGTAAAAGCATAAAACGTAAGAACTTTGTATGCAAATAGAATTTCATATTTTCAGCCTCTTCTATACTGTCAAAAGGTCCAATAACTAAATACGAATCTGTGGATACTTCATTTGGGAGCGCCACCTGTGTAGAAGAAATCACTTTCACTTGACCATTAATATCGGTTTCACCTAGGTGTCCACTTAACACTTTGCCCATAAGTGTTTTATACTTAAAAAACAATATAGATTTCTCTTTAATAGAGTCAAGCGGAAGATACCCTACACCACGACTAGAGTATACCAATACATCACTATCCTTTTGTTTATTCTGGGCCCCTCGTACTGAAGAATCAAGGTTAAAGGGATTTCTTGCAGACACCAACTCCATTAAACTCCTAAAATCTTTTGACACAACCTTCTCAATTATAGAAAGAGCTTCATTATAACGAACGAATACTTCATATTCATTGAGCGATCTCAGCATAGTGGTTTTAACTCCATTTACAATATTCGTAAACTCGCACTGTCCACTATAATTGTTATTCCATAGCAGATAGCAAACGCCGCCACTTATATTGGCTGTAGGGAAGCAATCTTTGGGATTAGGATAATCAAAGAGCTTTTCTATATGACTATCATTCAGCATATTTGTCCTGAAAACATCAAGTCCTTTACCACCCGAATACCATCTCGCCGGCATAATCATAGAGATGTAGTTGGGGTTGAGTTTTTTTGCTATCTCAACAAAGAAATTGTAGATTGAAATAGCACTAGTCCCGGCTCCACCTCCATCCATAATCTGATAGGGAGGATTCCCTACTATTGCGTTGAATTTCATATTGTTACCAAATTCGTTGTTTTTCCAATAGTTGTTGCTGTTATTGATCTTCATCAAGAAAAGGTCAGGCTGGTTCGTGATCTTGTTGACCAGGTCCTCGAAATACCGTGCGTTGACCTTCACATTTCGGAACCCACGAAGCGTACGCCGCGTAATGCTCTTCGCCATCTCAGTCTTGCAGATGACGAAGATGTTGTTGCGGAGCACCTCGTCCCAGATTTCGTTCTGCTTCTCGATGGGAACTTCCGTGGCCAGCATGTGCGTGTCACGATAATGCTGAAGCTTTTCTGCGAAGACGCTGTAAGTCATGTACAGCGGATACAGGCCCGTCTTGGAGTTGATCTCCAGGATGCGCGTATCCGGATCCTTGAACACCCGGGCCGTAACCTCGCCCAGGTCGTTGAACTTGGGCTTTGTAAGCTTCGTCGTGGTGTCCTCGTCGTAGAAGTCCCAACCTCCGATACAATCGCCGATATGCATGTTTACCACACGCCACGGCGTCAGCACCGTCTCCTTGTCGGGATTCCGGAAGTAGTCGAAGATAGATGCTACAGCCTTGACTCTCTCCAGCGGAGCCATCTTGTCGGCCTGACGCACGAGGTCGCGATAGTTGCGGCCCACGGCACGGAACATGTCCGGATCGTAGTACGGAATGAACTCCCTGAACAGATCCTTCGTCACGCCACGCGGCATGAACTCTTCCCAGGACTGGTCGTCAATTAATTCGGTAAAATTCTCCAAGGTCACATCTTCTCCTTCATTCTTTGGTTCGGCGCCGTACATCATCAGCGGCAGACGTATCGAAATGCCACGCAAGGTCGAAATTGCCGCATCAACATTCTTCCGACGCTCCTTGGCTTCCTCCAAAAGGCGTTTCTGCTCCTCAGTCAAAGGCTGGCGGGCCTTTTTCTTTTTCTCTGCTTCAACAACCTTCTTATATTCCTCATCCGTAAGGCCGTTCTTGGCCATGTCGACCTTGTCGGTGGTATGGTTAGCCTTCGTCGAGCCAATGATATTATGCAGATTATGGAACTTCGACAGGGCTTCCTTATCGAGTTTCCGCAACATCTCCATGTTGTAGAGCCGGGGGTCGTCGCAGCCATTCTTCGTGACGCGGCTGATATACGCCTTCTTCAGCTCCTCCAGCATCTTCTCCACGTTGAACTCCTCCATCCGGGTGCCGTTGTAACCGATGACCGGGCAGAAGTTCAGGAACTCGCCCAGACGGACACGTTCACCCTCGGTGGCCGTACTCTTGGCCCTTTCGCTGACCTTCGCGGCCTTGGCCAGCACCTTCAGCGTGCGGTCCGGTGCGAAGTCGAAGACGTAGCAGTTCTCCTTGCGCTTGCCGTCCTTCGTGGTATACGGGCTCTGTACGCGGAAGATGGTCTGCATGTACGCCTTCGCATCGGTGTTGTGTGAACCGGAAAGATACATCACCGCCGTCCACGGCGGCACCGTGACGCCGGTAGTCAGCTTGCCACACGACAACGTGATGGTCATGGTATCCTCAGGATCTTCGCCCATGACGTTGCGGACAAGTTTCAGGGCGTCGTCGTACGGCACCTCCTCATCGCCATCGCCCGCCACGTTGATAATGCCGGACTGGCCCTTGGCTCCGATGAACTGTCCGAAGATAGGGTGATCCTTCAACAGCGCCGACAGCGCCTTGGCTTCCTTGACGCCCGGCACCATCCACAGGGAGTGCCTGAACGCCTTGCGGAACTCCAGCGTCGAATACGGGTAGTTGCTGGTCTCGTCGTACTTGACGATAAGGTCCAGGAACGACCTGACGTAGTCCTCGTGGACGAAGCACCCTTCCATGCCTTCC
>Ga0310690_10012829_pt1 | contig 10254 bp, 8 predicted proteins | sample AusTroGonzalo_MG_2_FD_207661 | JGI IMG/M metagenome (GOLD analysis project Ga0310690, IMG submission 207661) | Bovine rumen microbial communities from tropical cattle in Woodstock, Queensland, Australia - Gonzalo_04 (v2) (version 2) | ecosystem: Host-associated > Mammals > Digestive system >...
CGGTCATGGAGTTCGATTATACTCCCTCGGTGGACCCCGAGGGCACGGCTTACAAGGTCAACATCCTCGACACCCCTGGCCACCAGGACTTTGCAGAAGACACCTTCCGCACCTTGACTGCCGTCGATAGTGCCATCATCGTGGTTGACGGAGCAAAAGGCGTTGAGGCTCAGACGCGAAAGCTGATGGAGGTCTGCCGTATGCGCAAGACACCCGTCATCATCTTCATCAACAAGATGGACCGCGAGGGCAAAGACCCCTTCGACCTCCTCGACGAGCTGGAGGAAGAGCTGCAAATCAGCGTCCGTCCCCTCTCTTGGCCCATCAATCAGGGAGCCAAGTTCAAGGGTGTCTATAACATTTACGAGCAGAACCTCAACCTCTTTACACCCGACAAGCAGAAGGTGACGGAAAAGGTTGAGGTCGATATCAACAGCCATGAGCTCGACGAGAGAGTCGGCGAGCACGATGCTGCCAAGCTTCGCGAAGACCTCGAACTGGTGGATGGTGTTTATCCCGAGTTCGACGTACAAACCTATCTCGATGCCGATGTAGCACCTGTCTTCTTCGGCTCTGCCCTGAACAACTTCGGCGTACAGGAACTGCTCGACTGCTTCGTGCGCATCGCCCCCTATCCGCGTCCCACACAAGCAGAGGAACGAATCGTCACGCCCGACGAACCCAAGTTCACGGGCTTCATCTTCAAGATAACGGCCAACATCGACCCGAACCATCGCTCATGTATCGCTTTCTGCAAGGTCTGCTCGGGCAAGTTCATCCGCAATGCGCCCTATCTGCATGTCCGTCAGGGCAAGACGCTCCGCTTCTCCAGCCCTACGCAGTTCATGGCGCAACGCAAGGAGACCATCGATGAGGCTTGGCCAGGCGACATCGTCGGCTTGCCCGACAACGGCATCTTCAAGATTGGCGACACCCTGACCGAAGGCGAGAACCTGCACTATCGCGGCCTGCCGTCCTTCTCACCTGAGATGTTCAAGTACATCGAGAATGCCGACCCGATGAAGACCAAGCAACTGGAGAAGGGCATCAACCAACTCATGGACGAGGGCGTAGCGCAGCTTTTCATTAACCAATTCAACAACCGCAAAGTCATCGGCACCGTCGGTCAGTTGCAGTTCGAGGTCATCCAGTACCGCCTTGAGAACGAGTACGGAGCCAAGTGCCGCTGGGAACCCATCAGCCTCTACAAGGCCTGCTGGGTAGAGGCAATGCCTGGCTATGAACAGGAACTTGAGAACTTCAAGAAGCGCAAGCATCAGTACATGGCTCGTGACCGTGAAGGCCGAGACGTCTTCCTCGCCGATTCAGGCTACGTCCTCCAGATGGCCCAGCAAGACTTCGAGCACATCCGCTTCCACTTCACAAGCGAGTTTTAGGACAACCTAACTAACGGATTGTGCCATAATAAAACAACAACGGATTGCACGGATTAAACGGATGTTTCTTTGGCTTGGCTGTCATTGCGACCTAAATCCGTAAAATCCGTGCAATCCGTTGTTCTCAAATGCCTTTGCCCGCTGCGGGCAAACGTGTTTTAGTTTCAGAATGCCCTTGCCCGCACAGAGCAAGTGATTTGTTTAGTTTCACATTTGCCCACATCGGGCAAGGGCAAAACAAAAGATGCATGGCAAGAGTTTTTTTCCTGAAATTACCACAAAAACACATCTTTTGCTATTCAAAGCAAACTAAATTATATAGAAAAATCTAATAAAACACCTCTTTTTTGTGTTTTTCATAGTTTAATGTCTCGAAAAAGATATATTTTCTGTATTTTTGCGAGGAAAAACCTAAAACAATATGCAAGAAAAGTGGAATCAGTTCGTTTATGTCTTGTGTGATGCAAAAAAGAAAGGTGTCGAAGAAGATGCATATCACGCTCAGATAGAAAATCAGTTGCAATTCTTGGGATGGTTGCTGTACAAGGGGGAAATATGTCATAAGCCTAACATTCCTATTGGTAACAGTAAGTACATTCAACCAGACATCCTCATCAAAAAAGATGGAGAAGACCAGTTCGTCGTTGAAGTAAAACGCCCAGTACATTCTCAAACGGAAAGGGAACGGGTACAATTAGAGTCATATATGCGTCAACTGAAAATAGAGGTGGGCATTTATATCGGTGAACATATTGAAGTGTTTTATGATATGCCTAAGCGTAAAGACGCTGTTTCTGTTTTGAAGATTCCACTTGAATTGGACAACAAACAAGGTGCAAAGTTTGTAGATAGATTCTCAAAGGACAATTTCAGTAAAGATTCTATTGTGGCTTTTTGCGAAGAACGCATAAAAGAAATGCAACGGCAAGCTAATCTGAACAAAATAAAAGAAAGCCTTATAGCCGATGCGCAGATACATATAACCGAAAGCCTGAAACCTTATTTAATAGAAAAATATGGAGATTCCTTTTCGGAAGAAGACATCAGAGGGATGTTGACAACATTGAAGTTCATTGCGAAAGATAAAGAAGGACTGACTGTAGAAGTTCCTGTATCAGTTGTCGCTCCACAAGAAGATAATAGTAATCAGAACAAGAGGACTTATGATTCAACACATTATTCTCTTGACGGAGGTCCTTTGCTTGGGAAGAATCAGTTGGCTTATGCTATAGTTTCGTCATACGTTAAACAGCATCCGAAAACAACATTTGAAGAGATTGAGCGCATCTTCCCACCAAAATTACAAGGCTCTTTTGGCGTGGTGAGGACATTGGATTATATCAAGGAAAAAGGATACAATGGGCACAGATATTTCGATAAGCCAGATGAGATTCTAAAGAGCTATGATGGTACTTCATTCGTGGTATCAACACAATGGGGTAAGGGCAATCTGCCAAACATCATTGATGTTGCCATAAAATTAGGTTTTAGAGTTGAGACTTCTCATGAAGCTGGCAAAAAACCACAAAAATCCCCGATTGCAATTCAGGGTGAAGTTATTAAGTGCTTCATAACTCGGAATTCAAATGCCGTAGGTTTATTCAATCCTACTAACCAGTCTTTGACCGTGTTGAAGGGAAGTAAAGTAAATCCTCGGCATGTTGACAAACTAAAAGAAGCGAAAAGAAAGAAGCGTGACAAGCAATTAGCTAATTACACTAAAGAAGTGAATGGCGAGAGAGTTGTCATTGAGGATATTGTCTTTGATACGCCAAGCGGAGCCTCGTTGTTCTGTGTTGGTGGTTCTTCCAATGGATGGACAGAGTGGAAAGACGAAGAACATCGTGAACTAAAGTATTATAGAAAAGACAAATGAAGACAGTACATTTGGATTTTATCACATTCTGTGTGGGCAGTCTTTCGGATGCCTTGAGCAAGAGTGCGTCGCAGGTCTATGAGGCTTTGCGCTCGTCGGGCGTGCTGAACGACTATATCTTGCCGTGTTACGACACGTTGCATACGTTCAGCAAAGATTATCTTGTCGAGGAATTGACTGAAGTATTGAAAGAAAGGGGAGCTTTGGTATGAGACTGTATCACGCATCAACTATACGCATCGAGAAGCCTGACGTGCAGCACTCCCGTGACAAGTTGGACTTCGGGCGAGGCTTCTATCTGACAAGTATTCGCGAACAGGCGGTGCGTTATGCCGAGCGGTTCACGCGTAGAGGCATGGAAGCATTCATTAACGAGTATGATTTGGATGAGGAAACGCCAGGTTTTGTCATCAAATCATTCTCAGCATACGACGAGGAATGGCTCGACTATGTGGCTCTTTGCCGTAAAGGTCAGCAGACGGAGCAGGCATACGATGCTGTTGCTGGTGGCATAGCCAATGACAAGGTGTTCAACACGGTTGACCTTTATTTTGCTGGTGTCATTACGAAGGAAGAGGCTCTCGGACGGCTGAAATATGAAAAACCAAACCATCAAGTGTGCATATTGAACGGACAGATACTTGACCGTCATCTTCATTTCATCAAGGCAGAGAGGATATAGCTATGGAAGCGAATAAGACAATACTGCAAATGAAATATGCAAGGATAGTAGCTATCTTTGCCAAGAAGTCAGGATTGGCATTGGAGGATGCTTTGTCATTCTTTTATGATTCCGATACTTATAAGCTCATTAGCGAAGGCGTGGCCGACATGCACTGTCGCAGTGACGAGTATTTAGCTGATGAACTTATGATAGAATATAAGGCATCTCTATAGAACATAATAAGCGGATAGTCCCGAAAAATCGTCGGCTATCCGCTTATGTTGATGTTACCTTTATATATTAGAATAAGTCGGAATGTGTGTCGGTTTACAGAAAAAGCAGCGACGGAAGTCTTTCTTGAACTGGTTTGAGATTTTGAGCGTTTACTTCATAAATCTACAATCACATTTCCTTGTAGAAATCGTCCAACGATGCGTATGTCGTCACCCGTCCATGCTTCACATCGTCCATAGCCTCGCGATAGCCCGCCGTCTTCGTGATATCATACTCCTTGGGCTTTTGAACCTTCACCGAAGCCACGCCCCGCATCAGCTTCATGGCTTTCTTGAGGTCGGCAATAATTGCATCTGGTTCCAGCGTGACAATAATCTGGTTTGGCGACGGAGTAAAAGTTGCTACATTTGCCATAGTGCTTGCATTTTATTCTGTGTTTACGAGGGCAAAGGTACAAAGAATAATTGGAAAGTGTATCGCTCTTGCAGATATTTCGTTTGTTCCTTCCTGTTTTTCTTCACTTTTATTTAATAAATGTGTCCTTATCTGGTTGTTTTTATGACAGTTTAGCCAGCCCTCCCTCGGATGTCTCTTTGTAGAGCGAGGGGAGGTCGTGACCTGTCTGTTTCATGACGCGCAGGACGCGGTCGAAAGAGACGCGGTGACGCCCGTCGGAGAGGGAGGCGTAGAAATTGGCATCCAGGGCTCGGGCAGCGGCAAAGGCGTTGCGCTCGATGCAGGGAATTTGAACGAGACCGCAGACGGGGTCGCACGTCATGCCCAGATGGTGCTCCAGTCCCATCTCTGCAGCATACTCAATTTGGTTCACACTGCCGCCAAAGAGCTGACAGGCAGCGGCGGCAGCCATTGCGCTGGCCACTCCCACCTCGCCCTGACAGCCCACGTCGGCACCGGAGATGCTGGCATTGTGCTTGGCCAGGTTGCCGATGAGTCCGGCCGTGGCAAGGGCATGGAGGATGCGCTCGTCGGAGAAGGTATGGTTGTGGCCCAGGTGGTAGAGGACGGCAGGCAGCACGCCGCACGAGCCGCACGTGGGGGCTGTGGCGATGACACCACCCGAAGCATTCTCCTCGCTGACAGCCAGTGCGTAGGCATAGACCAGACCTGAGCTTTGCAGGTTGGCCTTGTAGCCCTTTGCCTTGGTGTAGTAGATGGGAGCCTTGCGCTGCAGTCCCAACGGGCCGGGCAGTACGCCCTCGTGGTTGATGCCCCGCTCCACGCTCTCCGACATCACCTGCCAGACCTTGGCGAGGTATTCCCATATCTGTGGCCCTTCGTGCTTCTCGACGTATTCCCAGAGGGAGCATCCCGTCTCGTTGCACCAGTGCATGATGTCGTCCATCGTGGTGAGGGGATAGACTTGCCTGTGCTCCACGGCGTCATTTGGTCCCTCGGAGAGTGCTCCGCCGCCGATGCTATAGACCACCCACTCGTCGCTCAGGCTGCCGTCGGCCTCTCTGACGGCAAAGCGCATAGCGTTGGGATGGTAGGGCAGCCGCGTCTGCGGTTCCCAATGTATGACGGTCTCGCCCTGCTCCTCCAATACGCGGAGGATGGCGACATCGGTCATGTGCCCTTTACCTGTCGCTGCCAGCGAGCCATAGAGGACGACATCGAATCTCGTGGCATCAGGATGTCGCTTCACATACATTTTTGCGGCCGACTGCGGCCCCATGGTGTGACTGCTGGAGGGACCGATGCCTATTCTGAAGAGGTGACGCAGTGATTCCATAATCCGTGGGTTATCTGGTGTGTTTATGACTGTTGTGAGAGGAGATAGACCTTTGAGCTCTTGTGGCCGCGGCTGATGATGCCGGACGAGGGATCGGAGACGAGCCGGAGCAGTTCGCGCGAGGCGGTGGAATAGGACAGGTCGGTGAGCGAGGCATAGTCGGCGACATGCATGAATCCGTTCTGTGCGAGGTACTGGCGTGCCATCTCCAGTCGTTCGGCGGGCGAGAATCTGGTCTGGCGCAGCCGTGTCTCACCGCCTCGTTCCAGAGAGCAATGGCCATCCACCGTCTTCACCATTTCCTTGTCGGCCCGGAAGGAAACGCCGGTCACCTTTATGCTTGTGGCATTGCGCTTGGTGGTTCCTTCCTCGAACCCGTCCATCTCCTTGTCTTCCGACAAGCCCAGTTTGGCATTGAACGTGCCCAGTCCGTTGATTTTCACGCTGAAACCATTCCCCAACTCGTATGCCAACTGTTCACAGACGACCGTCAGCACGCCGTCTATCAGTCCTCTCTCGAAGGCTCCGTGCATGGAGTGGCAGCGCTTCACGAACTCGTCGTGCTCCAGCTTGCGCCAAGTCTTCATGCGATAGTAAGCCTGTGTGGAGCCCGTCCCGCGCAGGTCGGGCATTTCTTTTTTGATGTACTTTGCCATAGTATTTTCTTTTTCGTTTAGGGATAAAACATGCCTGATTTCCCTGCAAAGATATGAAGTTTTGGCGAGAAACACAATTTTCATGGCATGAAAATATATTATCTCGCCTTGAAAATGTATTTTCATGGTTTGAAAAATTATTTTCACGTCATGAAAATTAGTTTTGCAGGAAGGGGAAAAGAGTTTTTTTAAAATTGATTGCCTAAAATATTATGTAATGGGAAAAATTATTCGTAACTTTGCACTGCAAACGACATAACAACCTAACTTCTTACACCTATGAAAAAGATTCTATCCAAAGCATTCCTGAATTGCGAATTGCTGCTGACAGCCTGCCTGATGCTGTGTGCGGGCACCGCCAGGGGAGGCGTGAACATCATCCCCAAACCCACTTCTGTCATAGAGCACGAGGGAGCGTTCCAGCTGAGGGACGGCCTGACCATCGGCTACAACGACGCATCGCTCGAACCCGCAGCCACCTACCTGCAGGAGCTGCTGACGCAGGCCACGGGTTTGCGCATCAAGACGAAGGCGGGCAAGGGCAAGATTCAATTGACGCTATTCGACCCTGTCGAGGACGATGAAAGCTATATCCTCGATTCAGACAAAGGAGGTGTTCGCATCTTTGCTGCCAGTTATCGCGGCATCATCAACGGCATTGCGACGCTGAGGCAGATAGTCCCCCTCCCCGCTCCCCCTCTGGGTGAGTGCTTCATTCCCTCCGTCACCATCAAGGACAACCCCAACTTCCATTGGCGTGGCCTGATGCTCGACCCAGTGCGCCACTTCTTCTCCGTCGAGGAGACAAAGCGACTGCTCGACCAGATGGCACTCTACAAGCTCAACAAGTTCCACTGGCACCTCTCCGACAACGAAGGCTTCCGCATGGAGGTAAAGGCTTATCCGGGACTGACATCCGATACCGTTGCCTGGCGCCGCTACAACTACCACGACCGCCAGTGTCTGGAGCGTGCATCAAAAGAGAACAATCCCGCCATGCTCCTCCCCTGGAAGTACTTCAAGGAGGTGGAGGGCTTCGGCGAACTCTACGGTGGCTACTACACGCAGGAGGAGATTCGCGATGTCATCCAGTATGCAGCCATTCGTGGCATCGACATCATCCCCGAAATTGACATGCCCGGCCACAACGGTTCAGCCTGCTACTGCTACAAGTGGCTCAGCTGCACCCAGAATGGCGTGGAGCCCCTTTGCCTCGGTCGCCAATCCACCATCGAGTTTGCAGAGAAGGTCTATGACGAGGTCTTCCAGCTCTTCCCCTACGAGTACGTGAGCATCGGAGGCGACGAAGTGAACCGTCGCCGCTGGTCGGAGTGCGACGAGTGCAAGAAGCGCATCGAGAGCGAAGGACTGAAGGACGTCAACGAGCTGCAGGCTTGGTTCACCAAGCGGATGGAGAAGTACTTCAATGCCCACGGGCGCCGCATCCTCGGTTGGGACGAAATCCTCGAGGGCGGACTCTCGAAGACGGCTACCGTCCACTGGTGGCGCGGCGACCATCCCGACGTGACGCAGAAATCTACGGCGATGGGCAACGAGGTCGTGCTATGCCCCTTCACCTTCCTCTATTTCGACTACGCCCAGGACGACAACACCCTGCGCAACATCTACGACGGCGATATTGTGCCCACCGACCTCACTTCTGAACAGCTGAAGCTCATCAAGGGCATGCAGGGCAACATCTGGTGCGAGCGCATCCCGACGGAAGCCCGCTTGCAATGGATGGTCTTCCCACGTGCCCTGGCTCTGGCCGAGAAGGCCTGGACGCCACGCAGCGAGCAGAAGTGGGACGACTTCCTGACCCGCCTGCAGGCTCACCTCAAGCGCCTCGACGCAATGGGCATCCAGTACCGTCCCCTGAAGACCAAACGTCCGTAAGCCAACAACACGCACACACCCGTCTGATACCGGAAACCTAATGAGAAGCAGACTCCCACTGCTTACCTAAATAAACCATGAAAACCATACGCATCCTTTTGCCCGCCATGTTGCTCTGTTTGGGGGCTTGGGCGCAGGAGAATCCTTACGGCATTTATCCCGTTCCGCACTCGACACAGCAGACCGGCCAGACGGCTGTCCTGACAGAGACGGTGAACATTATCGTCGACGAAGGCATTGACCAATATACAACAGACCGCGCCGTGCAAGTGCTGGAGGAGCATGGGAAAAGCCCCCTCTCCGCTCCCCCTATGGGGGAGTACCATAGAAGATATGGCAGCAATGAACAGAGCACTCCCCCAACGGGGGAGCAGGGAGGGGGCTGTATCCTTCGCCTTGGTGTGGATGCGAGCCTCGCCACTCCAGGCAAGTATGACCGGCATAACATCACCATCAGGAAGCAGGAAGGGAGCGAGTTGGCAGAAATCATCATCGTGGGCGAGAACACCGACGCTACGTTCTATGGGTTGGCCTCGCTGGAACAGATACTCGACGCGGATGCCGACAACATCGCCTGCGGCGAGATTCAGGACTATGCCGACGTGAAGAACCGTGGCATCATCGAAGGCTACTATGGCGTTCCCTATAGTGCCGAGGTCAGTCAGGACCTCTTCCGTTTCATGGCCCGCTACAAGATGAACATGTATATGTATGGTGCCAAGAGCGACCCATACCATTCCCAGAAATGGGCCGACCCCTACCCGACGAGCATCACCTCGGAGCAGAAGAAGTTGGGCTACCTCTCGCAGAGTATGCTTCGCAACATCACAAAGACAGCGCACCAATGCAAGGTGAACTTCATCTGGGCGATTCATCCTGGCTCGGCTTTCACCAATGCCAGCAACACTACCGTCGTCTCGAAAATCATGACGAAGTTCCAGAACATGTACCGACTCGGCGTGCGTCAGTTCGGCTTGTGCGTTGATGACGTGAGCATACCTACAGACGATGCTACGCAACAACTCAATGCCAGTCGTGTGACGGAGCTTCAGAATCTCATCGACCAGAGATGGAACAAAGAGGGAGTAGCTCCTGAGGATACCGTGAAGCCCTTGAACGTCGTGCCCCAGCTCTATAACTTCAACCAATCCACTGAGGAGAACCGCCAGAAGTTCTATGCCGCCTTGAGCAATTCGCCTGCGAAGGTGGATGTCTATATCACAGGACAGAAGACATGGACGGTGCCAAACACCAGCGACTTCCAGTTGGGCAAGAGCTATCTTGGACGCGAAGTGTCGTGGTGGTGGAACTATCCTTGCAACGACCAGGACGTGACGAAGCTCTTCCCGATGGACACCTACACCAACTTCAGCATACATCGACGCATCGACGGCTCTTCTCGACTCGAAGCCAACCTGCAAGGCGCAAAGACCATCCTCATCAATCCTATGCAACAGGGCGAAGTGTCGAAGATTGCTTTGTTCAGCATCGGTAACTATACTTGGAACACAGCCGCCTTCGACAACATGGCATCGTGGGAGGCAGCTTTGTCCGCTGTGGTAGGACAGGAACATGCCGCTTCCCTTCGCCTTCTTGCTCCCTATCTGAGCTATTACGACTCCTCAGTTTTCAGTTCACTTGTCTCTCGCTTCAAGACGGCACTGGGCAAGGGTAATCCTCCGACGGAGGAGATGCTTTCAAAGGTTCAAGCTATCCTGAATGCCTGTGCAGACCTTCGTGGCCTTGAGACCTCCGAGAACGAAAGCGACCGACTCTTC
>Ga0310690_10012830_pt1 | contig 10253 bp, 9 predicted proteins | sample AusTroGonzalo_MG_2_FD_207661 | JGI IMG/M metagenome (GOLD analysis project Ga0310690, IMG submission 207661) | Bovine rumen microbial communities from tropical cattle in Woodstock, Queensland, Australia - Gonzalo_04 (v2) (version 2) | ecosystem: Host-associated > Mammals > Digestive system >...
GGCTAGTCGTTCTTTTCATCGGCATCATATTCTCGCTTATGAGAATTAAATACACGATGATGTAAGAAATTAGAACCTTCCAAACATATCAACACCAGTACGGTAGCAGCAATAGCGACATCATACATCTCAGCACCTGCCGTCATACCAATGGCTGAAGTGACCCAAAGACCTGCTGCTGTGGTCAAGCCCTTAACAACATTCTTCTGGAAGATGATTGTACCAGCACCTATAAAACCGATACCGCTGACTACCTGAGCAGCCATACGGGCAGGATCACGCTGAATGATAACACCAGGCTGTCCCTCAAAACTATCAAAGCCATGCATAGAAAGCACCATAAACAGTGCACTACCAAGACCTACAAGGAAATGAGTGCGGAAGCCTGCCTCCTTGGAACGATACTCACGCTCCAATCCGATGGCACCACCCAGAATGGCACCAACGAAAATCGTCAATAAATACTGCCAATCCATGAATATTAAACATATTAAAAATTAAACATTAAATTCGCTTCGCTCAGTCTATTCTCCCTTTTACTTTGAATATTTCTCAATCAACTCTTCTGCCTGAGTATCACCCAGTTCACCAGCCTTTTTCAGATTCTTTATGCCCTCATCTTTTTTACCTGTCAGACACTGAGCCAATCCAAGGAATAGGTAGCCGTCACTATGCTCTGGTGCTAGCTGGATACAGGTTGTAGCTGTCTCAATAGCATCTTCCAATAGTCCTACACGAACTTGCAGCGATGCTTTCTCTGCATAATAAAGGTCTGACTGAGGTGCCATACGGATGGCTTCGTTAATATCATCAAGCGCCTGCTGGAACAGACGGCCTTTCACCTCAGCCTGGAATTTCATATAATAGAAATTTGAGTTGATCTGAGTCTTCATCAGCGCCTCATAATCATTCATATCGCTCACAGCCTCACGATAGCGATTCATATCCATCAACAGTTGAGACCTATAAAGAAGATAAGGAGCAGCCTCCTTCAGATAAGGACGAGAGAACTGAGCCACACAACTATCGAGCAGAGCCAACTGGGCCGTAGAATCCTTCAGTTGCTCCTTGCAGGCAGAAGCAGCATAGAAAAGTTCTGGTGAGCGAAGGCTTGAGGAAAACAGTTCCTCATAGATAGCACCTGCTTCATCATAACGCTGCTGGGCATAACGAACCACAGCCTGCTGCTGACGATAGGTTGGCAACGGATTGATACGATAAGCTTCACCAGCCTCATCATAAGAACGGTCGAACGTCCACGCCTCATACGAATCTTCTGGCATATAAATCATTTTCTGAAGAATCAGACGCGAATAGGTATAGTGTATCTCATCAGGCTTATCTGCCACTTTCAATGCTTTCTGCATATCACGGTCAGCATCAGCGAAACGCAAGCCATTAACATATTGCTGAGCACGATAGGTATAGCCATCAGGATGATTAGGGAACTGCTGGATAAAGTCGTCTATGAGTTGGGTATAAGCCAAAGAATCGAGTGCCGAACCACCAAAGAACAAAGACAACTGAGCCTGTCCTATATCATCAGGCAAAGCCTTTTTAATACCAATAGAGCGCAGTACACGATCATTTATACTGAGTCCTGTTGTCTTCAAACTATCAGCAAAAAGAGCACTAACGGCATAATTCAATGTATCAGCCAACGAGGCAGGCTGCTGCATCAAGCCAACCACTTCACCTGACTCATTAAGCAATGGTGCACCAACTGTATTCTCGGGCATCTGCAGAGCAACCGTATAGTAGGCATAATTCACATTGAAAGTCTCAGATTTACGAATTGCTCCTTCTGGCACACGTTTCGTTTGAGCATAAGGAAGAAGCAATACTGAAGAGCCTTCCTGCAACTGATTTTGTGCGAGAGTGAGTGGTTGAGTTTTACCAACTGCTACTCGGAACTTTGCAACATCATAGGTCTCATTGGCGCCAAGGATACAGGCCACCTCAAACTCTTTTCCTGCAGCATCTATAACAACTGCGCGTTGGGCACCTTTGAAGGGGGTAAAGCAACTAACGGCTTCACCACTCTTACCTACATAAAAACCATTAGCACTACCCAAAAGCGTACCATCGGCTGTGAATGTCTTCAATGTAAATACCGACTTTGTAGCCTTTTTCACCCATGAAGGTTGTGCCGCTACAGCAATAGCCAGCATCAGTGCGCTGGCAATCATATATAATCGTTTCATTGTTTCAATAGTTCTTTTGCGTTTTGTATGGCGGCTTCCGACACATCACTACCACTCAACATCTGTGCTATCTCGCGCACCCGCTCTTCATCATTGAGCTGGAGCATACGAGTCGTTGTGCCCTGAGCCGTTTCTTCCTTATAAACTTTATAATGTGTTGAACCCATCGCAGCAATTTGAGGCAAGTGGGTGATACTGATTACCTGACGGTCGGAACGTCCCATCTCTGCCATCATTCGTGCCATCTGTTCTGCAATCTTTCCACTGACACCTGTGTCTATCTCATCGAAGATAATTGTAGGGAGTTTCACGGCTCCACTAATCATTGCCTTCAATGACAGCATGACACGGGCTATCTCACCACCAGATGCTACCTGAGATACTGGTTGTAAAGGTGTTGACGTATTGGCACTAAAGAGGAACGACACCTTATCCTGTCCATTGCGTCCTGGTGTATCCTGCTCGATAGAAATCTCGAAACGGACATGAGGCATTCCCAGTGGCACCAAGCGCTCACGCATCTGCTTCTCTATAATGGCAGCAGCCTTCTGACGCTTCTTTGTAAGTACATCTGCCTTAGCCTGTACCTCTTCCTTCGCCTTTGAGACTTGTTGTTCTAACTCTGCAAGAGCCTCATCACCATTTTCTATATGAGAGAGTTGGCGTTGTAAATCCTCCTGGATACCCAGAAGACCTGCTACAGTATCTACGTGATATTTTTTCTGCAGGTCATAAATCCTATCCAGACGGTCATTGATGCTTTCCAGTTCTGCTGGATCAAAATCAATATCATCCAATCTGCTGCTTACATCACCGTCAATATCCTTCAGTTCTATATAGCAGCTATCCATACGAGAAGCCAGTTCCGACACATCAGGGAAAACGCGCTCTATACCATGCAATGACGAAGCTGCCTTCTTCAAGGCACCGAGAACGTCAATCGCCTCGCCGGATAAGGCAGCTCCTGCCTCGTAAAGTGCCTGCTTGATATCTTCGGCATGAGTCATTGTCTCGCTACGCTGTTCCAGTTCCTCCTGTTCTCCGTCAATCAACTGCGCACTATGCAGTTCGTCATACTGGAACTGCAGAAACTCTGCGTTCTGTTGTCCGCGACTAATCTCTTCGCGAATACGCTCCACATCCTTCTGTAGTTTCTGATAGCGGGAGAACACTTGCTGATAGTCTGCTAACTGTTTAGCATCATCGGCAATAATATCCACTACTTCCAATTGGAAGTCCTGTTTGTTGAGCAACAGATTCTGATGCTGCGAGTGGACATCGACCAGCTGTTCGCCCAAGTCCTTGAGCACCGTCAAAGCCACAGGGGTATCATTGATAAATGCACGACTCTTGCCTGCCGACGTCAGTTCACGACGGATAATCGTATCTCCTGCATCAAACTCTATATCGTTCTCCTCAAAGAAACGCTCCATCCCGTAACGCGACAAATCAAAATGAGCCTCAATGACACACTTTTCCGTACCCATCTTCACACTCTTAGAGTCAGCACGTTGTCCCAGCAACAGGCCGATGGCACCCAAGATAATACTCTTACCGGCACCCGTCTCACCCGTTATCACTGAGAAGCCGCTACGGAAATCCATATCGAGCGTGTCAATCAGCGTAAAGTTCTTTATATATAGTTGACTCAGCATGATAGCCTTCTTACTCTCTTAATCTTTATTGTTTGATTTTCTCCCACGTCGTACTCTGCGAGGCATTAATGCCAAACAACACATCATAGACGCTTTCCTTTTCCTTCTGATTGCCTTTTCCTTTATAGATATTGGCAAGTTCATCCTTTTTATAATCCGTCCAGATTTGAGGCAACAAACTCAAAGGCTTTTCCTCGTGAGCCTTCTTAAGATTTGTTTCCAAAGCTGTTGTCACGTTGGTACGTCCTCGCTCTACGTTCTGTGCCATTTCGTCCAGTCCTTGACGATAATAGTCATACTGCAACTGACGGAAAGGTTTCATTGCTTCATCCAGATAATCATTAATAATAGCAAAGCGATTGCGACTATCCTCAAATGATTTCCATCCAGTGAAGTCCAGATTCTGCGCATTATTAGTCAGATTCATACAACGCTGAAGCACATCCGTACCTCCCATCGGAGAAAAACTGTCCAAGTCCAATCCAATAATCAGATAAGCATAATAAGCAAAAAGAGCCACCAGTTGATTATCGATAACCTCTTCGTTGAAGTTCAACTGATCATATTGTACGAACTCAAAGTCGAAATGCTTATCGTTATTATTGTAAAGAGTCGTATTATAGGATGAGTTATAAACAGGGCGATTAGCTTGAACCAATGCGGTGCAAGTAAAACGATTACTTGATGCATCGTATTTCGTCACAGTGATATTAAATGAACACTGTATGCGCTCGTTCTCCTGGAACTGCAGAGCTGTCCACTGTCGTTCGTTGACGAACTGCTCCAATGTCTGCTGCAAATTCTCAAACACAGTCTTGTCGGTACCTTGCACTTGCTGCGTATTGAAATTAATCTTTGCCTGCAACTCCTGAGCTGATAGCTGAAGTGTGCATAGGCAAAAGAGGGACATTATCAACAAAATTCGTCTCATAGTCTAATGCTTAGTTCATCAATAATATCACGTGCCACATCAGCCTTAGACTTTTTGTCATAGTCTTTCTGACCATCGCGAGAGATTATCGATATCTGGTTCTCATCACTCTTAAAGCACGTTCCCTCATTACGCAAAGAATTCAGCACGATAAAGTCCAGATTCTTCTTCTCCAACTTCTGTTGGGCATTCTGCTTCTCATCATTGGTTTCAAGGGCAAAGCCTACAAGCACTTGTTTTCCCTGCTTCATCTGACCCAACGAGGCAGCGATATCTGGATTGGGTACCAAATGGATATCCATTGTCTGTCCCACTCGCTTTATTTTCTGGTCTGCCACCTCTGCAGGACGGAAGTCTGCCACCGCTGCACACAAAATAGCTGCATCTGTCTGCGGGAAAGCTTTCGTAGCAGCATCGTACATTTCCAGGCAACTCTCCACGTTGATGACTGTGATTCGAGTTTTGAGATTGGATATTTTACAACTCACAGGGCCGGCAACCAATGTAACCTCAGCACCTCTACGAGCACATTCTTCAGCGAGAGCAAAGCCCATTTTACCACTAGAATAATTTCCAATGAAGCGTACTGGATCTATCTTCTCATAAGTAGGGCCTGCAGTAATCATAATGCGCTTACCTTGCAAGTCCTTCTTCTCAAAGAACACATCCAAGCAATCCACAATCTTTTCTGGATCTTCCATGCGTCCCTTTCCCTCAAGACCACTAGCCAGAAAACCACTCTGCGGTTCAATGATATGGTTTCCAAAACCTTTCAGGCGCTCCATATTCTGTTGTGTTGTTGGGTGGGCATACATATCCAGATCCATAGCAGGAGCGATGAACACAGGTGCTTTCATTGAAAGATAAGTAGTGATCAGCATATTATCGGCAATGCCGTTTGCCATTTTTCCAAGGGTCGAAGCCGTACAGGGAGCTATCAACATAGCATCTGCCCACAAGCCGAGGGCTACATGTGAATGCCAAGTGCCGTCGCGCTGTGAAAAGAAATCGCTGATAACGGGTTTCTGAGTGAGTGCAGACAGCGTGATAGGCGTAATAAACTCCTTACCAGCAGGTGTGATGACCACCTGCACCTCTGCACCACGTTTCACCAGTTCACGAATAATCAAGCACGACTTATAAGCTGCAATAGAGCCCGTTATTCCCAGTACTATTTTCTTTCCCTTCAACATAGCTTATTTTTCTTATTGTGGTAGAAATGATTCTCCTTTCACATTATCATTACTTCAGCGAATAGCTTCACGCAGTCGGATGCGAGTCAGCACTTGCTTGGTGTTATAAGTAAAGTCACCACCCATAATCCAAGAATAGTATCCTTGATCTGTGCGCAACACCTCAGCCACAGTTTTCCCTTTATACTTGCCGAAATTAAAATATTCGGTCATTACGGGCTGTCCGTCCTTATCCAGGATTGTATTACCTTTCACATCTTTCGCCTCCCCCCAAACAATACGTCCTGCAAAGTCTACATTATTGTTGGTCTTCGAGAACTGAGCCAGACAGTCCATATCATTCAGAAGTACGCGACCTTCGGGATCTTCACCTAATTCACGCTGCTTCTCCTCCGTATAATGATCCAGTTCGCCCATCAGCACACGATAAGTTGCTTCTGTATCTTGGTCAGCACGATGAGCTTCGAAATCATCCTCCATCTTTCGACCACAATAGAACTTATATGCCGAAGCCAGATTACGACGTTCCATTCTCTTAAAGATAGTACAGGCATCTATCAAGCGACACTTTGAGAAGTCGAAGTCAACACCTGCACGTAGGAACTCCTCTGCCAATAGAGGAATATCGAAATGGTTTGAGTTAAAGCCGGCGAAGTCACAACCCGTGAACTTATCTTCCAAAGTTTTCGCCAACTGCTTGAAAGTTGGTTTATCCTTCACATCCTCATCAGATATGCCTGTGAGTTGGGTAATCATTGGCAAAATATGACATTCCGGATTCACCAGATAATCGCCACGCTCTTCCTCTCCGTTAGGCATGACCTTTATATATGATATCTGAATGATTCGGTCCTTTACCAAATCAAGACCGGTCGTCTCCAAATCGAAGACGACCAGTGGCTTATTTAGATTTAGTTTCATGAAAAATCAAATCGAAAACTCCAAATCAATCATTAATCAGCATAGGCATCATCAGCATCAGTACATCCTGATTCTCAGGCTGCTCAGAAGGCAGTACCAAACCTGCGCGGCTGGGGTCAGCCAACTGGATGACAATCTGATCACAATCAAAGTTATTCAATATCTCGATGAACGACGAGCCTTTGAAACCAATACTCATCGGTGTACCATTATAGTCGCACGTCATCTTCTCTGTTGCAGTCTTTGAGAAGTCATAGTCCTCAGCATCCAACTGCAGAGTACCATTCTCCACATGGAAGCGAATCAAGTTACTTGAGTCGTTAGAGAAAGGCTGCACACGACGCAAAGCTGACAGCAAGCCAACGCGATCAACAGTTAACTGATTTGGGTTACTCTGAGGAATTACTGAATTGTAATTGGGGAAACGACCTTCAATAAGACGGCAAATGATAATACCCTCCTCAAAGTTGATTTCTGCATTACGATCATCAAAACGAATAACAACATCGCCACCCTGCTTACCAAGTACACCTTTCAACAATGTCGCAGGTTTCTTAGGAAGGATGAACGAGGCGGGCTGTTCGCTTTGGATATTCAGCACTTTATTACGAACCAGCTTATGGCCATCACTTGCCACAATAGCCAGATAGTCAGGAGTCAGGTCGAAGTAAATACCGTTCATCACTGGGCGCAACTCATCCTGAGCAGTAGCAAAAAGAGAACGGTTGATATTCTCAGACAGCACGCCTGTAGCGATGCTAATAGTGTTAGCACCTTCACCTATCTGTTGGGGCTGAGGGAACTCGTCTGCATTTTCTACAGGCAGAGAGAACACACCATTTTGATAGCTGATCTTTGCGATATTGCTATTCTGGTCAACATCAAAGGTGATAGGCTGCTCTGAGATACCCTTCACAGCTTCCAGCAAATCATGATTGCCTACACAGAAACGGCCATTGCCATCATTTTCTGTCAGTTCGAGAGAAGTCTTCATCATCACCTCACTATCTGATGCCGTCAGGTTCAGACGTCCATCAACAACCTCAAAAAGGAAGTCGCCCAAGATGGGTAATGAGTTCTTACTATTAATTACTCTTGACAAAGCCACCAACCGGCTACTGAGCGCTGTGCTTGATACAATAAATCTCATATGGTTATTCTTATTTGTTTATATTCGTTTTTTGGAGTACAAAAATACAAAAAAAGCCTATCAATCACAAAATATTTGCGAAAAAATTACTTGTTTTCAAACTATTTTAGTAATTTCGCAAGCGATTTTGAAAAAATACAAATAAAATAACAAATTATTGATATGGATTTAACAGGAAAAGTTATTGCCATCATGGAGGCAAGAGGCGGTGTTTCAGCACGTACAGGCAATCCATGGATGACTCAGGAATACGTTATTGAGGTTCCTGGTCAGTACCCTCGAAAGATGCTGTTTAGTGTTTTTGGAGAAGACCGCATTAAGCAATTCAATATTCAGCCAAGTGAAGAAATCACGGTACAGTTCGACATCGACGCCCGTGAATATAACGGTCGTTGGTTTAACGACATCCGTGCATACAATGTTATGCGTGGTCAGGTAGCAGGTTCTGTTCCTGCTGCAACCCCATTTCCACCACAGCAAGCCGCTCCAAGCGCAGCAACATCACCATTCCCTCCTGCTCAGGAGCCTGCTGAAGAAGGTGCTGCAGACGATCTGCCCTTCTAATAAAGAAGAAAAAAGAAAGAGCTACAGTTTTCTGCAGCTCTTTCTTTTTCATATCTCTTTCGCTTCATTTTATGAAAGCATCTTTTTTCAATCATTTTTGTGCAGCAATAAACCTCAGTTCTGCCTCCAGCATCTCTAACTTTGCCATACGGAATCCTGTTTTTCGAGCTTCTGCAATAGGCCGCGTGTAAAGATATTCTATTTCCATAGGACGGTGGAAATCAAAATCAAGCTTCATTGATGGCGAATATGGCGTCATTTCATCAGTCGTCTGAATCATCTGATCAACAAACTGTTCATCAATATTCACCCCAAGAGCATGCGCCGCACCTATCACCTCCATCATCTGTTCACGAATCAAAGCTCTGGTCGAAGGGTTCTTCAACAGACAGTCAGTCTGTGTATTCAGAGCCACCGTCATTCCGTTAAACGGCATGTTCCATACAGCTTTACGCCAACGTGCTTCATGATACTCCACTACCCCAGCCTTCACTCCTGCAGCAGTAAAGTCGGCTATCATTTGTTCGAAGCGCTGCTCTTCACGACATGAATAGTTACCAAAATTAATACTTCCATAGCACTGATGATTTACACGTCCAGGCTCCGTCTTAGCAGAACAGATGAAAGCCAATCCTGCCACCAGTTGGATACCAGGGAACATCTTTTCTACATCCTGTTCTATGCCAATGCCATTTTGAATCATCACCACTATGGTGTGCTCATGAAGCAGTGGTGACAGAAGTTCACCCAGCAGATGGTTACGCGTAGATTTCAGGCACACCAGCACTACATCCACCTGTGGCATCTCAGCAGTCGTTTTGTAAGCATTAACTTTCGGCAGAGAGAACGAACCGTCACATGAATCAACCTGCAAACCATTCTCTTTTACATACTCATAATCACTATGTAGCAAGAAGTGAACTTCCTGCCCTGCATAAGCCAATTTGCAGCCATAATAGCCACCAATAGCTCCTGTACCAATCACTGCGTATTTCATCGTTATTACATTTCGTCGTCTAGTCTGTTCGCCCAAAGATATTTCTTGGTTTCCTGTGCCGCCACCCCACTCAACAACAGCAGGGCAATAAGGTTAGGAATCGTCATAAGGGCATTCATACAGTCAGCAATATTCCAAATAATATCCAGATTAATGATGCAACCAAAAAAGAGCGCCACAATAAACAGAATACGATAGAAACGATTTATGCGACGACCTTCGATATAATTCACGGCACTCTCTCCGTAGAAACTCCATCCCAAGATAGTACTAAAGGCAAAAGTCAGAATACCAAAGGTGAGAAGTGGTGCACCCACATAGGGTATCTTACTGAAAGCTACCTTAGTCAAAGCAGCACCATCGGCATAAGAAATATCAGGATAGGCCAAAACGCTACTAACGAGCACCACACCTGTCAAAGCACAGATAACAACGGTATCCCAAAAAGTACCTGTACTTGAGACAAGGGCTTGACGTACAGGGTTACGCGTCTGTGCCGTTGCAGCCACAATAGGCGCACTACCCATACCACTTTCATTACTAAACAATCCGCGAGCAATACCATAGCGTGCTGCCATCATTACGGTTGCACCCACAAAGCCTCCACCAGCAGCCGAAGGATTGAAAGCCGAAGTAAC
>Ga0310690_10012832_pt1 | contig 10253 bp, 6 predicted proteins | sample AusTroGonzalo_MG_2_FD_207661 | JGI IMG/M metagenome (GOLD analysis project Ga0310690, IMG submission 207661) | Bovine rumen microbial communities from tropical cattle in Woodstock, Queensland, Australia - Gonzalo_04 (v2) (version 2) | ecosystem: Host-associated > Mammals > Digestive system >...
TTCCTTCCTGAATCAGATCAAGAAACAGCATGCCGCGGCCGACATAACGCTTGGCAATCGAAACCACCAGACGAAGGTTGGCTTCCGCAAGCTTTTGTTTTGCTGTTTCATCTCCGGCTTCAAGCCTTTTGGCGATTTCTATTTCTTCATCAGCGGTCAGAAGCGGAACTTTGCCAATCTCCTTCAGATACATCCGGACCGGATCGTCAATACTGATGCCTTCCGGAACACTCAGATCAATAGGGGTTTCACCTTCCAAGCGGGCAACTTCCGCGGCCTGGTCGGCTGCCTGCTCATCGGTCAGAGTAACCTGGCGATCAGCGTTTTCATTTACAACGGTAACACCGTAAGCTTCCAGGGATTCCAGTACGTGTTCAAGCTGATCCGCATCCATATCCAAACCGGTCAGCCGGTCCATGATTTCCTTATAGGTAATCGTTCCTTTGGTTTTGCCGTATTCGTACAGTTCATCTAGACGGGTTTGCTTAGATTCGGGTGAAAGCGACAATGGAATCCTCTCCTTCTGCAGCAACGCTGCCAGTCAGTCCCTGAAGAATGATTCTTTCTTTCGGGAAAATGGTTTACTTGAGCCTTTTCATTTTATCGGAGATCTCATGAGCTTCCTGCAGGAGAGCGGAAAGACGCTCACCCGATGCGGAGGAGGTCTCGCTGATTAGTTCTTCGTATCGTTTTTCCAGCCTGGTGCGTCGGATTCGGATGAGACAATCGTTTGTCATTGCTATCATTTCATCTGTATTTGAGGACTCCGGAACAAGCAGCAGGCGGGTATAGCGCGAACGGGAGATATCATCGGGTGCAAGATCAGGAAGAGATGCCGGAGAAGCCCCGGCTTCTAATTCCCTGTATAATGATTTCAACTCGTCGTCGTCAAAATCCTTTTCTTCGATCATATCTTTCGGGATCTTACCGGAAGCATACAGGCTCAGAAGCATTTCCTGGGCCTTCAGGTTTTCGGAAGGAGAAGCCTTGGATACAGAAAACCGACGGACAGGCTGTGGAACTGCGGATTTTTCTGTCTGCGGCCCCGGCTTTTTTGCAGAAAGTTTCATTTGCTCGGTAATTATTTCCTTCGGAAAGCCTGTTTCCAGAGATAATTGATTAAGAAGGACATCCCTTTCAAGCGGTTCAACAGCAGTAATAATTTCTGAAGCACTGCGGGCATAGGCCAGTCTTCCGTCCTGATCGGAAAGATCAAAGCGGTCTTTTATTCTTCGCAGGCGGTAAACGGACGGGGAAACAGCGGGAAGAGACCTGAATCCTTCTGCACCGTCTCGGCGGATAAACTCATCCGGATCCAGTCCGTCCGGAAAATCCAGTACACGTGCTGGAACGTTCGCCTGTTCCAGGATATCCAGACCGCGAATGATAGCGTGCTGACCGGCAGCATCTCCGTCATAGGCGAGATAAACCTGCGGTGCATAGCGCTTCAGAAGGCGGGCCTGTTCATCGGTGAGTGCCGTGCCGAGCGTTGCGCAAACCCCTTCCACACCGTATTGCGTCAGACTGACAACGTCCATATAGCCTTCAACAAGGATTACGCGGTCCAGATGACGCTGCTGACGCAGGAAATTGGCGGCAAAAACACCTTTGCGTTTGTTGAATACAGGTGTATCGGACGTGTTCAGGTATTTGGGTTCCCGTTTGTCCAGTGTGCGTCCGCCGAAAGCTAGCACGTTGCCGTAAGCATCGATAATCGGGAACATGGCTCTTCCCCGGAACATATCGAAATAACGGTCTTTTCCGTCAGATGCCTTTTTCCGTACTGTCAGCCCAGCCAGAACCAGCTCATCCAGCGTGTACCCTTGACTGAGGAGCCTGTCGCTTAGAACGGACCAATCCTCAGGTGATGCGCCAAGGCCAAACTTCCTGATTACTCCGTCGCTCAGACCGCGTCGGTGAAGGTAGGAAAGGGAAGCAGCACCGGCAGCGGTGTACAGCGTTTCATGATAGAAACGGGCGGCTTCCCGGTTGGCAGCCAGCAGACGTTCACGCTGAGTGCGGCGTCTTTCGTAATCCACATCCTGTTCCATTTGTGGCAATGGCATATGAGCCCGCTCAGCCAGCTGTTCTACTGCTTCGTTAAAGCTGCAATGCTCCATCTCCATATAGAAAGTGAACACATTTCCACCGGCTTTACAACCAAAACAATAGTAGAGCTGATGCTCGCCATCAACAGAAAATGAAGGCGTTTTTTCACCGTGAAACGGGCAGAGTCCCCAGTAATTACGTCCTTTTTTGTTTAATGCGACATAACCGGATACAACCTGAACGATATCCGAACGGCTGCGAAGTTCATCAAGCCAAACGGAAGGGTATCGGGAAGACATATATCAACCTTCTTTGTACTATTTCAAAACGCGGGGAAGGCGGAAGGCACGAAGAGCTCCTGAAAGGTACGGGTAGCGTAGCGATCGGTCATGCAGGAAAGAAAATCGCAGACACTGCGCTCAATACCGTCCCGATAGCCGATCATTACGAATTCGTCCGGCATTTCACCCGGGTGTTCGCAGTAATATTCAAACAGATGGCGCAGCACGTAATCGCATCGCGCTTCCTCAGGATCACGCCAGCCATTACGATACACGCGCTCAAACATGAACTCACGAAGACCGGTCATGGCGGTTTCAACTGTCTCGCTCATGCTGATATGAGGACTTCCTTCACTTTGGGAGACGATATCAGTAATCATGGTATTAATCCGTTCCCTGTGGCTGTGCCCGAGCACATGCAGACAATCTTCCGGCAACTCAAAAGGTTGCAGGATGCCGGCACGCAGAGCGTCATCAAGATCATGGTTCAGGTAGGCGATCCGATCTGCGCGGCGGACGCATTCGGCTTCGACTGTTTCCGGCATCACTTTTCCGGAATGTGACAGGATACCCTGACGCACTTCCCTGGTCAGATTCAGGCCTTCTCCGCGGTTTTCAAGCACTTCAACCACTCGCAGACTCTGCTCATTATGGCGGAATCCATCAGGCAGCAGATCGTTCAGTGTGCGTTCTCCGATATGTCCGAAAGGTGTATGACCCAGATCATGACCGAGGGCAATGGCCTCGGTCAGGTCTTCATTTAGGCGAAGCGAACGGGCAAGTGTACGGGCCACCTGGGATACTTCAAGGGTGTGGGTCAGTCTGGTCCTGTAATGGTCTCCTTCCGGAGAGAGGAACACCTGAGTTTTAAACTTTAGCCGGCGAAAAGATTTACAGTGGATGATACGGTCACGGTCTCGCTGGTATTCAGTGCGCAGATCACAGGGTGTAACGGATCTGTCACGGCCGGCTGTTTCGGAGGAATGAGCTGCCCATGGAGCAAGGAGAGATTTTTCCTGTTCTTCCTGCCTTTCACGGATTGTCATGGGGCCTCCTCCTTTTCGCTCGTACAGGAGTGTTATGCTAACACTGTATTAATACCACATCAAGCCCAGGATTCCTGCCTGACCTTGACAATGTATATGAAAGTAATACAATTAAAAAGTATCCATTTATGAATAATAATGATTGAAGAATGAATAAATGAAGGAAAGATCCCTGTGGGACAGGTGAAAAAGATGATCTATGAACCGGGACGGGTATTATTTGGATTTCGGGTGAAGGAAATCCGGGAAAGTACGGAACTGCACGGAAGAACAGTGCTGATGGAACATGAGAAAACCGGCGCAGGCCTTTTTTGGCTGGATAACGGCGAAGAAAACATGGTGTTTTCCATCGCTTTCCGCACACCGCCTGATGATAATACAGGGGTTTTCCATATTCTGGAACATAGTGTTTTATGCGGCAGTGAAAAATACCCTGTGAAGGAACCGTTTGTCGAACTTCTCAAGAGCAGTATGAGTACTTTCCTGAACGCAATGACATTTCAGGATATGACTATGTATCCGGTAGCAAGCAGAAATCCTCAGGATTTGCTGAATCTGACTGGTGTTTATTTGGACGCCGTCTTTGCTCCTCTTGTGATCGGGGACAGGAAACGCTTTTATCAGGAAGGATGGCATATTGACCGTGACGAGTCGGGCAAACCGGTATATAAAGGTGTTGTACTCAATGAGATGAAGGGCTCCATGAGCGATACCGACACGCTGATTGACCGGCAGATCATGCGGCAGATTTTTCCGGACACCTGTTATGGATTCAACAGCGGTGGTGATCCGGAGGCAATTCCGGATCTAACTTATGAGCGTTTTTGTGAACAATACAAACGTTGTTACCATCCGACAAACGCACTGATTTATCTCGACGGCGCTATTCCGATAGAGAAAATGCTTGGCCTGATCTGCTCTTACCTTGACCGGTTTGACTACCGAGAGAAGTTGCCGGGCTATGGATTCCAGATACCTGTCGGATCGGAACAGAGTATCCGCTACGAGCTGGGACAGGATGAACCGGAAAAAAACCGCTGTCACCTGACGCTGGCCCGTATTATTGGAACCTGGAAAGACAGAGCTGATAATATGGCTCGAAACATCATCTGTGATGTTCTTACGGGGAGTAATGAGGCTCCTTTGAAAAGGGCGGTGCTGGAAAGAGGCTTGGCGGAAGATTTGTCAGTGTCTGTGGATGACACGGTTCTGCAAAGCTGGATTACAATCCACGCGGACAATGTGACAGACGGATGCGAAGAGAAACTGCTTGATTTGCTGCAGGAAATCGGCCAGAAAATACGCTGCGATGGATTGGATCGCAAAGCAATCGAAGCCTCTATGAACAGGGCGATTTATATCCTTCGTGAAGATGAGGAACCGCAGGGAATTGGACGATGTATCCGGTGTATGGGCAACTGGATTTATGGTGCTGATCCTACAGATGCGCTGGAAACTGCCGGAATAGTGCGGGAACTGATGAAGTACGCAGAAACCGGGCGTTTTGATGAACTTGCTGCCGATATGCTGTTGAATCGTGAAAACATGGTTACACTCCATACCCGGCCGTCCAGAACCCTGGGTGAAGAAAAGCGTAAGGCTGAATCCGGGCGCCTCAAAAGAATTACCGGAACGTGGACGACAGAAGAAAAACAAAAAAACGATCAACTGATTCTTGAAATAGAACAGTGGCAGAATACACCGGACAATCCGGAACAACTGAGCACCCTGCCGCGCCTGAAAAAGGAGGACGCAAATATACAGCCTGAATGGCCGGAGACAGAAATTCGGGAATATGATCACATTCCGGTGATGTTGCACAGGCTGAACTGTAACGGTGTTATCCATTTGCGCGCATATTTTGCACTGACGGACTACACCTTGGAAGAGCTTACCCGTTTATCACAGCTGGCCGGAATGCTCGGACGGCTGCCAACCGATAAACATGACGCGCTGACACTGCAGCAGGAAATCAAACGATGGACAGGTGCCGTTGGTTTTTGTATTTTGACCCGCGCAAAAGCAGGACAGAATGAATACTGTACACCATATCTGACTGCTTTTGTCAGTTCGCTGGAGGAAAATGCTGACCATGCCTGGAATCTGCTTACGGAAATCCTGACATCAACACGCTTTGATGATACAGAAAAAATGAAGGAAATGTTCAAACAGAATGAGTTGGGTGTACGGCAGAGGATTCTTGGCGCAGGTCACCTGATCGGTGTAAAAAACGTCCTGAGCTCTTTCAGCGCTGAAGGAGCTGTAAAAAATGCGCTGGATGGCGATTCGGCGGTGAATTGTATCCATGCCATGGCAAGAAACCCGGAGAGAGAATTGCCGGAAATGATCCGGCTGGCGGATCGCTTGATGCGCGAGACGTTCTGCCGCAGAAGGCTGACTGTCAGCATTACATCTGCAAAAGAAATCATGCCAGAAATGCTGGCAGCCTCTTTTCCGGAAGGTACGACTGTGCCTGCTTCATGCCGATACCGGATTGAAAAACCAAAGGCAACTGGATTCAGGATTCCTGCTCAGACCGGCTTTACAGCACGGGGATATCACCTTAGTAAAACCGGCCGATCGTTTGAGGGAAGCATGTGGCTGGCAACATCAATCCTGTCCCTCGGATATCTGTGGAACAGGATCCGTGTTCAGGGTGGTGCTTACGGCGCGGGCATACAGGTTGACAGGGCTGGAAATATCTGTTCGTGGTCATACCGTGATCCAACCCCGGCGAAGACCTTAAATGCCGACAGCGGAGCGGCGGATTATATCCGCGATTTTGTGCAGTGCGGGGAGGATCTTGATCCTTATATTATTTCTGCGTTGAACGAAATGAATCCGCTGTTGAGTCCCCGCGATAAAGGTGCTTTGGCTGACAGCCGGTATATGAACGGATACACCCGGGAAGAATCGGAAAAAATCCGTAAACAGATTCTTCATGCTGCCCCGGAAGACCTGATTCGCTGTTCTGATTGGCTGGAACCATTCGCCCGGGAAGGCGCTGTCTGTGTGGTGGCGCATCAGGACGCGCTACAAAAATGTGAAGGCATGACAATCAGCGATCTTTAAAGCCATCACACAGATATGATAACATTGAAATTGATTTTTTTGGAAATATCTGAGATTAATACGCTGTAACGAAGCAGGTTTGAGGATTTGTGATAACCTAGAAGCGTTGATGATGACTTATTGTTTGTTTCGGGCAATAATTCTACGAACGACTAATCACCGGGATAAAAGGAGGCGGAATGATGAATCGTCAGCAGGCGAATGAGGAGAGTAAAAAATCCAATCCGGGCAGCCGATCCCTCCGGTGTATCTGGTACTGCGGCAAGATGAATGAGGAAATCCGGAAAGCGGCGAAACTCGGAGAAAAAAAACTGGAATTGCGTTTTTCACCGAAACACTATGTTGTGCAGCACCGGGAAGCGTTTCGCGAGATTTATCTGAACCAAGGATTTGATGTTAGGTTCGCACCGAATTTTCAGTATATTCAGCCTACCGAATGGATCATGACAATTGTTTGGGGAGATCAGGGGAAAGCCTGACTACCGTGAAATTCGTTTTTTACCGGGAACGATAGCGCGTTGTGGGCAGACCAGGATGCAAAGATGGCAACCTACGCATCTTTTTCCATTCAATTCCGGCTTGCGTTTTTCATCAAGGCGGATTGCCTGGTGACCGCCATCCTCGCAGGATATAGCACAGCGGCCGCAGCCGATGCACTTCTCCCGAATAAATTTGGGGAAGAGTACGGTGTCACGCTCCAGCACATCGGTGGTATCGCTCAATGTGTCCAAGCCCAGACCAATCAGCTGTTTAATGCTTGATACACCTTTTTCCGCCAGATAAAGATTAAGTCCCGACTTCAGGTCATCAATAATCCGATAGCCGTATTGCATCACGGCAGTTGTGACCTGGATGGAACCGCCTCCAAGCAGAATGAATTCTAAAGCGTCTTGCCATGTTTCAATTCCACCCATTGCGGAAAGATGAAAATTTTTCAGATTCGGGTTTTGACCAAGCTCGGCAATGAAGCGAAGTGCAATAGGTTTTACTGCGTTTCCGCTGTATCCGCCAACAGCGCTTTGTCCGTGAACGGCAGGTTCAGCGACATATGTATGCAGGTTTACGCCGGTGATGGATTTAATGGTATTGATTGCTGCGATTCCATCGGCTCCACCGCGTTTTGCGGCTTCGGCTGAAGGGCTCATGTTGGCGACGTTCGGTGTCAGCTTAGCGAGCACGGGGATATGGCAGGCGCGCTTTGCGGCGGCTGTGAAGCGTTCCACGAGCTCAGGAACCTGGCCGATATCGCTTCCGAGACCGCCTTCAGCCATATTGGGGCAGGAAAAATTCAGCTCTACCGCATCCGCACCGTTCTCCTCGCACAGACGGGCCAGTTCTCCCCATTCTTCCTCATTCTGTCCCATGATGGACGCGAGAATGAATTTTGATGGATAGTTCTCTTTCAGGCGGCGGAAAATTTCCATGTTTTCCGCAACGCTGTGATCGGACAGCTGTTCAACGTTTTTGAAGCCGATTATGCTGCCGTCGTTACCGCTGACGGCGGAAAAACGAGGCGAGGCCTCGTGGATATCAAGGCTGCAGACAGTCTTGAAGCAGGCGCCGGCCCAGCCAGCCTCAAAGGCCCTTGCGCACATGTCATAAGTACTGGCTACTACAGACGAGGAAAGCAGGAAAGGATTCTCCAGTGGAATACCGCAAAGATCGCATTTCAGTCTGCTCTCATCTTCAGGTAAAGACGTTTCACATTCTGGTTTTACCTGATAGAACAGGCGGTTCATCAGATCCCTGATCGGTATTTCGCCCGCCCTGGCACAAGCGCGTTCGCATGGTGCAGAACAGATTAGGCATGGATTCTGATCAGGCAGAAACTGTGCAGCCGTCTGCTCATTGCAAAACCAGATGCTTCGCAGAAGGGAAGCAGGTTTCAGCTTCTCGCAGACGCTGTCGCAGGGAGGCTGAGCGCACAGTGCGCAGCGGATCATGTCGCTTCTGGATATACATTGTTCAGTGTTGATCATTCAGTTTCACTCCTTCTTGAAAATGATATTATTCCATAGCGATTCAGCTTTCTGAATTTGTTTATCTGACTGAATTATGGTATGTTTGGCAGCTTGGAGACACATAATTCAGTTACTTGGAACGGAACTGCTGAAGTCAGCGACCGGGAATGTGAAAAAAGTATCGGGATATGGCTCGTTCTCCAATTGAAAGTGCCACCATTCCACTTCCAGCGGCCGGAAACCGTGTTTTACCATGAGATTTTGCAGGAGCATCCGGTTCGTGTGCTGTTTTTCGCTGATACCCGGGTAAGCCGGATGGCTCAAACTGCCGAAATAATCAAAGGTTCCTCCCATATCAATATCCTGCTGCAAAGACATATCAAACAATGTCAGATCGACTGCGCTGCCCCGGCTGTGGCTGGAATATCTGGCAATATAGCCTTGAGGAATGACACAGTTTTTGTCAAGCTCCGGATAGAAATACGCTTTCATGCGCGTGTCTGCAGAATTCTCTGCCCAACGCATAAAATGATCCACCGCTTTTTGTGGACGATATGCATCAAAGACTTTCAGTCGTAATCCATGCCGCAACGCATCATCGCTCGCGTTCTTCAGGGCACGTGCTGCTTCATATGTCAGCAGTGCGGAGGGATGCTCATAACCGTCAATTCGCTCGCCGACAAAATTGAAGGAGCAATAATAACGTATATCCAGCAGGATATCGGAGATGACCTGACCGACACTGACAAAACCGGATCTGTTGTCTGAATAATGCATATTCTTCTCCATTATGCTCCAAGCAGCGAACCGACCAGAATTCCCAGCCAGGTTCCAATCACATACCCAAACGTTCCGACAAGCATGCACGGCCCGACCAGTTTCACCCAGCCCTGAGAGATAGCCATGCCTGCGGCGGTGGTTGGTCCGCCGATATTCGCGTTTGAAGCGAGAATGATATCCTCTAAATCGAACTTTAGCAGCTTTCCGCCGATAAAGCAGAAGGCCATGTTTATAGTAACTACAATCATGCAGAAAAGGAGCAGTATCGGAGCGTTCCGGATCAGTACACCGACGGAAGCGGGGACACCGATAACGAAAAAGAAAAGATAAATCAGCCAGGTGCCGATTTCCTGTGCTCCACGCATTTCCGCGGCCTTTTTTTCAAAAAATGTGGTATACAGTACGGACAGGTTAGTAATCCAGACATACTGGCTGCCGAAGAAGGTGTTCAGCATCTGGAGGAACCAGTTGTCTTTCGGAATCAGTCCGGCAAAGAAATTGCCGATCAGTTTGGAGAGAAGCACAACCACCGAGGCATAGGCAAGGTTGAATGCGATATCTCTCAGGGAGATTTCCCGACGCGTCCAATACTGTGAAGCGAGAGTTTCGGTATCTCCCGGATTCCCTTTGGCTGCAACTTCTTCAATATGCGGATGAGCGTAACGTTTTCGGAAGAAAGCACTTCCTGCGATACCGAGAAGCAGCAGAAAATACAGGGCCATGTTAAGGTTGTCCGCTACAGTGGCGGAAGCTTTAAGGCTGCTGCTTACATGAAATGCGTCGGAAAGCGCGGTAAAATTCACCCCACCGCCGATATAGGAACCTGTCATCATGGCGGCTACTCCCGGAAGACCATCCACAGCCCCGTCCAGCAACAGGGTTCCGAGGACTGTCCCGGCAATTGTGCCCGCTGCTCCGATCAGGAAGATCAGCACAAAGCGTCCTGTTTCACGCTTCATTTTGCGTATGTTTGTCTGCAGTAGCAGAAGCGGAATTGCCAGCGGAATCGCGTAATCCCAGATAATGTCATAGATCTTCGCGTCATCTGGAATGACGTGGAGATT
>Ga0310690_10012834_pt1 | contig 10251 bp, 8 predicted proteins | sample AusTroGonzalo_MG_2_FD_207661 | JGI IMG/M metagenome (GOLD analysis project Ga0310690, IMG submission 207661) | Bovine rumen microbial communities from tropical cattle in Woodstock, Queensland, Australia - Gonzalo_04 (v2) (version 2) | ecosystem: Host-associated > Mammals > Digestive system >...
AAGGACTGTCAACACTCGTCCTTACCGTCATACCATCCTTCAGTCTGCGACAGCCAGATTCCGCAACACACGGTTGACAGTGTTAGGTCGCCTCCTCTATTCACTCTATCTAAATGATGCCAAAGACGGAGCGAGTGCGCGGAACATGCGACGGCTATCACCATCGCTTTCCTTGTCGTACAAACTATTGCAAGACTACAATCTTTTTGTACGCGCTTCGTATAAAAATATCTTCCGATCACCCACTTTCAATGAGAGTTATTACTTCCATTATGGCAGTACCGACTTATTACCGGAAAGTACAGATCAGTATAATCTCGGCATTACCTATGCCGACAAACTGTCGGAGCAAACCACCTTCCAAATCACCGTTGACGGTTACTATAATCATGTGAAGGACATGATCGTCGCCGTCCCTTATAACATGTTTATTTGGACTTGTATCAACGTGGGGAAAGTCAAGGTATTGGGACTTGATGTGACTGCTAACAGCCAATGGCAGATGGCAAAGAACCAGAAACTGAACTTGTCGGGCAGTTACAGTTATCAACGTGCGGAGAACCGTACCAATCCCGAGTCGCCATTCTATAAGTACCAGATAGCCTATATCCCGGAGCATTCTGGCTCTGTTGCATTAGGTTGGGAAAACCCTTGGGTGAATCTCACTCTGCATGGTTCTGGCATCTCCAGACGGTGGGCGAATAATCAACATAATGACGGATCGATTGTAGATGGTTATTGGGACATGGGACTTACGGCTTGGCATACGTTTCAATGGGGATGCCAGAAGTTGGAGGCGCGTTTTGACTTGAAGAACCTCTTTGACTCACATTATGAAATCGTACATTTCTATCCCATGCCGGGACGAAGTTGGCAAATATCTTTTAAATATTTAATATAATAAAACAATGAAAAAGTATCTTTTAAGTTTGATGATGATGGCGATGGGCTCAGCCCTCGTAACATCATGTTTGAGTGATGATGACAACAAGAACAAAGACCCTGAGGTAATAACTGTAACCTCGGGCGTGTATGTGGTGAACAATGGTACTTGGAATCAGAACAACGGTAGCCTGACCTATTTCGACTACGAAACACTGCAAGCACGTCAGTTGTTAAGCGGAGCCAGCGGTCTTGGTGACACACCTAACGATGCCTATACCAATGGTGACACAATCTTTGTTGTAGGATCTACAGAGAACACCATTTTCGTGGTGAACAAGAAAGACTTCAGCATTATCAAGCGTATCAGTACCACTGAGACGATGGGTGAGGCAGAAGGTAATACTCCACGTCACATCACGGGTTATGGTGACAATATCTACTTTACTACCTATGGTGGATATGTTGGCGTCATCGATGCGAAGACACTGACAATGTCAAAGACGAAGTATCAGGTAGGTTCTGCTCCAGAAGGACTTGACGTGGGTGGTTCTGTCAGTGAACCTGTCCTCTACGTGGCTAACAGTGATTACGGCTATGGTAACGCCTCTATCTCTAAGATTAACTTGAACAGCGGAAACGTTGAGGAAATTAAGAACGAGAAAATTCGTAACCCTCAAGAGATTTTCGCTATCGGCAACGAACTGTTTATCCTTGACTGGGGATACTACGACGAATCATGGAACCAGAAAGAAGCAGGTCTCTATTTTTACAACAATGGTAATGTGACGAAATTGATTGCAGATGCTACAGGTATGGCTATCGGTGCATTGTATCTTTATAATGAACTCGTGGGCTATCAGTTCGTCACCTTCAACAATCCTTATGGATGTGAAAAACCGACTTACAGTACGCTTAACACATACACTGGTCAGACCAGTAGTTTAGTTCTCTCTGGTGAGCCCAGTGGTGCTGAGATATTCAGTCCTGCTGCCATTGCCATCGATCCTATTTCTGGCTATATCATCATTGCCTCACGTCAGAAAGATCCTGATACTGGCTATGCAAGTTATACGCTGCCAGGTTATGCAAATATGTACACTACGAATGGAGAGTATATTAAGAATACCCATTTCGAAACTGGTATTGAGCCTCACATGATTGGCTTTACATTTACTAAACAGCTTCTTCAGCAGTAATGCGTAAAGTCCTCATATTAGGATTATTAGCCGTATGGCTGTCTTCTTGTGGGAACCGAATGGGGTTCTCACAGGAAGACGGTGATACGTTGCATCTGAAATATTCTACACTGCTCTCTATCGTCAAGTACGACGGATATACAGAGGTGGATATCCGTAACCCGTGGAAAGAGGGTAAGATTCTGCATTCCTATATCCTCGTTCCTCGTGAGGCACAGATGCCAGATCATTTACCACATGGTACGATTATCCGTACCCCTGTGGAACGTTCCGCTGTGTTTACGACAGTACACTGTTCGTTGCTGAAGACTATCGGACACGGGGAGAACATTGTGGGTGTCGCAGACCTCAAGTATATTAAGATTCCCTATATTCAAGAACAGGTGAAGAAAGGACGTATTGCCGACTGTGGCAATGGTCTGAGTCCTGTGGTGGAAAAGATTATCGAGGTGAAGCCCGAAGTCATCCTGTTGTCTCCCTTTGAGAATAGTGGTGGCTATGGTAAACTGGAAGATATCGACATCCCTCTCGTGGAGTGTGCCGAGTATATGGAAAACTCTCCGTTGGCTCGTGCGGAATGGATGAAATTCTATGGAATGCTTTTCGGGGAAGAGGCGAAAACTGATAGTCTCTTTGCCGTGGTGGATGAGAACTATCATGCATTGAAGGCAGAGGCTGCAAAGGCTGGAGAAGGTCTTTCTGTCTTGATTGACAAGATAGTAGGTTCCGTCTGGTATGTACCTGGTGGCAAAAGCACTATCGGACAGATGGTACAGGATGCTGGAGGACATTATCCTTGGGCGAATGATAGTCATAGTGGAAGTGTATCCTTGCCTTTTGAAGCAGTATTGGAAAAGGCGGGTGATGCAGAGGTATGGATCTATCGCTACAATAGCGACCACAAGCAGACCTACAAGGAACTGCTGAGTGAGCATCGGGGCTATAACCAGTTGCAGGCATTTGCCGATCAGAACGTCTATTCTTGTAATGTGGAACAGACGTTGTTCTATGAAGAGTCACCTTTCCGTCCCGACTGGTTGTTGAGTGATTTCATCCAGATACTACATCCTAATATGACTCACAAAGTGCCTTTGAGATACTTTGTGAAAATTAATAATTAGTAATTAATAATTAGTAATTGAATAGGGGAACGATATATTGTATAGGACTGGCGTTAGTCATTGCCGTGTTGTTTGTACTCAACTTGGTGATGGGTTCCGTGTCTATTCCTGTAGAGGATACCTTTCGTATCCTGATGGGAGCGGATGACGTGAAGCCGTCTTGGCAGTATATCATTCTCGATGCTCGTTTGCCACAGGCACTGACAGCAATCCTCTGTGGTGGTGCCCTTGCTGCCAGTGGATTGTTGCTTCAGACCGCCTTTCGTAATCCGTTGGCGGGTCCGAGTATCTTCGGTATCAACAGTGGGGCAGGGTTAGGTGTTGCTTTGGTGATGCTGTTCTTGGGTGGAAGTATCTCTGCTGGTTCTGTCAGTCTCTCTGGTTTCGTTGCCGTCTTGGTTGCCGCCTTTGTCGGAGCGATGCTGGTGATGATGCTCATCTTCTTTTTCTCTACCATCGTGCGTAATCATGTGATGCTGTTGATTATCGGTATCATGATTGGTTATATCTCTAATTCCGCCATCTCACTGCTTAATTTCTTTGCGACGGACGAGGGTGTGCGTTCCTATATGGTGTGGGGCATGGGTTCCTTCGGTGGTGTCTCGATGAAGATGATGCCGGTGTTTGCCAGTATCACGTTGTTGGGACTGGTAGGAAGTCTGTTGCTCATCAAACCCTTAAACGCCTTGATGCTGGGCGACCGCTATGCGGAGAATTTAGGCATCAATATCATCAAGACACGCAACTGGCTGTTGATTGTGACTGGTATCCTGACAGCCATTACGACGGCATTCTGCGGTCCTGTTGCCTTTATCGGACTGGCTGTACCTCATATTGCCCGTCTGTTGCTGACGACGGATAATCACCGTTCTCTGCTTCCTGCCACAATTCTGATGGGTGGTGTGATTGCCCTGTTGTGTAATCTCATTACGATTCTGCCAGGTGAGAATGGTGTCATTCCCTTGAATGCTGTCACCCCGATTATGGGTGCCCCAGTCATCATTTACGTCATCCTAAAGCGTAAGTAATTGTATAAAAAGTAAAAAATAAACAAGTTTATTTTGTTCTGCGGTTGGTTTTCATTAACTTTGTAGCCAAAATATCAAAACAGAATGGAATATACGTTATTTAAGAACCGTAGTTATCGTGGAGTCATCTCTGCGGGATTCGGTCTATACTTTACCCATTTCCGCCTCTTCTTCAAGGCATCTTGGATTATGGCACTGCTCTATGCGGCTGTCTTTGCGGCATTAGGTACTCTATGTGTGATTAAACTTCCTGCCATCTCGGCAGAGATTATGAAACAGACCGTCGTGCAGCATCAACAGTTGTCCGTAGCGACAGCACAGGAATACTTGTTGTTGGGAGGTGCCATCATCATCTTGACGTTGTTGTATATCATTGTCGAGGCATGTACCTTTGCTACCGTGTTGAATAAGTTGAAGGAGCATCAGGATACAGATACGATGACTGTTCCAGCAAAATGGTTCAGTATATGCAGAAAACTGATGGGACGTACCCTGAAAGGATATATCTTCAGTCTTCTCGTCATATTGGTTCCTGTACTGGTTCTCATAGGACTGATCATCACGTTGTTGAAGTTTGTCGCCCTTGCACCTGTCACACTGACTACCACTTCCTTGATTCTTGCTATTGCCATCATTCTGTTGGCTTTCCCATTAGTATATGTGGCAATGAAATACATACTGAACAAGGGACAGGCTTATTTCTCGGTCTTGTCGAAGTCTTATGGTACAGGTCTTCGTCATTGGGGACATATCTTCACAACATGTCTGGTGGCTGGTATGATTGTCAGTATCCTGATGGGACTGTTCTGTCTGCCTATCATCATTCTGACACAGGCGCATGTACTGGCACAGGAAGGTTATCTGAATGGCGATCCGTTAGGGATGCCTGACTATGTCAATCTACTGACGATCGTGACATTCTTCATCACAGGTTTTATCCTGGTATACCTGTATATGCCATTGTTATTGGTTTACTACTATATGTATGGTTCCATAGAAGCCTACGAGAAAGAAAAAGCAAATATTAAAAACGAGATATGAAAAGACTATTGTTTATCGACCGTGACGGAACGATTATCGAGGAACCTGCCGACGAGCAGATAGACTCTTTTGAGAAACTGAAATTCACGGAGGGTGTGATTCGTAACCTCGTCTTCATCCGTCAGCGTCTGGACTTCGAATGGGTGATGGTGAGCAATCAGGACGGACTGGGTACGGCATCCTTTCCTGAAGATACCTTCTGGCCTGTGCAGAACTTCATCTTGCAGACGCTGAAGAGTGAGGGTGTGGAGTTTGACGATATCCTCATCGACCGCCATTTCCCCGAAGACAATGCCCCAACGCGTAAACCGAATATCGGTCTGGTGGAGAAATACCTCAACAATCCCGAATACGATATTGCCAATAGTTATGTGATTGGTGACCGTGATACCGACCGCCAGTTTGCAGAGAATATCGGTTGTAAGTTCCTACAGTTAGGTAGTTGGGACAAGATCGCAGAGACACTCTTTGCAGGTGAACGCTATGCGGAAGTGAAGCGTACTACCAAAGAGACGGATATTGAGATCAAGGTTTGTCTCGACGGTACAGGCAAGTGTGATATCTCTACCGGTCTGGGTTTCTTCGACCACATGCTGGAGCAGATTGGTAAGCACGGTATGATGGACTTGACGATACATACCAAAGGTGATCTGGAAGTCGACGAGCACCATACGATAGAGGATACTGCCATCGCGCTCGGTGAGTGTATCCTTCAGGCTTTAGGTGACAAGCGTGGTATTGAGCGCTATGGTTACTGTCTGCCGATGGACGACTGTCTGTGTAGTGTTGCCCTCGACTTTGGCGGTCGCCCATGGCTTGTATGGGATGCGGAGTTCCATCGTGAGAAGATTGGTGAGATGCCCACAGAGATGTTCCTGCATTTCTTCAAGAGTCTCAGTGATGCTGCTAAGATGAACCTGAATATCAAAGCAGAAGGTGAGAACGAACACCATAAGATAGAAGGTATCTTCAAGGCACTCGCCCGTGCACTGAAGATGGCGGTACGTCGTGACATCTATCATTACGAGTTACCCAGTACGAAAGGATTATTGTAAAGCGAATCAGGCATGAGGGAATTAAAATGGGGATTCATCGGTTGCGGTGAGGTGACGGAAATCAAGAGTGGACCAGCCTTCTCGGCAGTAGAAGGTTCCAGCGTGGTGGCTGTCATGAGTCGTACGGAAGTGCGTGCCCGTACCTATGCCGTCAAGCATGGTATCCCCAGATGGTATACCGATGCCCAGGAACTGATTGACGACCCCGAGGTGAATGCCATCTATGTGGCAACACCGCCTTCCAGTCATGCGACCTACGCCATCATGGCGATGAAGGCAGGTAAACCCGTTTACGTAGAGAAGCCGTTGGCGGCATCCTATGAAGACTGTGCCCGTATCAACCGTGTGAGTGAGGAGACGGGGATGCCTTGTTTTGTGGCATATTACCGTCGTTACCTGCCATACTTCCAGAAGGTGAAGGACATCGTGAACAACGGGGTGATTGGTAAGATGGTGAATGTGCATGTGCGCTTTGCCGTTCCCCCTCGTGAGTTAGACTATAGTAAACCGAAGGAGTTGCCTTGGCGTCTACAGCCTGAGATAGCGGGAGGCGGTTATTTCTATGACCTTGCCCCTCATCAGTTAGACTTGTTGCAAGACATCTTCGGTGTGATTGTCGAGGCACGTGGTATCTGTGCCAATCGCGGAGGACTCTATCAGGCAGAAGACAGTGTGAGTGCCTGCTTCGAGTTCGAGAACGGACTGCCGGGCAGTGGCTCTTGGTGTTTCGTTGCCCATGAGTCAGCAAGGGAAGATCGTATCGAACTGATTGGTGACCAGGGGTCGGTGAGTTTCTCGGTATATGACTATGCACCCATCCGTTTGCATACGAGTGAAGGGAATCAGGATATCAGCATCCCCAATCCGCCGTATGTGCAATACCCGCTGATTAAGAATGTCATTGAACACTTGCAGGGCATCAGTGTCTGTGAGTGTACCAGTGTGTCAGCAACACCTGTCAACTGGGCGATGGACCGTATATTAGGAAAATTCTGATGATCAAATATTTATTCGTCATATTGCTGTTAGGTCTGGGAATAGAAGCGAGAGCCGATGATTCCATAGAGGCAGAGAAGCCAAAGAAAGAGAGTTGGCTTCAACGTACTCTTCGTAACTTTACTGAGATTGACGAGAACTATGTAGAGCCCCAGCATTACAACTGGTCGGCAATGCTTCAGGCAACCTATAACTACGACATCTATAAGTTAGCGTCTGACGGTCAACACAAGCAGTCGTTGACCTTTGCACCAGAACCCAGTCTGAAGGCTGGTCCGTATTTCGGCTGGCGCTGGGTGTTCTTGGGTTATACGTTCGACTTAAAGAACCTGGATTTCGGTTCCAACAAACAGGGCCTTGAACTGAGTTTCTATGCCGCACAGGTGGGTGTCGATCTGTTTTGGCGTCGTACAGGTAGTGATTACAAGATACGCAATGTAAAATTGGGCGACCAGGTGAAGGATGACTTCTTGGAAGACCATCCCTTCGATGGTCTGAAGGTAGGTATCACGGGTGCCAACGTCTATTATATCTTCAACCACAAGCGTTTCTCTTATCCGGCTGCCTTTGCCCAGAGTACCTGTCAGAAGATCAGTTGTGGCTCATGGATGGCAGGTCTGGGTTATCTTTCCAACACCTTGTCGTTCGACCATGAGAACCTGCAGAAACTGGTGGAAGAGAAGGGCGATATCAGTGTGAAACTCGATAGTAGTCTGATGTTCAACGAGGTGAAGTATTTCGATATCAATGCGTCGGTGGGTTATGCGTATAACTGGGTCTTTGCCAAAAACTGTCTGTTCTGTGCGAGTCTGTCGATGGCTCTTGCCTATAAGAACTCACAAGGTGAGACCGCCACAAAGGAAGAGAGAGGCTTCGACTTCCATAACTTCAATATCGATGGTATCGGACGCTTCGGTGTCGTATGGAACAATACCCAATGGTATGCAGGAGCGAGTGCCATCATCCGTTCCTATAACTATCATAAGTCCCGTTTCTCTGCCAATAATATCTTTGGCAGTCTGAACTTCTACGTAGGATATAATTTCGGTAAACGAAAACGATATAAGCAAAATCAATAAAACAAAAAGAATATGGAAATACCTGATTTCATGAGTTATGCCAACAAGTTTTCTCAATCGGATTTCGTTGAGAAGATTTCCCGTATTGCCAAACGGGCTGGCTCAAAACTGGTGTATGCGGCATTAATTCTGTATTATACCTTGCAGAGCGACAAGGTGAGTAAGACGAACAAGGCGATGATTATCGGTGCCTTGGGTTATATGATTAGTCCGTTGGACGTGTTGCCCGATGCGATTCCCATCGTAGGACTTTCCGACGACCTCGCCGTACTCATCTATGTCTTGAAGAAGGTATGGACGGAAGTTGACCCGGAGATACAAGAGAAGGCAAAGGCACGCCTCTCTAAGTGGTTCGACGATGACGAGATTGAGGAGATTCATGACCTCTTTAAGGAAGATTAAAGAGGAATGACCTACGAGTATGACATTCGGGTATTCCCTCAGGTGGCTGTCAACGAGCAGTCGCTGAAGGCTTTTATTGCCGAGGAGAAAGGACTGGATGTCCGTACTATCACGCATCTGCGTATCCTTCGTAAGAGTATTGATGCCCGTCAGCGTACTATCTTCGTCAACCTGAAAGTACGCGTCTATGTCAACGAGATGCCGGAAGATGATGGCTATGAGCCTATCGATTATCCTGACGTATCAGGGCGTCCGCAGGTGATTGTCGTCGGTGCAGGTCCTGGCGGTCTCTTTGCTTCTCTTAGACTCATCGAACTGGGTTTGTGTCCCATCCTCTTGGAACGGGGTAAGGATGTGCATGAGCGGAAGAAAGACCTCTCGATGATTACCAAGACGCAACAGGTGGACCCAGAGAGCAACTACTGTTTCGGTGAGGGTGGTGCCGGAGCCTATTCGGATGGCAAACTCTATACGCGCAGTAAGAAACGGGGTAATATCGAGAAGATCCTGCACGTGTTCTGTCAACATGGTGCTTCCACCAATATCCTTTCCGATGCCCATCCTCATATCGGTACAGACAAGTTGCCACGTGTCATTGAGAACATGCGTAACACCATCATCCGTTGTGGCGGTGAGGTTCATTTCCAAACGAAGATGACCCGTTTGATACTTGAAGGTGATCGAGTCGTCGGCTGTTTAGCAGCCGACAAAGAATTCCGTGGTCCCGTGATTCTTGCCACCGGTCATTCCGCCCGTGATGTCTATCGTTATCTGGCAGCCGCGGATATTGAGATGGAAGCAAAAGGTATTGCTGTGGGTGTCCGTTTGGAACATCCGTCTATGCTCATCGACCAGATACAGTATCACAACAAACAGGGTAGGGGAAAGTACCTGCCTGCCGCCGAGTATTCTTTTGTGACACAGGTTGACGGGCGTGGTGTCTATTCCTTCTGTATGTGTCCTGGCGGCTTCGTGATTCCTGCGGCTACCGATAAGCAGCAGATTGTCGTCAATGGTATGTCACCCTCAAATCGTAACGGTCAGTGGAGCAATAGCGGCATGGTGGTAGAGATTCGTCCGGAGGACGTTCCCGACTTTATCCCGTTATCCCTTAATAACGATATAACGAAAAACGATTTACCGAAAAGCGATGCTTTGAAAGTCATGGCTTTCCAAGAGCAAATCGAACAGAACTGTTGGCAACAGGGTAATATGAAGCAGACGGCACCTGCTCAACGCATGGCAGACTTTGTCAATAACCGTTTGAGTTACGACCTGCCGAAGAGTTCCTATGCCCCTGGTTTGATATCCTCGCCCTTGCATTTCTGGATGCCTGAGATGATTACCAAACGCCTGCAGGAAGGTTTTAAGTATTTCGGCAAACATGCACACGGTTTCCTGACCAATGAAGCCGTGATGATTGGTGTGGAGACACGTACCTCTTCGCC
>Ga0310690_10012836_pt1 | contig 10247 bp, 8 predicted proteins | sample AusTroGonzalo_MG_2_FD_207661 | JGI IMG/M metagenome (GOLD analysis project Ga0310690, IMG submission 207661) | Bovine rumen microbial communities from tropical cattle in Woodstock, Queensland, Australia - Gonzalo_04 (v2) (version 2) | ecosystem: Host-associated > Mammals > Digestive system >...
AAAACGAGGAGCTCATCGCCAAGACCCGCAAGACGGTCAACGACATGATGCACGACCGTCCGCTCTTCGCTTGGTAGTCAAACAATAATTAAAAAAAAGCCCCGTGATCACGGGGCTTTTTTTTAATTATTGTTTTGGATTTTTCTTCCTCCAATTGTCGTAATGTCCCCAATTGAAGACGATGCCGACGGTACCCGTCAGCTGCGAGACGTTCTTCACCGAGAATGCGGCAATGATGTTCTGCGTGCCGGCATAAACGTTCAGATAACCAAGGTTGAAGCCCACTCCTATTCCGAGATTGTCGTAAGAGTGACGCTGCATGGTGTAGGCTACACAAACATCAATGGTATTGAAGAACAGTCCGTCGTAGGCCAGCGTCAAAGACGGTTGAAAATAATTCTTGGTGAAGCGGAACTGTGTGGCAGCACTTACACGGTGGTACTTGGCAAACTCGTAATCGGCCTGCAACACAAACCTCGGGGTGAGTCCCGTCACATAACTTCCCATAGGCGCAATGTCCATCGGGAAATACTGCGCCAAGGTGTCCAACAGTTCCTCGTAATCCTCCCCGTTCATCAGCGACTGAATCTGCGACTGCGACAAACCGCTGAAGCTGAAAGAGCCCTCTTGGTACATACTGCCGGCATCCTCCAAACCGCTGGTCATACGCGTTGTAGAGGTATTCCAGTTGATGAATCCGAGATCCAACAGACCAGCTGACAAGTTAAGCGACTCCAAAATCTTGTAGGAGAAGCCCAAATCCAAGCCGAATCCGACATTTCTGAAAACATTCCCTACAATCGTTCTGGCATCATTGTCTATTTCAAAATTGAAGCCATCCTGCTGATTGAAGGTCATAGTGAAGGGCACAACGGCGGCGGCACGCATAGCGGCGGCGTATGTCATGGTAATGGTGTAATCCGTGGGATCTGTAGCCACTAATGCATCAAAGTACTGGGTGTTGATGTTAGCCACGCCAAAGAGCAGTTTCGGGCGCACCCCCCAGGAAATTTTGTCGTTGACCTGATGGCGGAAGCTGACTCCATACTCTTGATAAGCGTTAAAGTTGATGCCCAATTTCAAGTCCGCCGGCTCGTCCACATACGCCATATTGCCGTAAATAGGCAAACCGAGCACATCGCGGGAATAGGTGAAATCCAAATTGGAACGGAATCGATGATCCACCGTCAGGAAAAAGCGGTCCTTGATGCGAAAACCGAAACCCAAAAGCTCTATGTCACTGTTAACACCCAAGTAGTTCTTATAGCTGAGACTGTTCACGAATTTCGTGGCAGTCAGCACCGTCGGATAACCCTCCGCATCTGTCTCGAAAAGGTTTTTATAACGGATAGGGCCTAAATTCACACCCACTTGGACATTTCCGGCAGGCAGGCTGACATAACCGTTATAAATAGTGGAACTGGAAGGCAGGTCGTTGTGCTGAAAGGGCGAAATCCGCATGAAATGGGTCACATCCAACGCCTGTCCGTTCACCGAAAGGCAAAAGCAACCCCACATCAAAACAGTGAATATAATCTTCCTCATATCCACCTTTGTTAGTTATTTACCAAGCTGTTCAGATCCACGTTCATCCGCGCACCCAAATGGAGACGAATGGCCTGCGCCACGTTGATGGAAACCGGCGAACCATCCGTATAGAGCCGCGCTTGCAGGATGATGTTGTCGCAAGCGAACATTCTCTGCACCTCCGCAAAGCTCTCCTTGGAGGCAAAAAGCTCGCTGGAGCGGGGAGCGTCGTTCAGCGCACTCAGCACCACTTGCGGACCGACGAACAGACTGTCTTTCACCGTACTCGTCTGAGAATCATAGAAATAAGCCTGCAGTTGAAAATTCAGCGGCAAACCGTTGGTGATGCCAAGACGAAGCAAGATATTGGAAAACGCAGACTCCGACGGAAGGTTGAGACCGCTAAAGGGTATCGTGTCACGGAAGAAGATATCGTCCATGTTCATCTCCAACGGAAGAACCACACGGATACGCAAACTGATCACCTGGTCGTCGCGGAACACCAACGTCGGCGTGTTAAATCCATCAGGGTTGATCGTGGCATTGCCTTTCAACTTGAAGTGGTCGAAATCGGGAGAAAGCTGCAAAGAACTGGTTATCGGCAAGTTAACAGGAGCAAACTGTTGAGTGTTGCCAGGAATCTCCACCGTAGCAGGAGAATAGGCAAGCAGAGAAGCCGAAGAACCGCCACCTGAAAGCTGGGCTTGATTCAGCACGATGTTTCCACGCACGGGAAAAGTGTTCAGAATCTCGCAAGTGACCTGCGGGTTCAACAGCGTCATGCTTCCGGAAATGTGATCGCGCAAGAATTCGCTGTCGAAATCCCACTCCTTGTCCAAAGGAAGGTTCACCGAAACAAACTTACCGCGAATCTCGGTAAAGGAGATCTGGCTGAATGCGGCTCGATAGTTGAATGTCAGCTGGCTTGGTAATGTGCTTGCGTTTGCTTCACAGGAAACCACCATGAAAAAGTCTATCTCATTGTCTGACGGGACGGTGAGGGAATAACCACTGAGGTCTAACGTGGTTGAATAGGATCCTCCGGTGGCCTGCGCCTCCACATGGAACGGCTGACCGGAGGCACTGGTCAGTTGCGGACAGGTGACATCGACCCTTGTCGGCTGCGTCAGGTTGTAGGTAACCATAAGCTGAATCTGCCCTGTCTTCAGCGTGGCACTCTCCAAAAGCACCATGTCTGTAGGAAACTGCGTGGTCAAAGTGTCGTTATACAGCACTTGCACATTCCCTTGAATGGGCGGGAGTTCGCCCGGGGTGTACGTTTTGGTCCCCTCCACAGAAACGTCGTGATCAAAATAGGAATCCAAATACTCCGACGCGGAAATCACCGAGTCAAAGGTGTATTCGTAACGGATCTCGAGCGTTCCGTCGCTGCTTTGCTGCAGATACCCGACATTGTCGCTCATTTCCAGAATGTCACCGATGGTGTATTCGGCATTGAGCAACGGGAAGCCCCAGTCGCCATTCGCGTCAATCTCATCAAGTTGGGAAAAATCGAAAGCATTGCGGTTGCAGCCGATGAAAAACACCGACATCAACAAAGCCAAAATGCAAAGGGAAGAATGTAATTTTTGTCGCATAAGCCATAAATTTGTTTACTGCGACAAAAATACAAAAATAAATGACAACCCCAACAACCCAACCAGCGCAAAAAATTACGCTCTGATAATCCGCACCTTGCCGGTTGCTTGGTTTTCTATGCCGTTATAAACGAATGTGAACTCATAATTATAGACACCGTCAGGACAGTTTTCGCCGCCCCAGGTGTTCTTGTAGCCACTGTTTTGATAGACCACACGGCCGTTTTTGTCGCGGACGACCAAATTCGGAGACGAATATTGCTCCAAACCTTCAATCACGAACAGGTCGTTGACACCGTCGCCGTTCGGGGTGAACAGGTTGGGAATGCTCAACTTGGCAGGCATTGACCAATCCACACTCTCGTCGGAAAGATTCTTCAGGACAGGGTCGGCAGCCAACTGCTTGGCCAGCGTGGAGTTGGAGGGCAGAACCTCCTGTTTGACATTGGATTTCACAGGACTCTTCTCAACATTCTCCGACGCAGCGGGCGCGGGAACGTTCGCAGGTGCTTGTTTCTCCACCACAGGCTCGACTTTCTGCTCCACCGGCAGCACCTCAGCGGGTTGCTCTGCCACAACTGTCTCAGGAGCAACAACTTCCGATTCGGCCACCGTCTCCATCTTTTCCAAAGGTTTTGTGGCAGCCATCTTCTCGGTTTGGGATTCCTCATTCGAATGATAGAGCATCCAACCGAGCGTGACACCTCCTGCCAGCACCAAACCAGCCACGGCAGCGGCCACCGCCTTCTTGGCTTTCGAGAGACCGGACCAGTATGATGTTTTACCCACCGGCATCTCTGCATCCAGACGAGCGTTCAGCTTCTGCCACACATCCTCCGACGGACGTGCGCTGTGATTCTCCAACAAATCTTTCACTGTATTCATTTGATATATATCTTTTCGATCGTAATATTAAAAATTCTCTTTTTCCAATTTCAATCTATCCATCAGCCATTTTCTCCCCCGCAGATATGAATTGCGGACTGCATTCTCGCTCTTTCCAATCATCCCGGCGATTTCCATGAAGGAGTAGTCATCCACCGCTTTGAGGTTGAACACCACCCGCATCATCTCAGGCATTTGTCGAATCAGCTCTAACAACTGGTCTGCCACGAGATTCGTCCTGATTTCCTCCTCCTCTTCAACTAACTCATCCGAATCCATATCCTCCATAAGAACCTCCTTACGAAAGCGCGTGGATCCGCGAAAATGACTGATTGCCACATTGAGCATCACGGAAGTCAACCAAGTTTCAAAAGAACTTTTGTACTGAAAGGAGCCCAAACTCTTGAATACCTTCATAAAACCTTCCATCAGCACATCCTCCGCCTCCTCATCCGAATTGCTATAACGCCTACAAAGCCCGTACAGCATCGACGAATACCTGTCATACAGCTGCCGTTGGCTCCACCGGTCGTTTTTCAAACATCCAGCGATAATCTTTTCAATGTCAGAATCTATCTCCTTCACATTATATTAGTCGCGTGAAGTGACGATTTTATCACGTCGAAATGAAAAAATTATTGCAACGATCTCACAACTGCCTCAACCTCACGTAGATAGTCCCTCTTTTTTTCTTGAGGAGCATACACGAATCCGTCCACTGTGATACAAGAGACGCTATCCGGGGAAACCTGGGTGAAGCTGTAGAAGGGTCCGCCCATCTTGTCACGCACAGAAGCCCATAACCCTCTCAATTCCAGGCCTTCATGATAGCGAATTTGTCGTTTTTCAGCCAAAGGATAACCTTCCAAATCGGCTACAATAGGATAGGCACCCGCCACAGCTCCTTGAATATAGGCCTTGGTGATGCTGTCACGCTTGGCCACCACATTCTCTTTCGTAATCTCATAACGAGGTGATTTATAAATCATTACAAATCTATCATTCTTAGGAGTACGGAAACAAAGCCATAAGAAATCCTTCTCTTCCCGACCGACAAAATAGCCGTCTGGCACCGTCATTCGGATGCCGAACTTTTCAAATATCTTCTTCTCCAACACGGCATTGTTCAATTTCCGATGGGCATTCTGCAAACGGGCGATGTCATTGTCATACATCGCTTTCACAATCTCGTCTTGGTGGGCAAGAAAGAGCGCCATACAGGAATCCTGGTGGTTACCCTTAATGACGACCAGCACCTGCGGATTGGCAATCGGATTTCTGACAATCTCGAATGTATTAGCCGAATAATCAGGACTATAGTCGAACTGAACGATGTTGCGGTGGCGCATGAACGAAGCTTTGTAATCAGCATTCGAACATTGGATGACATCGAACATCGGCTCCACCTGGTTGATAGCGGGCTGGGGCTGCTGCAGTACGCCGTAGATAGCCTTTTTAGCCGATGCGCTCCAATAGCCCGAATCGATGGCGAGGATCATCTCTCCGGCCTTTCCTGTTGAAAAATTGTCCACTTTGATGGACGGGGTTGATTTATGATGGCAGGAGACCATCGTCAAAAGCAGCAATATCGCCGCAAAACAGCTGATCTTTTTCATATTTTTAAAATTTATTTTTTCTTTCGCTTTATATTCAATTTATTTTATTATTTTTGCAGTGCAAAAATAAACCGCAAAAATAAAACAATTATTATAAACCAAGAACAAAAAAAATGTACACTGAACTTTTTTATCGCATTGCACTGAGCAAAACCGAAGGAATCGGAAAGTCGGCCCACAAGCAAATCCTGGCTGCCGCAGGTTCCGCACAAAACGTATTCGAATTCCCGGAATCCTGGAAACGGAAACTCCAAAACCGCAAACGTTGTTCCGTGGAAATCCGGATGACCGACAAAATCAAGTCATTAGTTGAAAAGGAGTTAGAGTTAATGGAAAGGTATAACGTCCACTACTGCCACTACTTGGATTCAGCTTACCCGCAACGGCTGAAACGGTGTCCCGACGCACCGGTGTCGTTCTACTACAAAGGTTCTGGCGATTTCAACCGGCCGCGGATGCTCGCGGTAGTGGGCACACGCAACTCCACTGCCTACGGGGCCAAGAGTCTGAGCAGGATTCTGGAGGGGCTGAAAGAGAGCGGCATCGCAACCGTCAGCGGGCTGGCCTACGGCATCGACACCATCGCCCATGAGGAGTCGCTGAAGCTCGGGATCCCCACGATTTCCGTGCTGGGCAACGGTCTGCACACCATCTATCCGTACAACAACAGAGACTTGTCGGAGAGGATTTTGGCAACCGGGGGCACCCTCATCAGCGAGTTCGATTTCGACACAGGGCCCGACCGAATGAACTTCCCCGCGCGCAACCGCATCATCGCGGGTCTGTCGGACGCAGTGCTGGTGGCCGAAAGCGGCAGCAAAGGCGGCAGCATCATCACAGCGAACATCGCGAGCTCCTACAACAGGGACATCTTCGCCATTCCAGGTAGCATTTTCGACGAAATGCACGACGGCTGCCACGAGCTGATCCGCAAGAACATCGCCGCGATGGTCACCTCCGGAAGCGATCTTTTGGAGATGATGAACTGGGATTCGGCACCGAAATCCGTGCAGGCTCAACTATTTCCAGAACTATCTGAAGAAGAGGAGATTATCTACCGATTTTTACTGCAAGGAAAGAAAAATATCGATGAAATTTCAGAGCATTGCACTCAATTCTCACCCTCAAAATTGGCAGGATTGTTGCTAACCATGGAGCTGAAAGGCGTGATTTTCGCACTGCCTGGGAAAAGTTACAGCACCGAATTGTAAAAATACGTTTGCATAGGTATTCATATTTTGTGTACCTTTGCGGCCTCAAATTATATAATATATGTACTCTGCAAAAACCGGCTCGTCGCAGAACAGCCAAAAACATAAACAGAATAAAGGCACCTGGCCGAAATGGGCGAAGACTTTCTGGAAAGTCTATTTCATCCTCTTCGGCATCGTATGCCTCATGTTCTTCTTCATCTCCCTGGGATGGATGGGCTACATGCCCTCGTTTGCGGAATTGGAGAACCCCGACTCCAACTTGGCCACGGAGGTCATCTCCTCCGACGGCGTGCTGTTGGGCACCTACTACCGCGAAAACCGTTCCAACTGCAAATATGCCGACCTCTCCCAAGAGCTGAAGGACGCACTCATCGCCACGGAGGATTCCCGCTTCTACCAGCACTCCGGCGTGGACGTGAAGGCGCTGTTCCGTGTAGCTGTCGGTGTGGCGACCTTCCACCGCAAAGGCGGCGGCAGTACCATCACGCAGCAGCTGGCCAAGAACCTCTTCCCCCGCGACCCGAAAGCAGGCAAAATCAAGATCGTCTTCACAAAATTCAAAGAGTGGGTGGTGGCTACTAAGCTGGAACGCGCCTACTCGAAGGACGAAATCCTGGCCATGTACTTCAACACCGTCGATTTCGGCAACAACGCCGTGGGTATCAAGAGCGCCGCGCGCACCTATTTCGACAAGGATCCCGCCGAAATCAACACCGAAGAGGCCGCCCTGCTGGTGGGTATGCTGAAAGCCCCCTCCAAATACAGCCCGCGCCGACATCCGCAAGCCGCCCTCGACCGCCGCAACACCGTGCTGAGCCAGATGAAAAAATACGACTACCTCACCCCCGAGGCGTACGACTCCATCAAGCAAATCCCGATCGACATGAGCAACTTCAAGTCGCAAGCCCACACCGCCGGCATCGCCACCTATTTCCGCGAATATCTGCGCTTGGTGCTGAAAGATTGGTGCGACAGCAACCCCAAGAACGACGGTTCCCACTACGACCTCTACTGTGACGGTCTGAAAATCTACACCACCATCGATTCTCGTATGCAGCAGCACGCCGAAGCCGCTGTGAAAGAGCATGTTTGCGACTACCTCCAACCGCTGTTCTTCAACCATATCAAGGGAGCGAAGAACGCTCCGTTCGTCAACCTCAGCGATGAGCAGACCCACAACATCCTGTGGCGCGCCGTGAAACAGAGCGACCGCTACGCGCTGATGAAGGATGCAGGAAAATCCGATGCCGAAATCGAAGCCGCCTTCAACAAGAAGGTGAAAATGACGGTATATAGCTACAAAGGCATGATTGACACGACGATGACCCCGATGGACTCCATCCGCTACTACAAATCCTTCCTGCAATGCGGTTTGATGTGCGTGGAGGCAGCCACCGGCCACGTGAAAGCCTACGTCGGCGGCACCAACTACGAATATTTCCAGTTCGACCACGTGAAGCTCTCCAAGCGTCAGGTCGGATCCACTTTCAAACCCTATGTCTATACCGTGGCCATGCAGAGCGGCGACTTCGACCCCTGCACCATGGTGCCGAATGTGCCCGTAACCATCGAAACGCCCGGCGGTTCTTGGACACCCCGCAACTCCGGCGCCCACAAAGAGGGCCAGATGTTGCCGCTGAGCGAAGCACTGGCATACTCCCTCAACCAAGTCTCCGCCTACCTGATGAAACGCTACGGTCCCAACGCCGTCATCGACTTGGTGCGCAATATGGGCATGACCTCCGACATCCCCGCCGTGCCCTCTATCTGTCTGGGTGCGTGCGAGTTGACACTGTACGAACAGGTCGGTGCCATCAACTGTTTTCCCAACCAAGGCGTCTATGTGGAGCCCATCTTCATCACGCACATCTGCGACAAGGAGGGCAACGTGATTTACACGAAGGTGCCGAAAACCAATGAAGCCATGGACCAGATCACCGCTTTCAAGACGGTGCGTCTGATGCAGGGCGTGGTGGACCACGGTACCGGCGGACGACTGCGCAGCCAGTACGGCATCTCCTTCCCGTTGGCAGGCAAGACCGGCACCACCGACAACCAGTCCGACGGTTGGTTCGTGGGCTACACTCCGTTGTTGACCTGCGGCGTATGGGTGGGTTGTGAGGACCGTGCCGCCCACTTCCGCAGCACCGCTTTGGGACAAGGCGCCCGCACTGCCATGCCTGTGTTCGGATTGTTCATGAGCAAAGTCTATGCAGACCCGAAACTCCCTTATTATGAAATTGTTACATCCGAAAACCGCTACACAAAACCCGGCTACAACTTCATCATTCCGAGCGCTTATATCGGCGATCCTTCCGGCTGTAATGAGACCAAACGAGACTCTATCATGAAACTCGATTTCGACTAATACTTATATACTAAAAAAATACTATATTTGCACGCTTTTTTTAATATGGCAAAAAAGACTTGTAACATATTAACAATCATTATGTTAGTCTTCGCGATGAATGCGTATGCGACGGATTCTCGCGGAGCGGTTTCCTATGATTTGCAGAAAGTGTGCATGGCGCAGGACACTTCGAAGCCGGCACCCAAGAAAGACTCTGCAAAGCCCGCCAAGAAGAAAACCACCATTATGCGTTCGCGCGACAAGCGTGTCACATTCGAAACTTTCGACCAGAACTACGAGCGCGCCCTGAAGTACTACAACAACAAGCAGTGGCTCTCCGCCGCCGGTCTCTTCGAGGAGCTCTACCCGCTCGCACTCGGCACACCCCGCGCCGACACCATCCTCTACCTTTTCGCTGACTCCTACTATCAGAACGGCGACTACAACATGGCTGCCTTCCATTTCCGCGACTACGTGCGCCGCTACCCCAACGCCGAGCACACGGAAGACGCTTTCTTCCGCTGCATCCAAGCCGTTTACAAAACAAGTCCCGAATACTACCTCGACCAATCGAACACCGATTATGCCATCGAGCAAATCAAGGCATTCCTGCAAGCATATCCCGACAACAGCCATGTGGAGGAATGCAATATGATGCTGGATGACCTGCGGCTGAAATTAGCCCGCAAAGAACTGGAAATCATGAAATTATACTACAACACCGATCACTACGAGGCTTGTCAGATCGCCGCCAAGAACTTCTTCAACAATTACGCCTACTCCCCACTCATGCCTGAAGCGGGCTACTATCTGGTGCTGAACAACTACGAATACGCCAAGCGCAGTACTGAGCGCAAAAAGCCCGAACGGCTCAAGACCTGTCTCGAATCCTGCCAAAGAATGCTGATCCACCATCCCGACTGCATTTACATCAAAGAGGTTCAGAAAATCATGCAGGACGTCAACAATCAATTGGAAAAATACAATCAAAAATCAAACAATAAATCTTAATAATGAAAGCTTTAGAATACAAAAAGTTGAAAATCGACCTGTTTGC
>Ga0310690_10012837_pt1 | contig 10246 bp, 15 predicted proteins | sample AusTroGonzalo_MG_2_FD_207661 | JGI IMG/M metagenome (GOLD analysis project Ga0310690, IMG submission 207661) | Bovine rumen microbial communities from tropical cattle in Woodstock, Queensland, Australia - Gonzalo_04 (v2) (version 2) | ecosystem: Host-associated > Mammals > Digestive system >...
GTCACCTAAGCCTATGTTAATAACTATTTTATCTAGTTTTGGGCATTCCATAACTGATTTATAGTTAAATTTTTTCATTAACGCTGGAACAACTTGTTTCTCATATTGTTCTCTTAGCTTTTCCATTAACTTTAAGTCCCCTTTCTTAATTTATAAAAACTTAAAAATATTATTTTAATTCTGCTCCGCATTTTTTGCAAACACGTGTCTTTTCACCTTTATCGTTTAAAACATAACCTACTTTTGTTGGTTTACCGCATTTAGGGCAAACAACTTCAACTTTAGAAGCAGGAATAGCACATTCTGCAGGAATGATACCACCTTGCTCACCTTGTTTACGAGGTTTTACATGTTTTTTTCTTATATTAATACCTTTAACAACTATTTTGTTATCTTTTGGTATAATTTCTAATACTTCACCTTTTTTACCTGCATCGTTTCCAGATAAAACTTGAACTGTATCACCTTTTTTAACTTTCATTGTTAAGTAATACTCCTTTCTTTTAGGATTTAATAATTATAATACCTCTGGAGCTAATGAAATAATTTTCATGTAGTTTCCATCACGTAATTCTCTTGCTACTGGTCCAAATATACGTGTTCCCTTTGGTGTACCATCATTGTTTATAATAACTGCAGCGTTTTCGTCAAATTTTAAATAAGATCCATCTGCACGTCTTACGCCTTTTCTTGTTCTAACAACAACAGCTTTAACTACTTCACCTTTTTTAACGATTCCGCCTGGTGTTGCACTTTTAACTGAAGCAACTATAATATCACCAATTTCAGCGTATTTTCTATATGAACCACCTAAACATCTAATGCACATTAATTCTCTTGCACCAGTGTTATCAGCTACTTTTAATCTTGATTGTTGCTGTACCATTTTTGGTCCTCCTTTAATTTATAAGGCTTATTTTATAACAGCCTTTTCTACTACTCTTACTACTCTATAACGTTTATCTTTTGATAATGGTCTTGTTTCCATAACTTCAACCTTATCACCTGTGTGACATACGTTTTCTTCGTCATGAGCTTTTAATTTATATGTTCTTTTTACAACTTTTCCATATAATTTGTGTTTTACAGATGTTTCAACTGCTACAACTATTGTTTTGTCCATTTTATCAGAAACTACTGTACCAATATATGATCTACGAAGATTTCTTTCTTCACTCATTGAAAAAGCTCTCCTTTCATTTTACTTATTTATTATCTGCTTTTAATTCTCTTGCTCTTAATTCTGTTTTTACTCTAGCGATTTGACGTCTAACTTCTCTAACTTTTAGAGGGTTATCTAAGCCATTTGTTGCTAGAGAGAATTTTAATTTAAATAATTCTGATTTTAATTCGCCAAGTTCTTTTTCTAAGTCAGCTAAATTCATATCAGCTAATTTCTTTTCTTTCATCTCTTAAACCCTCCTTATTTAGATTCTTCTCTTTTTACAAATTTGCATTGTACAGGTAATTTTTGAGCGGCTAAACGTAATGCTTCGCGTGCTACATCTTCTGTAACATCAGCAAGTTCAAACATAACTCTTCCTGGTTTTACTACAGCTACCCAATATTCTGGAGCGCCTTTACCTTTACCCATACGAGTACCAATAGGTTTTGCTGTGATTGGTTTGTCTGGGAATATTTTAATCCAAACTTTACCACCACGTTTAATATAACGAGTCATAGCAACACGGGCAGCTTCAATTTGATTTGATTTAATCCATCCAGCTGTTGTTGCTTGTAATCCGTATTCACCCTCGTTTACTACATTACCACGAGTTGCATAACCACGGTTACGACCTTTTTGCATTTTTCTATATTTTGTTCTTTTTGGCATTACTGGCATTAGTCATTACCTCCTTCTGCTTCATTTGAGGCAACTGCTTTTTTAGCCTTTAAGATTTCACCTTTATAAATCCAAACTTTAACACCAACTTTACCATATGTTGTATCTGCTTCTGCAAATCCATAATCAATGTCAGCTCTTAAAGTTTGAAGTGGAACTGTACCTTCTTTATAGAATTCAGTTCTAGCCATATCGGCACCACCTAAACGACCTGAGCAAGCAGCTTTAATACCTAATGCTCCTGATTTCATAGCTTTTTGCATACATTGTTTCATTGCACGTCTGAAAGAAATACGTCTTTCTAATTGATTTGCAATGTTTTCAGCTACTAATTGAGCATCTGTATCAACGTTCTTAACCTCAATAACGTTTAAATTAACTTGTTTATTAATCATTTTTTCTAAATGTTTTTTGATTTCTTCTGATATTGCACCGTTTTTACCAATTACTAATCCTGGTTTAGCAGTGAATACGTTTACTTTAACAAATTTAGCTGTTCTTTCAATTTCAACTTTTGAAATACCGCTAACATAAAGTTTTTCTTTTACATATTTACGAATCTTTTGATCTTCGATTAGGTAATCTGCAAAATTCTTTTTATCTGCATACCATCTAGAATTCCAGTCTTTAATTATACCTACTCTAAAACCATTTGGTTCTACCTTTTGTCCCATCTCGTAAATATCCTCCTTTCTTCAATCCTACTTACTTTCTCTTAATACGATTGTTATATGACTTGTTCTTTTTCTAATTCTTACTGCTGAACCTTTTGCAGCTGGTCTAATTCTTTTTAATGTTGGTCCTTGGTTAGCATATATTTCAGCAACATATAAATTGCTTCTATTCATAAAGTGATTGTTTTCTGCATTTGCTATTGCTGATTTTAAAAGTTTTTCAATAACTTCACTTGAAGCTTTTGGTGTATATTTTACAATATTTAAAGCTTCTTCAACTTTTTTGCCTCTTAATAAGTCAGCTACTATCTTAACTTTACGAGCAGATATTCTAGCATAACTTAAAGTGGCTCTTGCTTCAGCAACTTGTGCTTTATTCTCTTCCACTATTTTACTCCCCTTTCTTATTTCTTCTCAGTTGTTTTGTCACCTTGGTGACCCTTGAATGTTCTTGTTGGAGCAAATTCTCCTAATTTATGACCAATCATTTCTTCAGAAATATAAATTGGAACGTGTTTTCTTCCGTCATGAACAGCTATTGTGTGTCCAACCATTTCTGGATAGATTGTAGATGCTCTTGACCAAGTTTTTAAAACTTCTTTTTTACCGCTTTCATTCATAGCTTCAATACGCTTAATTAATTCTGGAGCTACAAATGGTTTCTTTTTACTACTTCTTGACATTTACGTGTATCTCCTTTCTTATTTTCTACGTTTTACTATAAATTTATTTGAAGCTTTTTTCTTGTCACGTGTCTTGTATCCTAAAGCTGGTTTACCCCATGGTGTCATTGGTCCTGCATGTCCTACTGGAGCTCTACCTTCACCACCACCATGTGGGTGATCGTTAGGGTTCATAACGCTACCACGAACTGTTGGACGAATTCCCATGTGACGTGTACGTCCTGCTTTACCTAATTTAATGTTTTCATGTTCTTGATTACCAATTGTACCAATTGTTGCTCTGCATCTAATTGATACTAATCTCATTTCACCTGATGGTAATCTTAAGTTTGCATATTCTCCTTCTTTAGCCATTAATTGAGCTTCTTGTCCAGCTGAACGAACTAACTTTCCGCCTTGTCCTGGATTTAACTCAATATTGTGGATAATAGTACCAACTGGGATAGCTTCTAATGGTAAGCAGTTACCTACTTTGATATCTGCTTTAGCGCCATTCATAACTGTATCGCCATCTTTTAATCCTTGAGGAGCTAATATGTAAGCTTTTTCTCCATCTTCATATTGAATTAATGCAATGTTTGCGCTTCTGTTTGGATCATATTCAATTCCTAATACTGTTGCGCTAACATCATCTTTTAATCTCTTAAAATCGATTATTCTATATTTTTGTCTGTTTCCACCACCTTGGTGTCTTACAGTGATTCTTCCATAAGAGTTACGTCCTGCATTTTTCTTTTTAGATGCTAATAATGATTTCTCTGGAGAATCTTTTGTTATTTCTTCAAATCCAGAAACTGTCATGTTTCTTCTTGAAGGTGTATAAGGTCTAAAATGTTTTACTGCCATTTTTAAATTCTTCCTTTCATTTATTATCTGAGTTTTTTCTCAATATTCTTTTTTTAGTTAATTAAGCTCCCATAAATTCATCAATTGAATCTTTGTATTTTTTAGAAACTTTAACTTCTTTTCCACCTTTTCCAAGGTATTTGATTTCGCCGGCTGTAGTATCTATTGTAACTATTGCTTTTTTCCAGTCAGATGTTTTTCCTACATGAACACCAACGCGTTTTTCTTTTCCTAATACTTTCATAGTATTTACTTTTAATACTTTAACATCAAATAATTTTTCAACTGCATTTTTGATGTCGATTTTTGTTGCTTTATTTGCAACTCTGAAAGTGTATTTTCCTGATTGCATCTCAGTATTTGTTTTTTCTGTAACTACTGGAGCTAATATAATATCTTCTGCTACCATTTAAGCATACACCTCCTCTATTTTCTTAACAGCTTCTTCTGTTAATACTAATTTTTTATATTTTAATAAATCAAATACGTTTAATGATGTAGCTCTTGTTGTTTTAACATCTGCAATATTTCTTGCTGATTTTTGTAAGTTTTCATTTTGTTCTGCTACAACTATTAATCCATTTTCAACTTTTAAATTCTTTAAGCTGTTTGCAACTTCTTTAGTTTTGATTTCTTTTAAATCAAAGTTATCAACTACTACTAAATTGCTTTCAGCAACTTTTGAACTTAAAATTGATTTAACTGCTAATGCTTTTTCTTTCTTATTTATTCTGTAGCTATAAGAACGTGGTTTTGGTCCTAATGCAATACCACCTTTGATCCATTGTGGTGCACGGATACTTCCTTGACGAGCACGACCTGTACCTTTTTGTCTCCAAGGTTTTTTACCACCGCCTCTAACTTCAGCACGAGTTTTTGTGTTTTGTGTACCTTGACGTTGGTTAGCTAAGTAGTTAACTAATACGCTATGTACAATTGCTTCATTTGGTTCAATACCAAATATTTCTTCTTTTAAATCTATATCTTTAACTTTCTTACCAGCTAAATTTAATACTTCTGCTTTAGGCATTTGATTCTTCCTCCTTTCCCTTATTTAGATGCTTTCTTGCTTGTTTTGATTTTTAAGATTGCGCCTTTATTACCTGGAACTGATCCTTTAACTAATAATGCATTCTTATCTAAATCAACAGCAACTACAACTAAGTTTTGAATTGTAACTGTATCAACACCCATATGTCCTGGAAGTTTTTTACCTTTAAATACTCTACCTGGTGTAGATGTTGGTCCCATTGAACCTGGACGTCTATGATACATAGAACCATGTCCCATAGGTCCTCTAGATTGTCCATGACGTTTAATAACACCTTGGAAACCTTTACCTTTTGTGATACCTTGAATATCAACGCTATCTCCTGCTGCGAATGTATCAACTTTTATTTCATCGCCAACTTTAAACTCTCCTGCATTTTCTACTCTGAATTCTCTTAAGTGTTTTTTGTTAGCTAATTTTGCTTTTGCAAAATGTCCTTTTTCTGCTTTGTTTAATTTACTATCTTTTACATCGTTAAATCCTAATTGAACAGCTTCATATCCGTCTGTTTCTTTAGTTTTAACTTGTGCTACAACACATGGTCCAGCTTCAATAACTGTAACTGGAATTGTACGACCTTTATCGTCAAATATTTGTGTCATACCAACTTTCTTTCCTATTATTGATTTCATTTTAAATTTCCTCCTAACTATTGGCTAATTAATAGGTAATTAGCTTGGTTTGATGTTGCTTATATATAATATGTAGAAAATTTTATTTTTACATTATTATTTAAGCTAATAATTAAAGTTTGATTTCAATATCAACACCTGCTGGCAATTCTAATTTCATTAAACTTTCCATTGTTTTTGGTGTTGGATAAAGAACGTCAATAACTCTTTTATGTGTTCTCATTTCAAATTGTTCTCTACTATCTTTGTGTTTGTGTGGAGAACGTAAAATTGTTACTACTTCTTTTTCTGTTGGAAGTGGAATAGGTCCAGATACTTTAGCACCTGTTCTCTTAGCAGTATCTACTATTTTTTCAGCAGACTGATCTAAAACAACATAATCATATGCTTTTAATCTGATTCTGATTTTGTCACTACTTCCTACTTTTGTGTTTGATTTTGCCATTTGTTTAAATTCCTCCTATAAATATTTTATGGCTAACGGCAAGTTAACAACGTATCCTGGTGTATCATAAACTCACATTATAAAATCCAAGATTTTCTCTTGTTCTGATAAGCAATTTGCCTACGGATTACTTCAATACAGCATCTATTGGTTGATCCATATTTAAATTCTATCTTAAGTAATTCTTGGATAAGTTCAATTATACTATAATACGTTTATCAAACTTATCGCCTAGGTCTAAGCCAAGACATACTCCACAGAAGTTCCCTCCGTAGCCCTACAAATGTATGCTACGTAGCCACATTCTGCTTCTTCGCATTCTCACGCAGTTACAATTATACTACGGACAAAAGCATTTGTCAACAGTTTTATTAAAAAAAGTTAATAATAAAAGGTATATATAAGAATAATAACAAAACCGCCGTGCAGAACGGCTTGCTCGCTCGGCACAAGCTGAGCCTACAGAAGGCTCAGCCACAATGGCTCAGAAGCCATTGTGAGTGCACTCGCATTTTGTTATTATTCTATACATACCTTTTTCTTTTTTAATTATTAATTAAAACTTTAAAATTCAACTTTTTCAGCTAAATAATTTTCAAGTTCTGTGATTGGAATGCGAACTTGCTCCATAGTGTCACGATCACGAATAGTAACTGAGTTATCATTTTCTGTTTCAAAGTCTATTGTAATGCAATATGGTGTTCCTATTTCATCTTCTCTACGATAACGTTTACCAATTGATCCTGCTTCATCATAATCTATCATATATTTCTTAGATAATTTATTAAATATTTCCATAGCAGGTTCTGATAATTTCTTAGAAAGTGGTAATATTGCTGCTTTGTAAGGTGCTAAGGCTGGATGTAAATGTAAAACAATACGTGTATCATCACCTTCTAATTTTTCTTCATCATAGCTATTACATAAAAATGCAAGTACAACACGGTCAGCTCCTAGGGATGGCTCAATTACATATGGAATAAATTTCTCATTTGTTTCTAGATCTTGATAAGATAAATCTTGTTTACTATGTTCTTGATGTTTAGATAAATCATAATCTGTTCTATCTGCTATACCCCATAGCTCTCCCCATCCAAATGGGAAGCTAAATTCTATATCTGTTGTTGCTTTACTATAAAATACTAATTCTTCTGCTGAATGATCACGTAATCTAATATTTTCTTTTTTCATTCCTAAATCTAATAACCATTTTTCACAGAAATCTTTCCAATACTTAAATTCATCTAAATCTGTTCCAGGTTTTACAAAATATTCAAGTTCCATTTGCTCAAATTCACGAGTTCTAAATGTAAAGTTTCCTGGTGTAATCTCATTACGAAAAGCTTTACCAATTTGTGCAATACCAAATGGCAATTTTTTACGAGTAGTACGTTGAACATTTTTATAATCAACAAATATACCTTGAGCTGTTTCTGGTCTTAAATATACTGTACTTGTACTATCTTCTGTAACACCTTGAAATGTTTTAAACATAAGATTAAATTTACGAATATCTGTAAAATTAGTTTTTCCACATTTTGGACAAGGAATTTTATTTTCAGTAATATAACTTATCAATTCTTCATCTGTCATACCATCTGCAATCATGTCTTTTCCTTGATTGTGGCTCCACTCTTCTATTAATTTATCTGCTCTATGACGAGTTTTGCAATCTTTACAATCAATTAATGGATCACTAAATCCACCAACGTGTCCACTTGCTACCCAAACTTCAGGATTCATAAGAATTGCTGCATCTAAGCCAACAATGTTTTCTTTTTCTTGAATAAACTTTTTTCTCCAAGCTTGTTTTACATTGTTTTTAAGTTCAACACCTAATGGGCCATAATCCCATGAATTTGCTAAACCTCCATAGATTTCACTTCCTGGATAAATAATACCCCTATTTTTGCATAATGCAACTAATTTGTCCATACTCTCTAATGCCATAATAAACCTCCTTTTCGTTAGAGAAACAAAAAATCTTGCAATCTCTAACATAAAATATGTTAGGGACGCAAGATAATAACTTACGCGGTTCCACCCTAATTGGTTTATAACCCACCTTAATTTAAATGCCAGCTCCAAAGCTCCAAAATATAATAACTATTTATAAAGTTCCCACTATCCTTTACTCACTAAGAAACAGCATTTTTTATATTCCTTCTTTTTCATCACCAGCTATTCAATTATAACTATTATACCACGTTCTTTTTAAAAATCAATACAAATAAAAAAATAATTTTGACAAATTAACATAATTCTGCTATAATATATATGCTTTTATGGTCTTTTGACCATTTTAGTATGTCATTTTCTTTTTAATATCGTAATTGATATTTCAAAAGAAAATTCACAAGGTAGAACATTGATAAGTTCATAATAAGGTTTATATAGATTTATTTTGCTAATCTATCTAGATAAGTATTTGACGGCCGCGCGTCACTACTAATCTAGATGGTTAATATATAGTCTCTTTGAACACGCACGACCGACCATTCCTAAGGAGGGATCACATGGAAGTAATGGTAAACATGGCACTCTTGATGCCAGAAGAACGCGCTGCAGTTGCCAGAGTCATCGACGACAACATTGCCTTAGATGAACTGGCACAAGATGAGAGCGAAGAAGTTCGAATCGAAGTTGCAGACAACACATTTACCCTGGCGGAAACGCTGAGTCACCTGGCTGATGATGAATCTGCAAGTGTCAGAAGTGTCGTTGCTGGAAACAGTAACACCTATGCTGAAACTTTAAGAATTCTGTCCCAGGATTCAAGCGTAGATGTCCGTGCATCAGTCGCTGTAAATCCCAACTCACCGAAAGACGCCCTGATTTCTCTGGCTTATGATCCCAGTCTTGATGTCAGAGAATCACTTATGTACAACGAGTGCCTTCCTGTGGAAGCCATTTATGTTCTTTCCAAGGACAAAAATGTACGCATTCGTTCCTTTATTGCAGAACATGCAGATACCCCCAGGCCTGTTTTGATTGCGCTTACCAACGATAAGCGTGGTGTGGTGAGAGCCACAGCCCAACACAGTCTGGAATGGACTCCGGAGGTCAAGTTGGTAGATTAAAAGGAGCGATTTCTATGTCCAAAAAGATGTCTCTTAGCAAAAGCGTTGAATCTGTTGGCCTTAATGTCGCAGGTCTGCTTGATCGGGAATACTACCAGAAATGCAATTTCAAAAACTTCGAAGAAGTAATCCTCAACAAGAAAGTTTATTCCCTCTGGGATATTTTCTTTCTGGATGAAAAGAAGTATTTGCTTCTTGCAGTTCAGGGTACCGATCCCATCAGTTGCATGGCAGCTCACTTCTTCGAGGTTGATGACTGCAATGATGACTTCAACGACATTGAACTCGGCAAAGACTGGTTCCCTGTAACCGATCCGGACCTTGCTGAAGTTCTTGCTTATGAACTTCGCGATTACTATGAGAGTGAAAGATAATGTTTAACCCTTGTGACCGACCGGGGGCTCCTTCATTGGAGCCTCCACTTTTTTTGCAAAAAAATAAGACCTAAGTAACAAACTTAAGTCTATTAATATACTCATCTTTATTTTTTTATTCAAATCTTATAAAAATAAGACCCGGGTGGCTAACCCGAGTCTTACGATATATAATGTATTAAATTATCTATATTAAATAAAATTATTGCTTAAACTATTTTCCTTGCTCTCTTGCCAAGATAATCAACCTTTGGCTAGAGTCATCATTACATGTTGATAATGAAATTTCTCTAACGCCCTCTGGAATTTCACGTTGCATATAATTTGCATCATCTGGTGTTGTATAGAACATATCATAAATAATATATGTAACCTTTTCTTCTGAAGAAGTGATTTCAACTTTATCACCATTTGATAACTTATAGTTATTAGAGAAGAATAAATTGTTACGATAATTATGACCAACTATAACAACATTAGAATCTACGTTAAGTTCCGCATTGGTTGGATATAACACTGCAACTGCAGTTTCAAGAGATTTCTTTGTTACTTGACCTAAAATAGGATATTTACATTTAGTCTTAGGAATATAAATAGTACCTAAAACTTCATAACCTT
>Ga0310690_10012841_pt1 | contig 10245 bp, 8 predicted proteins | sample AusTroGonzalo_MG_2_FD_207661 | JGI IMG/M metagenome (GOLD analysis project Ga0310690, IMG submission 207661) | Bovine rumen microbial communities from tropical cattle in Woodstock, Queensland, Australia - Gonzalo_04 (v2) (version 2) | ecosystem: Host-associated > Mammals > Digestive system >...
TGGATGATGTAAAGCATGATGTAGCGGAGTGCTTTTGTTTCTGCGCTTGCCTCCGCTTTTTTCTTGTCGTGCCGGGTAACGAAGAACTGAATCAGCCCCATCAGGCCGGCACTCGTGGCTGCTGCGATAATCGCAACAATTACCGTTTCGCTCATTTGTGGTTCCTCCTTGGCATAAGAAAACCCACGGCGCTTTTGCGTCGTGGGTTTGCTGGCCTTTACGGCCTATTCGAGAAAGTCCGGCGTTTCATCAGCGCCGAGGATTGAGATGTACTCTCGCTGCGCTCGCTCGACCATAGCCGCTTGCGCCTCGGTGTACGCATTTGCCTCTGTGAGTGCCAGAGAGAGCCGACGGATGATGATCGCCTGCTGCTCAACCAGCCCACAGAGGGCTTCGATCAGTTGCAGATTGGACATGTTTCCTCCCGCGTGGATTAGTCGCCTTCGGTGATGAGGTCTTCGCAGCCGCTGTCAATCAGCAGCTCTCTGACCTGGTCCTTCAGCTTGACCGGGACCTGGGCAAAGGTCTTCTTGCCGAGAATGATCTGCTGGCACCAGAGCATGGCCATCATGTCCTCACCTCCCTTCCCGAAAAGCAGTCTACAGATGAAATGCCTAACCATAGACGATCTCCGACATTTCAAGCAGACATTCCGTGAGCATCGAGATTGCATCTTCCTGCTCCGCGAGCTTTGCCCGCATCTGTGCGACGGTGAGCGGGGCGATGTCTTCCTCCGGATCATCCGGCTGCGGGCTGGGCTCCGGGTAATCCTGGGAAAGCTCGTCATATTCTGCCTCGGTGATGACAATGGCCGTCCGGATGATCTCCGGATCCGGAATGAGCGGCCGGCCGTCGAGCTGATAGATCACGCTGCCGGTGGCGTCCTGAACGCCCCAGGCATCGCGCTCCCTGTCGCAGATGGTGGTCACACCATTGCTCTGGTGCGTAACATACACCGGAGGATCCAGCATTTCGACACCGACAAGCTCCTCGGCTTGGTTAAGCAGTTTGATATAGATAGCCATAGTCTACCTCCTCGTGTGCAAATAGTTGGTCGTACAGTATACCCATGGACTGAACTGTGTGCCAGGCATCAAAGCGCAGGGCGTAGGACTTCCAGCTCTGCCATGCATTCCAGATGTCCGCCTGGGTCATGATTCCCTGGTCGAGCTTGAGCCGCAGCTTCTTGAGCTTTTTCCGCTCCCGTACTATGCTGCGCTTATAGATCTTTCGGACGATCCGGCCGGACGGCTGAATCGAGATCCGCATCTTGAGCCAGGAGAAGCCATGCGACAGCTTTACGATCTGGGTCTTCTTCTCGTTGAGGACGATCCCGAGCTTGGTGCATAGCGCCTGGATCTTAACAAGGCACTCCTGCAGATATGCTTTGGAGTGATGGATTAGATAGCCGTCATCCATGTACCTGGCATAGCCTTTGATCTGCAGCTCCTCCTTGATGTAGTGATCGAGCCGGTTGCCGGAGACGAGCGCAAGGACCTGGCTGATCTGGCTGCCGAGGCCGAGGCCGCGGTCTCCGAACATTTCCACAAAGTGTTCCGTGATTCCAATGATCCGCGGGTCGGTGAATTGTCGCCGCAGCTCCGCTTTGATCACCGCATGATCTACGTTGTCGAAGAATTTGCGGAAGTCGAATAGGAGGATATATCCCTCCCGGCCATGCTTCCGGATGTGCCGCCGAAGGTGGCAGATAAGCCGGTCAGCAGCGAAATCGTAGCCCTTCCCTTTCAGGCTGGCCCCGTTGTCATGAATGAATGTGCGGCACAGGATCGGGTTGAGCGCGATGTCGCAGAGCGTCCGCTGTACAACGCGCTCCCCTATGACGGTGGATCGGATGTGACGGGCTTTGCCTCGCTCGTAAAGATCGAACTCATAGAAGCCTGGGCTTTTGTATGTTCCGTTTTCAAGCCGGCGGAAGATCTGGTACACCGCAAGGGGCGCGGTGACGATGAACTTCTGCACGCTTGATTTCCAACTCACGCCTCTCCTGCAGAGGCGATATGATCGGTATAAATGGGCATAGGAAAAGACGGAAGCAAACGAATCACTGTCCGCTACACGCTCCCGTTTCTCCTGTCGTTTCTGTTGGCGGCGGTGGTATCGTGCCGCCCTGCGTTCCTCACTTGTCATTGCAGATCCTTTGTGCCCTGTGTGCCTGTCGGAAGGTTGCAGTAGACACGTAACGTCACCGGGCATGAAACGGCGCATCACCTTCAAGCACCGCCATGCAAGCAGCGTCCGCCCGGACGTATCAGGACAATATTTACCTTTCGGACGGTCCCGCGCTCCTTCTCTCCACTCAAGGCTGATTTCCCCGGGATCCCGGTTACTTTGTCTGCTCGAAGAGGAGCCCCACGAGATGGAATTCGAGTTGGTCGCGCTGTTGCTGTTGGCGTTGCCGTTGGTGTTCACATTGCAGAAGTTGGAGCTGCTCGCAGCATCCGGAGAGCGGAGCCACCAGTTCACCGCAGAACCCAACGTGTACATGTCCAGCACGGAACCGACGATATTATGGCAGGTTTTTGTACCGTGCCTTATCGCTTTTGATGACGGCCTTGATCAGGTTGATTTCCTTATGCACAAGCTCCATCCACTGCTGCATGTGCCGGCTCTCGATCTGAATGATCTCGGCGTCGGCTTCCAGTTCTGACACCATGTCCTGGAGCGCAGCCAGGGCATAGATGAATTCATCCTTTCGGAGCTGCGCTTCATGCTGATTCGTCGGAAAGATCGAGTTGCCGCGCTTGACGTGGCCATAGATCTCCTTGCTCAAATCAGACAGCGGCACCGCAACATAGAACGTGTACCGTTTCGGGATCGCAGTGCAGCGCCGGATCGTATAGATTCGCAGATCTCTGGCCGTAAGGAGAAACTGCATATCCGACGTTGCTCTGTTGCTTCTGGGTACAGACATAGGCATCACCCTCCGCCGACATTCTATCAATTTCAGCGCAGAATTGTAGAAAATGATAGAAAATAACAGAATAGCGGATTTTTGTAAAAAATCGCGCGGCGCTTACGCGCCGATCCGTTTATCTCCGCCCCACAAGGGGGCGGAGATTTTGGATTCCGGATTAAATACAGAAGCCCCACGAGATGGAATTCGAGTTGGTCGCGCTGCCGCTGCCGGCGGCGCCGGTGGTGCCCACATAGCAGAAGTAGGAGCTGCTCGCAGCATCCGGAGAGCGGAGCCACCAGAACACCGCAGAACCCGTGCCGTTGTAGGTCTTGCGGATTCTGGCGTTGTTGGAGCTGAACACCGAGAAGGTCTTCCGCGCAGCGCCTGCGGCGACTTCGTTCTTGTACGGGACGTCGTTGGCGTTGTGGCCAACTTCTGCTCTGGAGAGCAGGAACAGCTTGACGTCTGTGGACACGATCTGATCCGACGTGCCGCCGGCAGAGGAGAGAACCTTGACTGTGGTGATCGCGGATTTCCAATGCGTCGGCAGGTTGTTGTAGACAGTCGTGTTCAGCCAGGTCTTGTTTGCGCTGTTCGGCCAGCCGCCGCTGTTCGTCGCCGAGCCATTCATGGATCGTGCCGCGTTCATGGCGCCGATCATGTGGAAAACGACGGCGGCATAGTTGCCACTTCCGTCAGCCTTCTCAAAGTGGTCGAAGCCGATGACCTGCAGGATGATCTTGGCATCGGCAAAGGCGGTCGTGCCGGACGTGTCGATGCAGATCTTGTCGCCCACCGACATAAAGCTGTCAGCCTGGCCGGAAAGGCACGCGCCGACGAATTCGCCGAAGCTGTAGGCGTTGGTCTCGCCCTCCTCGAGGATGTCCGAGAACAGATAGGTGTACGATGCCGGGATGCTGGACGGCACCACGATCTGCTGGAATACGGCGTTGATGTCCATATCCGCGTGGACGTTGGTCGCCGTCTGATCCCAGCCGAAAAAGATGTTGCCGGTCTTCGTCGGAAGATCTCCGTTGTACACGGCTGACCCGTACACGTCAACGGTATCCGTCTCGAGGAGCGTGCTGCCGTTCCACCAGCGCACGGTGTAGGTCCGCGTGGATTCGCTGAATGTAGCGGTTACGTCCAGATCCTCGGTGACATACGCGAAAGACCTGTCCCACGCGGCGAACGTATACACGGTATCGACGGTTGACGGCTTTGTGGGTGTTTCGATCAGTCCTGCAGCAACCGGATTCTGCGCGGCGCCGTATGCCGTGACCGACTGCGTGTTGAGCACGGTGCCGTCGTAGTTCAGGAACCGCACCGTATAGGTCGGCAGCAGCTCACCGTAGGTGATGCTCAGGCCGGGGAACGACGCGACGATGGCGTCATATTCGGCCCGGGAAATCGCCGTCACATAGGCGTGACCGGTGACCACCGCATTCGGGGTATTGGCGCCGGTTTCGTCCAGGCCGGCAAGCGTGGTGAGCTGCCGCAGCAGTGTCGCATTCGGCAGCGTCCAGTTGATGCCGATCAGACGGACCCTCGCAAGGTTCGCCGCGTCAGCGCACAGCGTCCTCGTGTCGATGGCTGCGCAGTTCTCCACCCACAGCGACGTGAGGTTGGTGCCGCTCATGGAGAACGTTTCGAGCTTGGCCAGGTTCCGCGCAACGAGGGTGGCCGGGCTGCCAAGGTAGGCGGTTTCCAGGAGAGCACCTTCCGCGAACGTGACGCCGGTGATGCCGGAATCTGTAAGGTAGATTTCCTTGAGGAAGCCGAGATTGCTCAGGTCCAGCGGTTTTGTAAGCTCCGGCGTTCCGCGCAGATCCACCTTTTCCAGCAGGGCGCTGGCACCGAGCGAAACGCCGCCGCTCTCTGCTGTCATACCGGTGTTTTCGTAGCCGGTCTCTGCAGAGCCGAGGATCAACTGACACAATCTGCTCGCGGAGCTGATGTCTGCAAACTTGGTGTAAAGCGCGGCCATGCTGCCGATGGACTGGATCACGCTGGCCGAATAGATGTAGGTTTCCAGATCGTTGAGGGCGATTCCCGCCGGCATTTCCAGCGTGTACGACTGTCCGGCCTTTGCTCTGACAGAGACCTCGCCGGCGTTGCCATACTGGACGCGGAGGTAGATGTCCGCGGACGGAACGACGTCAACGATGTCGCCTGACGGCTCGACGCCGGTCCACGGATCCGGAGCGTTCAGGCGCATGGAGATGCGGTCGGCCGTTGCGACGGAGCCGCGGTACTTCGAGGAGCAGTAGGGTCCCTGGTTCTGCTCGAAGAATTCACGCTGGTATTCCTTGGTGCCGAGCATCTGGGCCATGTAACGCTCCTCACCGGAGTACAGGTAAGCCGAGAAATATTTCTCGTACATATCCTCCGCGCAGAGCGCTTCGGGCCTCGCAGCCTGGTATGATTTGAATTTGTTCAGGATCCTTGTGACGTCCCACGCGCCGGCTGCCTCGCGGTTTCGGAACATGGTGGCAAGCTCAGCGGCGAACAGATCCCGGAGGTTGACCCACAGGACGGAGTCCGCAGCGTTGAACACGTTGGACGCGCCGACGGTGTCCGTGTCCTCCAGGCCGTACCGGAACGTCAGGCCGCCGGAGTTATCGGTGCCTTCGGCGGTATCATCGTCGTAGTTCTTGTTGAAATTCCAGCGCCAGGAACCGTTGGGATCGGGCTCGTAGCTGACGAAGCAGTTCTTCGCCCGGTTGTCAACCATGCAGTGGCGCTCGGTAAAAACATAGTGGTAAAGCAGGCTGTTCACATTGAAGTGATCCGCGAGCTCAGCTTTGAATTTCGCCGCGCGGTAAGACGCGCTGTCCGTGGTGTAGGTCACGCCGTTGTAGGTGACCGGCGCGGGCAAGGTATCGCCTGTGGCTGCGTCCCTGTCCGTGGAAACGACCCAGGACAGGAGCGATTGCCAGGCCGCTTTGTCTGCAGCCGTCGGGCTCTTGGGATAGCGGAATTCAAAGTTGCTGCCGGATTTTCCGTCCCAGGTCTCGGCGCTGAGATCGTCCGACTTGAACCGACACTGCGGATTGTTGTTATTCAGGATCTCCACGCACAGGACGCCGGGATAATCGGAAGTCTGACCGAATACGGCGAAGTTCTTCTTGGAGTTGTTCATGTCGCCGCAGCCGTAGAGGATGGTGTCGCCGGATTCCACTGTGCGGGCGCCGACGGTGATGGTGGTGTCTGCGGTGTTGGTGAAGAAGATCGCGCATGGAACGCCCTGGATGGTGTCTCGAACAGCGGGGTTGTCGTCCCGCATCTTCGTGATATTCGGCTGGAAGGTGTTGTAATCATCTGCCAGCAGGACGTTGTTCGCGTTTTCCGACGAGGCGATGTTGACCTTGAGGTTGATGTAGTTGACCGGGATCGCGCCATCGGTCATGGCGTAGCCGGTCTTGGTCTCGCCGTTGCCGTCCACCCAGGAGGTGGCGTGTGAGAAGTCCAGATCCAGGTTCAGCGCCGCCAGAATGTATTCCAGAGAGGAAGTGCCCTGCGCCTTCATCGTGACGCCTTCCGCAAGGAAATAGAAGTCCTCGCCGCCCTGGGTGTAGATCAGCTCAACCTTGCAGGTGACCTCATCGTCTTTGCCCGTGGTCATCCTGTCCGCCCAGATGTGGATGATCCGGAGCGTCTGGGACGCTTCGGCCAGCTTCGTCAGACTGACGCTGCCGTTGGCGGCAAAGATGTCGTTCCGCTTGAATCGGTTGACCATCTCCTCCGCGTCGGTGCAGTCCGCCACGAAGTTGTCCATGATCTCATAGCGGGTCAGGCTGTTGCCGTACATCTTGAGCCGGTAGAGCCAGATGTCCGCATTGTCGGAGCCGATCTTGACGTTCTCCGGCGCCGCCTGCACCCAGTTGTCGCCGGGCGTGTACGCGAAGAATCTGGCGGGGATGCCCTTGAGAGACAGCACGGCCAGCCGGTTCTCGCTGGATGCTTCGATGTTCAGATCCATTTCGATCTGCCTGTCTGTACAGTAAGGCGCCGTGCGGGACTGTAGCTCGGACGAGAAGACCGCGTCAGTGGCAGACAGTTTCAGGCCGATGCCGTTGGCCTTACACGAGAGGATCTCCGTGGTATCCAGGCCGACATTGACGGTCTTGAAGATCATTTTGATTTCCTTGCCAGCCACGGCGGCGTCATCGTCGAAGAAGCTGCGATCCATGGTGATGTAGGAGCCACGCCGGATCACGAAGGCCGTAACGCCGTCGCCGTCCTGCCGGAATCCGCCGTTGACCCAGTCAAAGTTGGCCGAGAAGGTGAACGGATGGTTCGTGCCGTTCTCGTCCGTGTAGCCGAAGGACGTGCGGTTTGCCTCCGCGTTGGAGTGTCCGGAAGGGTCGACGTCCATCACAAGGCCGTTGGTGACCGGCTGGATATTATATCCGCTGGACGCAACGGTCATCGTGATGACCGCTGCCACTTCCCCGCAGACCACACTCAGCGAGACCGTTCCGGTGGTCGTTGCACGGTAGGACCAGGTCTGCACCGTCCGATCAACAGTGAGTGTGTTGAGCGTGGTATTTCCCTGTTTCAGGCTGATCGAAGCCGTCCCGCTGGACGGATCGTAGATCATGTACTTAATGGTCGCCGTAGAAAACTGCGGAACGGTCGGGGCGGGGTCATACACGGCGACGATCGGATCCGTTTCTTCGGCTTCCGTCCAGATGCCGACGTGCCGGAGCGGGACGGTGCTGACCGTCTCGCCGTTGACCGTCGCCTCGATCCATGCCAGGATAGTGTGCGCACCATGCTCCTGCGCCTCGATTGTGGTGGAAACGGTACGCCCTGTGGTCGTGATCTCAGATTCAAGGACAACGTCCCCGTCCAGGCTGACTTTCAGGGTTTTCGTGCCGTTGCCGGTGGGTACGAGGCGCAGCGTCAACGATGCGGTACCGTGCACGGTCATCTCCTCCAGGTTCCACGTCAATCCGTAGCTGGAGACGTTGACGGTGAATGAGACCGTTTTGGTGTTGCCGTAGCCGTCCTCAATGGTGAGCTTGACGGCGTTGTCGCCGCCTGCGGTGAGGTACGGGAAGATGTCAAAGCTGTTGCTGCCCTGCTGCACCGTGCGTCTCGATACGACGGTGGCGCCGACGCGCCAAACCTCAGAGCCGGGGCCTGTCGCCGTTTCGGATTCGCTGTCCAGGCTCGTCCAGGAATAGGAGATCGGGCAGGTGCCGGCGGTGTCCAGAATGGTGACCACGCTGGGCGTGACCCGTGTGATGCGAAGGATCGAGCCGACGTCGATTCCGCCGCCGGACGGCAGTATTACGCCGTCGCCGATGGTCTCCTCTGCGTCCGAATCGTAGAGATAGAGCTTGTCATCGACGATGGCGAGATCCAGCTTGGACAGATCCACATCCGGCGTCATGGTTTCCAGATGCCGGAGGAACTCGCCGACGCTTTCATAGGAATCGCCATTGGAGTCCATGCGGGCGTCGATCAGCTCGCCCAGGAAGGTCGCCAGAGGGATGCGATAGAACGACACCCCTTTCTTGACGTAAACATCGTTCACCCCGGTCAGGGACAACAGTTGATCAATCTCGGTGATTTTTGTTCCGCTTGCCATTGTTCTGCACCTCCTATCTCCACGGATCAAAGCTGTAACCGCCGATCTTGTCTCGAACAAAAACCTTTCCCTGGCCGGTTGATGGGGTGGCTCGGCTAAGGTAGATCTGTGTTACAGCATTCGACGACAGCGCGAAGACAAACACGAATCCGGCGCCGGTCGGTGCGTCGGACGGTGCATGCCCACAGCCTTGCGCTGCTTGATAGAATCCGGGATTTGTAATATCATTCAGGTCCTCCGTTGAACTGATGACCGCAGGGCTTGCGAAAAAGGCAGGGACAATTTTAGCTGCAGCGTTTTTGTATGTCGTCTCTCCTGTGCCGCCGCGTGTCACGCTGAGGGTTCCGCTGGTGATTTGGCTGGCAGAATGGTAATGTGTTGAGGGCGCCGCGCCGATGTCAGAAGCCGTGGCTCTGTGCACATTTCCTGTCGCAGAAAGATGCGCAATCAGGGAGCGAATGGCCTTTGCGATCTTTCCGAAGGCGATGGTCAGGCGCTCTCCGGAGATCAGGTTGGCGTTTTCGGAAGCCTCCGTATACGTCGGCATCTGATCGTCCGTCGCCACGTTCGGCACATTGCCGAGGCCGACCTGTGTGGCTGTGACGGCATGCGGATTCGATGTGTCTGCGACGTGGGTATCAAAGTCCGTCTTGGTCGCATAGACCAGGGACTCATTGATAAGCGCAGAGACGTTTTCCGCATTGCTGACAAAGACGTCGATGGTGATGTCTTCCTCGAGGATGCTGTCGCCGGAAGCGGCGATATAGTCAGCGGTGGCCTCCGGTTCCGTGCCGTAGGCGTAGAGGATCTCCTCCGAACTGTCATCCTGATCCTGTGCAAAAACGCCGATCTCCGTCATTCTGAAACCGGCGTCGAGGGTGGAGTTGGTCAGCGTCACGGAGATGGTGGCTTTCTGATTCGCAATCGTCAGATCGCTGATATTCAATGAAGCAAGCGGGTTGGAAAGATCCGTTGCGGCGCCGACGGCCTGCGCGGCGCCGTTGCCGATTTTCACCCTGGTCAGTGTGATTTCGTCGCCGGACATCGCCCGGAGCAGAGCGTTGATGCCTGCGTTTGTGAGTTGCAAATTCATAGAATCGCCTCCTACAGATAGATAAGACCGCCGTCCGGCATGAGCAGCGGATCGCCGTTTTCATCGAGCAGGATGGTAAAGTTGGACAGGTCTGCGGTCTCGCAGCCGATCTCAACGGTTTTCCTGACGTGAAGCGCAATGCCTACGAACACATTCTGCACATAGGTCAGAAGTGCCGTGATACTATCAATCACAGAGCTGCCGCGCTGCACGACACGCAGGACGGCCAGGAATTGCGACATGTTGGAAATGATCGCGTTGTTGTCGCCGTCCTTGATGCGGAAGTGATGCGGCTTGCCCCCGTACTCGAACCATTCCTCCAGCTTTCCGGTGCCGATAAAATCTGCAATGGCGGTCCTCACGGCTGCCGGCGTGCCGAGATGACGGTGGACATACCAGCTCGTTTTCAGCGTGTACCGCTTTTCCTCGATGGTTGCGTCTGCTCTCCACCAGTCCACCTTGAAATCCTTCGCCAGGATGTCCAGCATGGCTTCGTCCATCGTGTCGATGTTCGCATAGATGTTGACGAGAGAGACCGTGCTGACGGCTTCGTTCAGCTCTGCTGCGATTGCGGTAGCAAGGCCGAGTGTAACCTTATCCTCGCGCAAAACATCTGGTAGAGCCAGCAGGAGGCTC
>Ga0310690_10012842_pt1 | contig 10244 bp, 4 predicted proteins | sample AusTroGonzalo_MG_2_FD_207661 | JGI IMG/M metagenome (GOLD analysis project Ga0310690, IMG submission 207661) | Bovine rumen microbial communities from tropical cattle in Woodstock, Queensland, Australia - Gonzalo_04 (v2) (version 2) | ecosystem: Host-associated > Mammals > Digestive system >...
GGATTGATTAATTCGGTCAATTTGAAACAGTTCGAGAACACGCTTTCGCCAAAGGTTTGGAGTGTGGCGGGCAATGAAACGCGCACGATGGCGCTACAATAGCGGAACACACCGTCGCCGATGGCCCTGACACCATCGGGAATGGTACAAATCGCCACACGTTGATTCTCGGCAAAGGCATAGCCGGCAATCGCGGTGAAGCCATCGGGCACGGTGACCTGCGCGTCTTGGCCGATATACTTCAGCAAAACGACGTCGTCTGCCGACTGTGCGGTGATGAAATCGCCCTCGAAGGCAATGGTCGAAAGGCTACGGTCCGCAAGGATAGCGGCGGCATACTGCGCCACCCCGCCAAAGGACGACGAACCGACCTCAAGGGCCAACGCACTATGGTTGACGACCTCATACAGGGAATAGCAACCGTCGAAGGCATAGTCGTCCACAGTCGCCAACGTGGTGGGGAGTTCTATCCTCACCAAAGGCGCATTGGCTTGGAATGCCATTGTCCCTATAGAAGTAAGCCCCTCGGGCAACGTGACGTCCATCAAACCGCAGCACAAAAATGCCCCGTATTCGATACTCTGCAAAGCAGAGCCCTCGACAAACGACACAGAACGCAAGGCGGCACACCCACGGAAGGCAAAGTCGCCTATGGCGCTGACGGAGGCGGGAATGGCGATGGACGTAAGCGCACTGCAACCGTCAAACACAAAGGGGTAAACGCGATCGAGCCCCTCGGGGAGCGAGACTGCCGCAAGCCCCGTGCACCCACTGAACAAGCCCTGCTCGATGCGCGTAACGCCCTCGCCGAAGGTGACGGAACGGAGGTTGAGACACCCCTCGAACGCATACGCGCCCGCATAGCAACCGAGCGTAAACTCCTCCAGCCACAGACAGTTCTCGAACGCATAATTGGAGATGCTCTTGACGGTATCCGGGACGACGAACGTCCCCTCGGCCTCTCTCATGGGCGGGCACTTGATGAGCGAGGTCATCGCATTGTTATACAGCACCCCGTCCACGACTACAAAATAAGGGTTGTCGGGGTGCACGATAAAGGACTTAAGCGAAGCAAGCCCGCTGAAAGCATTGGCGCTGATATAGCGGACTTCGGGGCCTATGCAAATGGTCTGCAGGCGCGAGCAATCACTCAATATCCCCTGGTCTATCGAGGTCAAGCCGTCTATCGCGGGGAAAGTCTCCAACGCCGTGCAACGCGCAAACGCATCATTGCCGATGAAGGTTATCGACGCATTGCGTATCTCGACCTCCCGTAGCGCCGTACACCCCGAGAAGGCATAAGCGGGAATGGACGTCATATCGTTGTCGATGACGACGGCCGTAATCTGAGAGCGAGCGGCGAACGCATTCTCACCAAAGCGCGAGGTGATGACCAACTCGCCCGAGAGGGCATTGGGCACGAACACGACCTCGCCATCGCGGCACAAATAGCCCGACTCGGCATAGAAAACGGCGTTGCCGTCGGCGACCTCTATGGATTGGAGATGATTGAAGGGGGCATAGATTTGACTTAGCCAATCGGAACGGGTCACAGCGGCTCCTAAGCGGATCGAGGTCACGTTGCTATAATAGAACGCTTCGTCTACGACAGTATCGGATAGCATGACGAGACGAGAGACGTTCTCGCAACCGTCGAACGCGTGATAGCCGACTGCTAAGCAACCATCGGGAATGGTCAACGTACCCCAAATATTGACGTCGTCACAAAAGGCATACGCACCTATAGTGCGTAACCCCTGCGGCAACACGAGCCCATCTACCAACATGGCGCACCGATAAAGCCCGCCCTTGTGGATATACGTTAGCCCTGCGGGCAAGGTGAAATCGACCGCGCTGACGCAGAACCCAAAGGCATATTCGCCGATGGTCCGGACACTATCGGGAAGTGATATGGACGTCAAGGCGGTATCGTAAGCAAACGCGTACGGCGCAATGGCGGTGACACCATCTGCGACCACAATGGAAGTGGTGGCGGGGCGGCACATCAGAACCGTGCGCTTGTCTTTGCTGTAGAGAACGCCGTTCTCGTATACCATATAGGGATTATCCGAAGAAACGACGATGTCCTCAATGGGACAGTAGGTGAAATAGTTGTCGCCCGTAAGAGACAGCCCCGCACCGATGGTGAGGTGGCGGACGTTGGCCCTAAAGAAAGTGTAGGCATGAACATACCGCACGCTGTCCGTCAACGTGACCGACAAAGGCTGGGCGTTACCCATATCATAACAATAGGCTCCGGGGGCAATCAGCACGCAGCTATCATGCGTATGTAACTCTTGATGGTAGGTGCCGAGGCCACCGTCGTGGGCCGCCATCAAGGCATAATAAGGATTGTCCGCATTGCCCAAATAGGCACCGTTCTCATAGGTATTGTACCGTAAATTAGTACACCCCGAGAACGCGTCCCTGCCGATATACGTGACCGTGTCGGGCAAGGTCACCTCGGTCAAAGACGAACAATTCACAAACGCCGAGGGCGCGATGAGGCGGCAATCGGGATGGATCTCGCAAGAGGTGACGTAGCGGGAGGTCGCCCTGGCCAGGACGAGATGGGGATTGTCCTCATTGCCCAAGTAGCAGGCATTCCGGTAAATGGTATAGTCAAAATCGCTATCCCAGAAAGAAAGAGACAAACCGACAAGAGAAGACGGCAACGAAAGGGAACGAATACCGCTAAGCGAAAACGCGCCGTCCTCTATATATTGAACGCCTGACGGTATGGTCAGCGAAACGAGCGAAGACGTATAGTAAAACGCGGACTGCCCTATGCGGGTAAGCGTATCGGGCAAGGTGACGGATTGGATATATTGGGAATAATTGCGGCTATTGAACGCGCGGTCGGCAATGGCCGTGACGGGTAAGCCGTTATGCTCGGCAGGCACGATGAGGTCAAAGGGCTCGGACGGAAACTCGGGCAAACTGACCTCGTACCCAGCGCCGTCGGCTGCTAAAAGATAGGATAATTCGACCCGAGGGGTGATAAACTCCTCTCTGTAACCGCACACCGAGCAAGTGCGCGCGCGGACTCCGTCCTGAAGCGTGCTGAGACGCTGTTCGACGACTTCGGAAATGGTGTGGGCGGCATAATTGAACTCCTCGCCGCAGGGACACCGGATATAATGGTGGGCATCGTCGTACGAATAGGGACGATTGAGGTCGTGCACGTGCGGCAAGGGGTCCGTATACTCTACATGGATATAGCCGCATACCGTACAGGTATATTCGATGACGCCACTCTGTAAATCGGTGGCGGGACGGGTGACGACGCCCTCGTCAAAGACGTGCGCGCTCTCCTCCCGGCGCAAACCGCAATTGCACCCATAAAAGTGGGTCTCGCTATCGTAGCTGTAGCTAAAGTGATGATAGTGCCTGTAGACGATGCCGCAGTGCGAACACGTGGTGTAGCGTGCGCCCTCCTCGCCCTCATCGGGATATTCTGTAACCGCATCGAACGTATGAATCACAAGGTGGGTGACATATTCGTCGATGACATAACCGCAAATGGTGCAAGAAATCGTAACACGCCCATTCGTATTATCCAATACTTCGGTCAGATAGCCGCAATCACGCCTATGATAATCGCTTTCTTGAACCCCGCACGCACACACATGGTAGTGTTGGCTATCGGTATATTGCCAATCGCCGAAAACGTGCTGATGGGGAAGGCGATCCAACGTCTTTTCCACCGTGTATCCGCATACCGAACAGACATAGAGGGCGAGGCCCTCCTCTTCCTCAGTGGCGGGACGGATAACCGTGTCCTCTACAAAGGCGTGGGTGGCGACGTCGCCCTGTGTACCGCAAGCGCAAAGGTGGTAGTGAACGCTATCGGTATGCAACCAGTCACCGAAAACGTGCCGATGGGGAAGGCGATCTATCGTATGCTCCACCGTGTATCCGCATACCGAGCAGGTATAGCGTGTAAGGCCCTCCTCTTCCTCGGTGGCGGGACGGATAACCGTGCCCCCATCAAAGACGTGGGCGCCGACATCTACCCTCTCACCGCAATCACACAGGCGGTAGTGCTCGGTGGCGACATACTGCCAGTTGCCTAACCGATGCGTATGGGGAAGGCGCTCTATCGTCTCTACTTTCGTGTAACCGCATACCGTACAGGTGTAAACCATCGAGCCCTCCTCGGTCTCGGTGGCGGGGTGAACCAGGGGACCGTCAAAGACGTGGGCGCCGACATCGCCCTTGACGCCGCACTCACAGAGGCGATAGTGCTCGCTGCCGACATATTCCCAATCGCCGAACCGATGCGTATGAGGAAGCATTTCTATCACTTGCTCTTTCGTGTACCCACATACCGTGCAGGTATAGAGGGCGAGGCCCTCCTCTTCCTCGGTGGCGGGACGGGTAACCGTGCCCGCGTCGAAGACGTGCGCCTCGCGCCCCGAAACGACGTCGTGCTCACAAGTGGCCTGATGATAATGGGTGGCGGCGTCGTACTGCCAGCCCGTCTCGAACGTGTGGTCGTGCGAAGAAGCGGGGGTGTCGGACTGCGAATCTCCGGGGATAACGCTATCGGGAGAAGGTAAATCACCCTCGCACCCCGCAATGAAAAACACGCAGCATACGCATAGCAGGCATACCGCAATCAAGAAGCATTTCCGTAAAGCGTTCATCCTTATACCCCCGTAGCAACCGCCCGAGATGGGAGCCGCCGCATCAAACGTGCGCGATTTTGCCCCTGTGGGCACCGTAATCGTAGTAGCCGACAGAAGCGCTGCCGAGACGGCTCAAACTGCCATCCGAATTATAGTCGACGCTGTCGGCACCGATCTTGGACGCTTTGCCCGCGCGATTGCCGTACTCGTAGTAGTCCACGGTGGTGGCGCCGATTTTGCATACCTTGCCCGTGCGGTAACCGTACTCGTAGTAGTCGACGGCGACGCCGAAAAGGGAGGAAACCTTGCCCGCGCGGTAGCCGTACTCGTAGTAGTCCACGCTACGCGACCCGATGGTGGACACTTTGCCCGCGCGGTAGCCGTACTCGTAATACTCGACGGAACAAGAGCCCACCTTGGACACCATGCCGGCACGGGTGCCGTACTCGTAATAGTCAAACTGATAGGGACCTATCTGGGACACGCGGCCCGCGCGGTAGCCGTACTCGTAGTAATCAAGCTGATAGGAGCCGAAACGATTGGCGAACCCCGCGCGGTAGCCGTACTCGTAGTAGTCGACCGTATGGGGGCCTATGGTGTTGAGGCGACCCGCACGGTAGCCGTAGTCGTAGTAGCCGACCGAGCCGGACGCATTGACATACAAAGAGGACGCATCCAAGTCGACGCCAATCACCGCGCCGTAAGGATCCAGCGGCAAGATGATGGACACGTCGCCCGCACCGCGACCGCTGCAAGCGATGAACGCACCGCTCTCTATTTTGCCAAGGGCGAGAATCTCGCCACGCAAGCTGACACGAAGAATCATAACGCGCTCCTTTCCGCCTAAAGGCGGGTACATACTGAGTATACCATATATCTTATACAAAAGAAAGCATAGACCAAAATATTTTAGGAGAAAAATATACCCCTGACGGCCTATTGGGCAAATGCATAAAGGGTGACATTTTGTACTTGCATTGGGGGAATGGAATGTGCTATAATAGGCCGCGAGGTAAAATTATGAAACAATACGACGTAATAATAATCGGCGCCGGTATCGGCGGATTGATGACGGCATACGGCCTGGCGGGCCGAAAGAAAGTGTTGGTCATCGAAAAAGGCAAAGGCTTGGATAAGCGCATCTGCCCCTTGACGCACAATATGGCCGACCACTGCCTCAAGTGCAAGCAGTGCTCCATCATGGAGGGCGTCGGCGGCGCGGGCGCATTCTCGGACGGCAAATTCAATATAACCACCGAATACGGCGGCTGGCTACAGGAGATAGTGGGCGAAGACAAGACCATGCGCTATATCCAACAAGTGGCGGATATCTTGAATAAGTTCGGCGCGACCAACAAGGAATACCATCCTTCGGATGACTTCAAGAAAAAATGCCTCGAGTACGACCTGCACGCCTTGCAGGCCACGGTCAAGCACTTGGGAACGGACGGCAACTATAAGGTGATGAGCGCGCTGTACCGCTACCTCGAGGACAAAGTCGACTTTGTGCTGGGAACCACGGTGACTGACATCGACGACAGCAATAATCAGGTGGTCACGGACGGGGGCGAAACCTATCGATACGACAAACTGGTAATCGCCATAGGCCGTAGCGGGAGCGAATGGTTCGGACACCAATGCGCCAAGCTCAAAGTGACGGTGGACAACAACCAAGTGGATATCGGCGTGCGTGTGGAACTGCCGCGTATCGTGTGGGAAGACATCAGCCGAGAAATCTACGAGCCCAAAATCGTGTACCGCACCAAGAACTACGGCGACACCACCCGAACCTTCTGCTTCAACTCGGGCGGCGAAGTGGTCATCGAGAACAACGAGGGCATATTGACGGTCAACGGGCACGCCAACGCGGACCCCGAGAAAAAGACCAAGAACAGCAACTTCGCCATCTTGTCCACGTCGCGCTTTACGCAACCCTTCAACAAGCCCATCGAATACGCCAAGCACATCTGCAAACTGGCCAATATGACGGCGGGCGGCGGCGTGATAGTGCAACGCTTCGGCGACCTTATCCGCGGGCAACGCACCAACGAGCACAGATTGGCACAGTCGACCGTGCGGCCGACCCTCACCGCAGTGGCGGGAGACCTATCCCTGTGCCTACCCAAGCGGCAATTGGACAACATCATCGAGACCATCTACGCCTTGGATAAGATTGCGCCCGGCACGGCTAACTACGATACCCTACTCTACGGCATCGAGGCCAAGTTCTACAGCATACGGCCCCAGTTCGTCGGGGACAACTTCGAGATAAAACCGAATATCTACGCCATAGGCGACGGCGCGGGGGTCACGAGAGGCCTGGCGCAAGCGGGCGCTAACGGATTGATGGTAGCAGACGATATTAAAAAATAGGCGCGAGACGCCTATTTTTTTATGCACGGCGAGGCCGTGCAAGAATGAGGAATGAGGAATGAGGAATGAGGAATGAGGAATGAGGAATGAGGAATGGCGGTAGGCGCTACGCGTTCGATAGATGGGATAGGTGCACAACTTAGGTTTCCTTCGACACGAGGGCAAGCCCTCGGCTCAGGATGACGTATATACAAAAACCGCTCCATAGCGGAGCGGAAGTTTCCAAAAAAGTAAACCAATTCATTTTTGGGATAATTGGGATGAGAGAGGGGACATACAAAAACCGCTCCATAGCGGAGCGGAAGTATCCGATTTTTGGATGATGAGAACGGGAGCCATAAAAACCGCTCCATAGCGGAGCGGAAAATGAGATGAATGAGTGCGTGTTCGAGGGAGAGAATGAACACCCAGTGTACTATGGGGTACACGGTGCGAATGAACGACTGAATGCGTGCTCAGGCGCTCATTTTGCGCCCCGCTACTCGTCATCATCCAAATCGGATAGGTTATATCCTAGGAGGGACAATGTATCCGGGCTCTGCCGCCAACCCTCGCGGACCTTGACAAAGAGTTTGAGAAAGACGGGACAAGCGGCCAAGTCCTCCATCTCCTTGCGGGCGGCGGTAGAGATGCGCTTGATGGTCTCCCCTTTCTTGCCGATGATGATGGGCTTGTGCGAATCCTTCTCGCAGATGATGTCCGCGTGAATCTCGGTGACGCCGTCCTCACGCTCGGTGTACTTGATAATCTCCACGCCGACGCCGTGCGGGACCTCGTCCTGCAAAAATTTGAGCACCTTCTCGCGGACAATCTCGGCGGCCATAAAGCGGAGGGTGCTGTCGGTGGCGATGTCGTCGGGATAGAAGGGCTCGCCGTCGGGCAAATCCTTGAGCAACACCGACAAGAGTACGTCCACGTTGTCGCCCGTCTCGGCGCTGATGGGAACGACCTCTACGCCGTCGATGGCGTTCAAAGCCGAGAGGACGGAGACGAACTGCTCGCGCGGAGCCTCGTCCATCTTGTTGACGGCGACGACCATACGGGGCGTGGTGGCGGCGAGGCGGCGAATGGAGGCCTGCTCCTCCTCGTCCAGACGGCGATTGCCGTCTATGACGTAGACGATACCGTCCGAGCCCTTTTGGGCCGCAGATACCGAGGCCTGCATATACACGCTCAATTTGTCCTTGCCGTGCTGAATGCCCGGGGTGTCGGTGAGAACCAGCTGATAATCCTCGCCTGCGAAATTGCCGTTGACGATGCCGTTAATCTTGTTGCGGGTGGTCTGGGGCCGCCAAGAGACGATGCTGACCTTCTCGCCGACAAGGGCATTGAGCAAAGTGGATTTGCCCGCGTTGGGCTTGCCTAAAATCGCGAAAAAACCTATCTTCATCTCGAAATCCCCAAGTCGGCCATGATGGCCTTTTGATGCGCGTTCATGTCCTCCTCGCCCTCGGGGGTGACGTGGTCGAACCCGAAGAGGTGGAGCATACCGTGGACGGCCAAATAGACGAACTCCCTTAGCTCGCTGTGGCCAAACTCCTTGGCCTGCTCGCGGACCTTGGCGCGGCAAATCATGATGTCGCCCAAGAAAAGCTTGCCCGTCTCGGGATTGATATCTGCGGTGTGGTCGCACATACAGATGGGGAAGGTCAACTCGACGGAGGGAAAACTCAAGACGTCGGTGACCTTGTCCACGTTGCGGTGCTCCAAATTGAGGGAACGTATGGTGCTTTTGCCGACCACGGAGATGTCTATCTCGAACCAATCCTCGAGCTCGAGATTGCGTAAAACGGCGTAGTAGGCACGGGTCAGTTGCTCCTTTTCGGAGGGGGAAATCATGTAGGTGCTAATCATAAAAACTCCTCTTGAAAATGAGCCGCGGAGAAACCGCGGCAAAGTTTTAGTTGTCTTTCTTTTGGGTGGGATAGTTGACGCGCTGGTGGTTGGTGCCGACCAAGGCCTCGACCAAGGTGTCACGAATCAACGCCAACTCGCGCATGGTGATGTCGCAGTTGTCGAACTGACCCGACTCGCGCTTGTCCTTGATAAGCTTGTCGATGAGGGGATACAACTCCTCCCTCGTGGTGAGTTTGCGCGCGCGGGTGGCCGCCTCGACGGTATCGGCAATCATGACGATGGCCGAGATGCGGTTGGAGGGACGGGGGCCGGGATAGCGATAGGTGCGGCTATCCACCTCGCCCTCGGTGATGTTGAGCGCCTGAACGTAGAAATAGCCCACCGTGCTGTCGCCGTGGTGCTCCCTTGCGACGTCGGCCAAAAGCTTGGGGAAGTGACGCTCGGTGAGCATCTTGTAGCCCACCTCGGTGTGGCGGGTGATAATCTTGACGCTGTTCTCGAACGTGAGGTCGTTGTGGGGGTTGTAGCCGTCCGTTTGGTTCTCGCTGAAGAACTCGGGGCTCTGCAACTTGCCGACGTCGTGGAAGTAGGCCGCCGCCTTGGCGAGGTTGACGTTCTCACCGATGGCGTTGGCGCAACGCTCGGCCAAGTTGCCTACGGCAAGGCTGTGGTGGAAGGTGCCGGGCGCCTTCTCGGAAAGCTCCTTCAAGAGGGGCTGGTCGAAACTGATATACTCCAACAATTTGAGGTTGGTCTCGAGCCTCAAGACCCACTCCAAGACGGGAGACAACACCAAGCAAAGAAGGAGGGAGGCGACATCGGACACCAAATACCAAATGGCCGTCATTAAGCCCGAGATAATGTCAATCGTGGGGTCGAAAACGACGGCCACGAAGAAGCACAGCAAAGCCGCCGCGAGCCCCGCGCCCACGACCTCGCCGATGAGGGCGATGCGGTTGTAGTTGGGACGATAGAAGGCGATGACGGCGGAAGAGGAAATGAGCTTGATGAGCAAAAAGACAATCTCGGCGACGTGGATATCGTTGTCTACATAGAGCCAACGCACCACGTACATGATGAGAATGATGGCGAAACTGGCGAAATTGACCACGAAACCGCTGCGCTTGTTGACCAGTAGAACAGTGAGGAGGCTACAGACCAAGAGGGGCACGAATACCATCTCGAGATAGCGCATACACAACATCACGCAGAGGACGGTAAGCAAAGTGGAAATGTACATAACCGCCATGTTCTTGGACATATTGAGGCGGTACAGGTTGCCGATGCTGTTGACAACGGCGAAAATGGCGATAAACAAAAGCGCGATGACGACGCCGCCCAAAATGGGTATCTGAATCTTGCCGTCCGTGTAGGTAGTGCACA
>Ga0310690_10012844_pt1 | contig 10240 bp, 8 predicted proteins | sample AusTroGonzalo_MG_2_FD_207661 | JGI IMG/M metagenome (GOLD analysis project Ga0310690, IMG submission 207661) | Bovine rumen microbial communities from tropical cattle in Woodstock, Queensland, Australia - Gonzalo_04 (v2) (version 2) | ecosystem: Host-associated > Mammals > Digestive system >...
GATGGAAACCGACGTGAGCAGGCTGAACGTCATGCGCCGGTCCTCATCCAGCTGCATCACCACCTCGGCACCAGCCCAAACGACGTACACCACGTAAAACTGCAGCACCCATTTGAACAGCACCCATTCAGGGAATAGCCCCACCAGAAGCGTCAGCGCAAACACCACCGAGAACGAATAGCCCACCAGAATTACGGACCGCTTCCTGTCGGGCTCTTGCTGCAGGTACCTGACGCTCAGCAGATCGACGACAGCTGTAGAGAGGTAGAACCCCACCACCAGCCCTAGGCAGGCCACGACGGAGTCGGTGAAGGCATACAGAAATGCGCCGTCGGCAAAGCCATCGCGGACGACGCGCCCAAGCAGGATAGCCAACCCGCACAGGCATGTCAGCGGAAAGACAAACGTCATCGCCACTTCCTGTCGGGGGTTCTCCTCCAGGATGTCGCTCCATGCCTGCCGTGGGTTGACAATCACTCCCCACAGCCGCATGAACAGCCGTTTGAAATCCACCTTAATCAATACGCAAATGGAAATAGTTCGTCGGCACCATTGTTTTCATCACCGTGTCGGGGTAAACGTTCAAATAGTCGGCAACGACCACCACCATCACCGAGTCGCTGGTGTGGTTCAATTTATCCACCATAGCAGTCATGACAGCCTTCACGCCAGGCTCAGCTGTTGCCGTGTCGGCCAGCGTACGAAGGTCGAAGCATCTGTAGTCGGCGCGCAGGGTCTCGCCTGTGGCATATCTCGTGTGAAGGCTGAAGCTGAGCGTGTCGTTGCTGACGCCCTCGGGCACCAGCATGTGCTCGCCGGCTTTTTCCGACATGATTTGGGGAATTATGCTCAGATAGCCGTGGCTCACCCATGCATAAGGGTATGTCCACGAGCTCTCCAGCTCAAGGAGCGAGAAACCATAGACGGGGCCGAACGAATCGTCCATCACGAAATCCTTGTTGTACACGGGAAAGACTTCTATCGCATCGCCGCTCACCAGTGTGTAGTCCGCGTCGTAGTTCACAACATTGATTGTCGCCGTGATTAGCGCACGCGGCACGTCCACCAGACCAAACCTGCCGAGGTCGGATTCCTTGGTGATATTACTGAACTCGAACACCTCGTTCGTATAGTCGCAGTAGAAGCGCGGGGGCACCGTATTATGGTCGATGGTAACCAGACGGGCAAACGTGCTAGTGTACGTATAGCCCGGCGAGTCGGGCAGGCAGGACGTCAACGCCACTGCCATAAGGGTCAAAAGACCGAAAACAAACTTCTTCATCGTCTTTTTTTAATCGTTTAGGAATTGACTCAAATGTTCATCCACATAATAAGCGATAGCTTTCGTTATCTCCTCTTCATTCTCGATATACCAATCCTCAATGTCATCAAACTTCGGGTACTGCTCGTACATGGCCATGAACTCTTCGTCCGTGCGCTCGCGCGTCAAGTCTGCCTTGTTTGTGTCGTAGATGCGCTTGGCCTTATAGACAGCCTTCGAGAAGTCGTGCAGCCCCATCAGGCGCATGGCCTTGGCGAAGGGATTGTCAAAAATGTACGGTCCGTAGCCGTTCTGAATCAGTTGGCAGAAGCCCCCGTCCATCACCTCCTCCTGGAAGAAACGGTAGCCCAGCAGCGTGTGCTGCCAGCCGTTAAGGCGCGTCATGCCCTCGGAGCTGAGCCCGCCGCCCAGCGCTTCCAAATAGGCATCGGTAATCACCCGCAGGAAGGCATCCATGCCCTCCTCAGCAGCCTTTCGGAACGATTCTTCACTAATTTCGACTTTCATACACTTTGGTTTGAATTGGCAAAGATAGTGCAAGCCGAGAGGAAAAGCAAGAAAAAACGAAGATTTTTTTGATTTCCCGAGGCGCAGCCTACCTAAAAGCCCCGTAAGGGGATTAAAGGTAGTGACAAAAATGCGATTAAGTGAGAGCAAAAAGAATTCTTTTTGTTTTCCCGAGGTGAACCCTATCTAAAAGCCCCGTAAGGGGATTAAAGGTTGTGCAAGCCGAGAGGAAAACGCATTCTTCCACATCCGTAGAGTTAAACTCTGCGCGCACAGAATCAAACGCTAGCAAAATAGAATCAAACGCTGTCAAAATAAAATCAAACGCTATCAGCAGGACGTCAAACGCCAACTCTTGCCCCTTTTCTCATCTCATTTTTCAGGGAAAATCGCAAAAATACGCTAACATTTACCATTTGCGGCTTAACCCGCTATGACAAAGTGAATTAGAAGAGGTAAGTGTTGCTCAAACACTTACCTAACACTTACCAAACACTTACCTTTATCCTTACCTTTACCCTTACTCAAAGAGCAATCGTAACCAACTGTGGTTCGACGATTTATGTTTGTGATTTGCTGATTTAGGTTGTCAGTTTCTGTCTTACGACTAAAGCAAGTTGACGAGCTTTGAGGTAGGAGTATGGTAAATGTTTGGTAAGTGTTTGGTAAGTGTTGCCAAAACACTTACCACATCTAAGGCTCTATATGACAATTCGTTGGACGGAAAAAGGTAAGTGTTAGCACTTTTTTCGCAAAAACTATAAAAAAAACGGACAAACTCGCACTCCTTAAAACCTTTTTTGAGGTGTGTCCTACAATCTGAACAAATTTGTACCTGGATATTGTTACTGCTTTTTTTCAAATTGTTTGTAGCTCTGTATGCTATTGGCTGTTGACTGTTCCTTAAGAGACTTGCCGCCCTTGAAGCGCCATGTAGCTGATAACAACAGATATTGTTCTTTGGTTTGATTGTGATAAGTAGTCCTGACGTTCAGATTGTCTGTGATAGCCCTTCGGTTCTTGAAAAAAGGCATAGCCTCGAGGGACATCAAGAAACGTTCTTGGTAAAAACTCTTCTTCAGTTGTAGGCTCAAATGATATACAGATTCCAACGTGAGGTCAAGGAAATGTGAGGTTGGCTCGTAATGGAAGTTCAACTCGCCTGAGAAGGTGGATGAGAAACGAAAATCATTTCTCCAGTCGAACGCCCAACAAAACGGGTTGTTGTAGTGTACTCCTCGCACTTCGCCTGACTCTTTTCTGAATGATGCTCTGGGTTTACTGGTCCACAAATCCTTTACCCTCAACAAGTACTCCATCCCCAAGTATAAACCATTCAAATATGCACAATTGTATGGCTTAATCTGAGTAATCGAAAGCGATTCCGGCGACTGCTCGCTGACGAAATAGATTTCATCGTTTGCCCGAAGTAGTGCGCTTGTCAAAGTCAATCTTCCCCATAGGCTGGCCATCAGCATCAGTTCGTGTCCAGTAGGCGCTTTCAGTTCAGGATTGCCCGTCTCGTAACTATAGGGAGAGGTATAGGAACGGTATGAACTAACAACACTATACGGCAAATCTTCCATGCTGTATTTGTACATGAAGTTAAGCAAGTGCTGGCGTTCAGGATTCATCATCCACATGAGATTAATGGTAGGATAAATGCCGAAATCGTTGTGTATGTTCTTGACATCGCCCTCCTTGACCTGCATATTCGTATGCTGTGCCCTTAATCCCATGTCGTACTGAATAGCATTGTAACTCCCTTTAATCTTCGCAAAGGCTGCGGGGGCATAGCTGTTCATTATGGTTCTTGGCAGAAGGTCGTTGTCATAGTAGGTTTGCTGATAGTCGAGCCCAGTTGTCAACATCAGCGATTTACTGAGTGGTTGCTGCCACTTGGGTTGTATGCGTAGCATGTGGGTGTTTTCTACTTGGGACTTTTCTGGAACAGGCACATTGTCGAGAATATAATGTTGGCGGTCGTTCTGATACTTGTAAAGGTAGTCCACCATGAAATCGAACTGCTGACCTGACTTCGGTTTCCATGTATAATCGGCTACACCTTGAACGAGATGTGACTGGTTAGGGTTCTGCCGTACAGAATTATGCATACCATCTGCCTTTGTAGTCAGCCCCGTTTCATTATTGTTCCCATCACCATAAACATACCACACGGAACCTTTGAGTTGCCGTAATTTGTTAAATTCATAACTCAGGCCAAGATATTCGTTCAAGTACCAACGTTTGTACTTTCCCTGCCTGTCAAAGGAATAGCTATCACCCTCGGGCTTTGGCATATACGTTTCGGCTTCATGTATCTTCGGCGTGTGGCGTGTAAAGCCAATGCTGTTGAACACGTATAGTTTGCCGACACTTGCCGACAGGGTGTTGGCCACCTTTTCTCCACTTATGCCGTTTGACGGCTGGAGCTTCAATGCCCCTATTACATTCCCACTAAAGCCTCCATTGGCTTCACGACGGGTTGTAATACGGATGATGCCACCTACAGCCGATTTCGCTTCATCAGCACCTGCCACATAGTCAACTTCGATGCTCTCAATTTTGTCTGTTGAAAGTGATTTCAGAACTGCGGGGTCTGTTTGACGGACTCCATCTATATAATAGGCTGTGACGGCATGGCCAAGAATAGTAATTTGGTCTTGGTCAATACTGATACCTGGCAAATAAGGTAACAACTCTGTCAGCATCTTATCTTTGGCAAACGGCAGAGCGTGAACGTATACTTTATAGCCAGAAGCGGTGTTCTGTATAATGTTTCCTGTTACCCTTATTGTCTTTAGCTTGATATTGTCCGGCTGTAGCTGTATAGCGCCTATCTCGGTAGTGTGGCAAGGCTTGTAAATGGTCTTGTAGCCAACATAGGAGATGTGGGCGAGGACGGGATGCTGTTCGCAGGGGATAACGAAGAGGCCGCTTTCGTTGGACACGCCGCCCGTCAGTAGCGTGGAATCCTCGGGCGAGAGCAGGGCGACGTTGGCGTAGGCTATAGGCTCGCCCAACTCGTCTATAATGGTGCCCTTGTAGCGCGAGGCGGTCTTCTGCGGACACTCCACAATGATTTCCCTGCCATCGACGGTGACGCGGACAGGATAGAAGCCTATCATCTGACGGATGGCATCGGGGAGGGTCTTGTTTTGGATGGAGGTGGTGACGCGGAAGTCCTCCAGCTCGTTATAGAGGAAGCTGATGGTGTAGTCGTGGGACTGGCGCGTCAGCTGGCGCAGGGCCTCGCTCATCGAAACATCATCAAACTCGCACGTGATGCGCTGTGCTTGTGCCACGAGGACGAGACTACAGCAGAGAAGGAAGCAGATGGTCCGTTTCATGTTCATTTCACCGTAATCTTTTTGTCCCGTAATTCCAGGTTGATGCTCTCAAAACGGTTCAGGCGATTGAGCACGTGCTCAAGTGTCTCTTCGTGCCGCCACACAAAGTAGAAGCGCAGCTGGCGTGCATCGTCGCTCGTGAACACGACCTCGGCCTGATAGTATGCTGCAATCTCAGACAGCATTTTCTCCAGCGTGACATTGTCGAACACAATGGGCAGAGCCGTTACGGTGGTGTCGGACCCGATGGTATCCGTGGGATGTGCCGTTGCGGGCTTTGTGGGCAGGGGCTTTTCCGAAGGGGCTGTCTGAGGAGTGGGACGGCTGACGTTCCGCACCACATAAATTGCCGCGAAAGCAATGCCGGCTGAAAAAATGATACCGATGAATGCCGCAGCAATCTTCCTCGCTTGCGAGCTTAGGAATGGAATGCGGGTGGCACGGGGTTGCAGCTCCGATGAAGGTGTATCAAATTCGTCTGCATGCTCTTTGGCAAACTGCTCCCAAAAGTCGTCCAAGGGGATTTGTTCATGCTCAGCATCACGCTTGATGAAGGCTCGCTTGGTGAGGGTGAGCTGCTCCGCCAACTCTGCCAATTCGGGGTCGTCGGCAAGCAGAGCGGCAATCTGCTCGTCGGTAAAATTCTCAGGGTGTTCCTGCAGGGATAGCAGGAGATGGATTTTGTCTTGCTGTTCCATAATGGTTATCGTTTTGCGGTTTCTTTACTGAAGTACTCATTGATTTGCCGAAGCGACTGCGAGAGGTGGTTGTAGATGGTGACTTTGCTCACGCCTACTGCTTGTGAAACCTCGTCGTAGGTCATCTCCTCGAGGAATCTCAGCCGGAATATCTGCTGGCTGAGTGGCGAAAGACGGGTTTCCACAAACTGCATCAGCCGTTCCAGACGGTCATCATCAGGAATGAAAACCACTTGCTTCGGCATCATCTCTGCGAGATAGAGTTTCTGGGCGCGTTCGCGTACGTCCTTGTGGCTAAGCACATCGCGGCATTTGTTGCGGACTCCAGTCATGAGATAGCCCTCGATTTTGTCTTCTTGCGGAGCAATGTTCTCACGAAGCAATCGAGTGAAGACCTCGCTCACCACGTCCTTGCTGTCGTCAGCATCGTAGAGTATTGTTCTTGCCAGGCGATACATGGCGGGATAATACTGACGATAGATTTCTTCAAACTTCTCTTTGGTCATAGTCCGACTCTCTTTTCAGTCTTTTTTACTAGGACGGTTCAGCGAATCCAAAAACTAAGCAAAACGATAACTTTTTTTCAATTATGGACGAATTAGGGGAAATAATAGTTTAGGAGAAAGAAAAGACTGAAAAACAAAGGCAGCCTTTAGCCCTCGATGGTGACTTCGCGGAGGTTCTCGAGGCGCGCACGGAGGCGGGGCATGAGCGAGGCACGCTGCGAGAGCGTCATGGTGCAGAGGTTGTCAAACGTCTGGGCAACGACCGTAGGGCTCTCCTCCTTGACGATACGCATGACGTCGTTCATAAGCAAGTAATCGAAACTGATGTGTAGCGTCTCGTCCACCGTTTTCTCTATCACCTCGGCTGCGGCGATGGCTTCGGCAGCAGCAGCCTTATAGGCTTGGATAAGCCCCGAGGTGCCAAGCTTAATGCCGCCGAAATAGCGCACGACGGCGATGACGATGTCGGTGAGCTCGCCCGAGTTGATTTGCCCGAGTATGGGCTTGCCGGCGGTGCCGGAGGGCTCGCCGTTGTCATTGGCGCGGAAGGTGTCGCGCGCCGCGCCCAGCATGTAGGCGTAGCAGACGTGGCGGGCGTCGTAGTACTCCTTCTGCACCTCGGCCACAAAAGCCATGGCCTCGTCAACCGTCTGCACAGGGGCAGCAAAGGCAAGGAACTTACTGCGCAACTGTGAGTAAGTTCCTTGCGAAGGTGACGCTATGGTCTTGTAGGTGTCCAACCCTATGACAGCTTGTGGATGACGAGGCCTGAGCGGAGCTTGGGCTCGAACCACGTGGTCTTCGGGGGCATGATGTTACCCGTGTCGGCGATGGTCATAAGCTGCTGCATGGTGACGGGATAAAGGGCGATGGCCACCTTCATTTCGCCGCTGTCGACGCGCCGCTGCAGTTCGCCCAAGCCGCGGATGCCGCCCACGAAGTCGATGCGCTTGTCCTTGCGGAGGTCGCCGATGCCGAGGATGCCGTGCAGGATAAGGTCGCTGCAGATGGAGACGTCGAGCACGCCGATGGGGTCGTTGTCGTCGTAGGTGCCGGGACGGGCCGTCAGGCTGTACCACTCACCCTCAAGATAGAGGCTGAAGTTGTGCAGGAAAGCGGGTTTGTATATCTCCTTGCCCTTCTTCTCTACCACGAAGCCCTCGCTCACCTTGTCGAGGAACTGGGCGGGGGTAAGGCCGTTGAGGTCGCGGACAACGCGGTTTAGGTCGAAGATGGTGAGCTGGCCAGCGGGGAAGCAGACGGCCATGAAGTAGTTGTACTCCTCGTCGCCCCTGTGGTGGGGGTTCTGCTGCGCCTTCTCGGCACACACGCGGGCTGCGGCAGCCGAGCGGTGATGGCCGTCGGCGATGTAGAGCGAGGGCATCTTGGCAAACTCATCGGTGATGGTGCAGATGTCATCGTCGTCGCTGACAATCCAGAACTTGTGTCCGAAGCCGTCGATGGGGGCGATGAAGTCGTACTCGGGCTCGGTAGCAGCATAGCGGCTGACGAGGGCGTCAAGAACAGCATTGTCGGGGAAAGCGAAGAAGACGGGCTCGACGTTGGCGTTGTTGATGCGGACGTGCTTCATGCGGTCCTCCTCCTTGTCGGCACGGGTAAGCTCGTGCTTCTTGATGACGCCGTTCATGTAGTCATCGACATAGGCGCAGACCACAAGGCCGTACTGCGTGTGGTTGCCCATCGTCTGGGCGTAGATGTAGTAGTTCTCCTTGTCGTCCTGCACAAGCCAGCCGTTGTCCTGGAACTTCTGGAAGTTCTCGGCAGCCTTGGGATAGACGCGGGGGTCGTGCTCGTCGGTGCCGACGGGGAAGTCGATTTCGGGACGAATGATGTGGTAGAGGCTCATGGGGTTGCCCTCGGCCTCGGCACGGGCTTCGTCGCTATCGAGCACGTCATAGGGACGGCTCTCTACCTTCTCGACCAGGTTTTTGGGCGGGCGAATGCCACGGAAGGGTTTTATCTTTGCCATAAAGGGTGTTTAGCGGTTAGCGGTTAAGGGTTAGCGGTTAGGGGTTCACCTGGAACTTGCGGATGCCGTCCTTGAAGAAGCCAACAATCTGATGGGCGGCAGCGATGCCGGCGTTGATGTTAGCCTCAGCCGTCTGGGCACCCATCTTCTTCGGTGTGGAGAAGTAGCGTCCCGTGAAGAGTTCCGTCATCTTGTCATTGGCTGCGGGCATGATGTCGGTGACATACTTGAAGTCAAGACGACGTTGCATGAACTCAATCAGCTCGTCCTCGTTGATGACCTCCTTGCGGGCGGTATTAACAAGGATGGCGCCCTTTGGCATACGGCTCAGCAGGGCGGCGTTGATGCTGCCCTTCGTCTCGGGCGTAGCGGGGATGTGGAGCGACACCACGTCGTTCTCGGCATAGAGCTCCTCGGCGCTGTGGACGGGGCGCACGTTGTCGGCCTCCATGACGCTGTCGGGGCAGTAGGCGTCATAGGCTGAGATTTCCATTCCGAAGCCCTTGGCGATGCGGGCGACGTTACGGCCCACGTTACCATAGGCATGGATGCCCAGACGCTTGCCCTTCAGCTCGGTGCCCGAGGTGCCGTTGTAGAAGTTACGCACAGCCATCACCATCAAGCCGAGGGCGAGCTCGGCAACGGCGTTGCTGTTCTGTCCCGGGGTGTTCATCACGCAGATGCCATGAGCAGTAGCGGCAGCGAGGTCGACATTGTCGAAACCGGCGCCGGCACGCACCACAATCTTCAGCTGCTTGGCAGCGTCCATCACCTCGGCATCAATCACATCGCTGCGGATGATGAGGGCATCAGCGTCAGCCACGGTTTCCAGCAACTTGGCCTTGTCGCCGTATTTCTCCAGCAGGGCTACCTCGTAACCTGCCTCAACAATCACTTTCTTTATACCGTCAACAGCCACTTTGGCAAACGGCTTGTCAGTTGCAACAAGAACTTTCATAGTTACTTATTTAAATCTTAGTTTTTTCGAACTCCTTCATGCAGTCCACCAACGCCTGCACGCTCTCAAGGGGCAGGGCATTGTAGCAGCTGGCGCGGAAGCCGCCCACGCTGCGGTGGCCCTTCACGCCCACCATGCCGCGTTCGGTGGCAAACTTCAGGAAGTCGGGCTCCAATTCCTTGTACTCGTCCTTCATGACGAAGCAGATGTTCATCCTCGAACGGTCACGCGGGTCGGCAATCGTGGGACGGAAGATGGGGCTCTCGTCGATGGCCTTGTAGAGAAGGTCGGCGCGCTCCTTGGCACGGCGCTCCATCTCGGCAATACCGCCGCATTTCTTAATCCAGCGCAACGTCAGCATGGCGCTGTAGATGGGCAGCACGGGAGGCGTGTTGAACATCGAGCCGCCCTCGACATGGGTGCGGTAGTCCAGCATCGTGGGGATGGTGCGCTCCACCTTGCCCAGCGCGTCGTTGCGTACCACTACGAAGGTGACGCCTGCAGGGGCAAGGTTCTTCTGTGCGCCTCCGTAGATGCAGATGTACTTCTCCACCTCGACAGGGTGCGAGAAGATGTCGCTGGACATGTCGCAGATGATGGGCACGGGGCTGTCGGGCGTCTCACGGATTTCGGTGCCGTAGATGGTGTTGTTCGACGTATAGTGGAAGTAGTCCACGTCCTTGGGGATGATGAAGCCCTTGGGGATGTAGTTGAACGTGGTGTCGGCCGACGATGCCACCTCGATGACCTCGCCAAACTGCTTGGCCTCCTTGATAGCCTTCTTCGACCACACGCCGGTATTGAGGTAGGCAGCCCGCTTGTTGAGGAAGTTCATGGGCGCCATGCAGAACTCAAGGCTGGCACCGCCTCCGAGGAACAGCACGCTGTAGCCCTCCGGCACACCCAGAATCTCCTTGAACAGCGCCTCGGCTTCGTCGATGATAGCCTG